>JAEEGF010982796.1_pt1 | contig 153106 bp, 116 predicted proteins | sample 9134171 | NCBI WGS metagenome assembly JAEEGF01 (sample SAMN16246542, study PRJNA631951) | gut metagenome | biome: gut microbiome; feature: rumen; material: AP-attached | host: Bos | place: Iran: Karaj | collected 2018-10 | reverse complement strand
ATGGCATCGTAAAAAATAGAATACGCGATACTCTTCTTCCCCTGCAACATAAGATTGTTCACGAAACGGGTAACCTGTACATCGTGAAACTTAGGATCAGGAAGTAGAATCCTCTTTTTAGGCTTCGATTTTCTCATTTTTGTAAGAGTTTAAAAAGGTGAATTACTTCTTAGCGGCTTTCTTGGCAGCTTTCGGCCGTTTGGCGCCGTAGAGGGAACGACTCTGCGTACGACCCTCGACGCCAGCGGTATCCAATGCGCCCCTAAGGATGTGGTAACGAACACCAGGGAGGTCTTTCACACGGCCGCCACGAACCAGCACGATGCTGTGTTCCTGAAGGTTGTGACCCTCGCCCGGGATGTATGCATTGACCTCTTTCTGGTTGGTAAGACGAACACGCGCCACCTTACGCATGGCAGAGTTCGGCTTTTTCGGCGTCGTGGTGTACACACGGACACACACACCGCGCCGCTGAGGGCAAGCATCCAGCGCGCGAGATTTGCTCTTCTCGACGATAACCTCGCGTCCTTTGCGAACTAATTGTTGAATTGTTGGCATAAATAGTTGTAAATCTATTATTTATGTTTGCTTTCCCGCTTTTTGCGGGGATGCAAAGATAGGACAAAAATTCCTAACTGCCAACAAGTTTTGAACAAAATTACTCCACCTCGAACGAAGTTTCGGCCCGGAGCGGCTGTCCGTCGGCCGAAAGGCCTTCGACGACGACCCGGAAGCGGCCCTTGTAATCAGGCAACCTGCAGGGAATCTGCAAGTCTTCGCCGGGCTGGACTGTCTGGAGGGGATGCCAGTAGATGGTCTGTCTATAATCGGGATAACGGCCGTCCTCCGGCATGTCGCCCAAAGTATAGGCCATCGGATAGCTCACGCCCTGCCAGTCGATGATGCGCGCACTCCCGTCGAAGGTGAACGAGGGAAGGTTGCGCTTGTAGGTCACAAAATTGGCCACGCCTTCGAAAATCCTGCTTCCGATAAAATACGTGTGCGGATAGATGTTGACCGACTCCACCAGCAACGGATCGTACTGCATGATCTTTTCCTGGTCGAAGACCGGCACGCCGTCGAGCATCATCAGGGTCTTTTCCCGGGAGAAGGTTACGCCGCTGAGGTGTTCGTCGAGCAGGATCCGGATGTCCCGCTCGCCTGCCGCGTTGCGCCGGGCCCTGATCTCCGAGATGAATTCCACGAAGTCTTCCGCCATCGTCGGGAAACGGGTATAGTCATCCAGGACATAGCGGATGGCCTCTTCGCCGAAAAGCCCGTTGTCGTGGACCGGCAGCCAGTCGAACAGCGTATCGGCTTCAAAGCGGCGCTCCACCTGCATGCTGACGCTGCGCGCTTTCAGGGCGTCCGACAGGCTGGCGGCGATACGCAGCGGCGCAGCCGCTTCCAGTTTCGGATTTACGAACGGAGAAAAGAGCTCCACATGGCAGGACAGTTTCGGGTCAATGCCTTCGATCTCGCAGACACATTCCTTGTTGCCGTAAATATTACTCGTATAGAAAGTCAGGGAGCCGTCTTGTCCGACAGGCGCTGCATAGACATCGGATTTATCGGAAGGCGAGGAAATGAAAGCGTATTTGCCGATCAGTTGCGGAATCATCGCTTCGCTGAAACCGACGATATGGCCGCGGATCACCTCTCCTTCGTAATCCGGCGGAATCGCGCCCCGGAAACCGCGGGCACCGACACGACGGCTTTCCGCCAGGAACTGCCGGATGTCGGGATTGCCGTTCGAGACAAAGCCGTCATCGTGGAAAACCGACACGCTGAAGGTCGCCGGACTGTCACCCTGATTGACCAGTGTCAAGACACCGTTCTCGTACGACAGTGCCATTCCGGGCGTCCGCTCCGGTCCGACCGGAGCTTTCAACGCTGCATACTCCTCCGGCGTCACTACCTCGACCCCGTCGTTCACGCGCTCGTTGGAAAACACGTTGAAGACAGAGAGTGTCTTGCCGGCAATCCCGGCATAATCGTAATCCACCTCGTCCTTGTTCTGGGCCGTGTAGGCAATCAGCCGGTAATTGCCGGTCGGCAGCGTATTGGGCAGCATCAGGCGGCCGCCGCCACGTCCGTCCGAAAGGGCCACTTTGGAAGAGACCACCATACCGTCAGGCGAATGCAGTTCCAGATAGGCCACACTGCTGACCGGAGAAAGCGTACCCCGGGCCGCATCCACGCAGAAAGCCGAATACCACACGGCATCACCCGCCACATAGACATCTTTGTCGGTGGAAATATACGTCCGCTCTACAACCCGCTCCTGCGCGAAAAGAGGCAGGCAGGCTAGCAGAACACAGGCAAGCAAAGCAAGATAGCTGTTTTTCATAAGACGTGTCAATTAGATTTCCGGTGTCGGCCAATAGGCGGGTTTCTGCTTGGTACCTCCCTGTAAACGGCAATCCACGCAATTGGCCGGAAGCCAGTTGTACAACTGCACATAGCCCGGGCGCGTCGTCACTTCCGGATCATCGGGCTCATACTCTGAAACCGGCAGCCACCCCTCCCGATAAGTGATGGACCAGTTTGGTTTGCCCGGTACCAGATAGTCCGGTACAAGCCGTGGATTCAATTCTTTGTAGAAACGGATTTCACGGTCGTCGATAAACATTCGGTATTTGACCGGATTGACCACGCTCACATAACCCAGCACCATTTCCGCTTCGTCATCCACGTTCACGATGTTCCCGCGCAATTCCGACGGTTCCGGAGAGAAGAGGCCACCCACATTCGTGCTGTTGCGCTCCATCATCTGCCAGTATCGATACGCTTCTTCCGTAATCCGGGTCTGGTTCACTTCGACAGAATAGACATAGGATATCTTCCTGTCATGATAATTGAGCGTGTAAAGTTCATGGTCCACCAGGCGGTCTTCGGAGAGCGACTCGGTCGTGGCGGTCATCAGGCCGCCACGCTGCTCGGAGGACCAGCAATAGCAGAGGTTTTCACCGTTCTCATAAGGCAGGATGCTGTCTTCCTGGAGAGGCTGTCCTTTGTACTGGGAACCTGCCGGCAGGAAATAATACGTGGCAAAACGCTCGGCCCTGTACTCCCAGGTCTCGAAGGCCGTCCACCGGTAGTATCCTGTGCTTTCATTGGAGTGGGTTGAAATCCGGACGGAAATGTCTGTCTTGGCATCATTGATGGCGAAGGACATACTGTCGATAACCGCATTCGGAACGATGGACGTCCAATGGGACGCATAGTGCCGGCCTTCGCAGTCGAAAGCCAGCCTGTATTCCAGGGAAGGGTCGGCACCGCGCAGGTCGATTTGACCCGCCCCTCTGCTGAAAGGGCCTTCCGGTCCGAAAGCGCGCTCCGGATAAAGCGTGCCGTCGCTGGCCTCCACGCGCAGATTGGAATAAGCCGCAAATTCATATAAATTCCAGGAATCCAACGCCGAGGAACGACGGATACTGAAACTGCTCGTCTGACCGAGTACGATATCGCCTTCGACGATCAAGATGCCTTCTTCACCCGAAAGATCCGGATTGAAATCATAGACGCAAGCTGTCGCCAGGATGGCAAGGAGCAGCATCGGAAGGCGGTAAACAAGACGCTTTTTCATCAGAATTTCAGATTGAAGTTGACATAGGGGATCTGCGTGGCGAAGACACTCAGCATATGGCCGGAGATGTTGCGGCCTTCCGCGGTGTAGAACACGGAATAAGGGTTCTTCCGGCCGGTCACGTTGTAGCATCCGACCGTGAAGGACATGTGCGTGAGTTGCTTGAGGTAGTGTCCAGGCTCGATGATCAAAGCCAGGTCAAGGCGGAAGTAATCGGGAATCCGGTAGCTGTTCCTTTCGGAATAGACCAGGCGGGCACCGCCGGCATAGAGATATTTCCCGATCGGGATGGTCACAGGACGACCGGAAGCGTAGTCCAGATTGGCGGACAGGCTGAAGCGGTGCGTGAACTTGTAGTTGGCCACGACTTTCACGTCGTGGGGTTTGTCGTACGGAGCATGATACCAACGGCCGCCGTTGATGGTATTCACGCCCCGGTCTTCCGTTTCGCGGAGGAAGGAGCGGGACCAAGTGTAGGAGACCCAGCCGTTCAGTTTGCCAAGCGTCTTTTTGACCAGGAATTCGACGCCGTAGGCACGGTTCTCCGTATCGATCAGGTCGTCGGCCAGATTGGGGTTCATCACCAGCACGGCGCCGCTCTTGTAGTCCACATAGTGGTGTACCCGTTTGTAGTAGCCTTCCAGCGAGAGGTCGACCGTGTTGCCCATCAAGGTACGATAGAAACCGGCTGCAGCCTGCCAGCCCTCCTGCGGCCGGATCTGGTCGCCGGTCAGGCGCCAGCTGTCGGTCGGAGAGATGTTGATACTGTTGGAGATCATGTGGATGTACTGCCGCATGGTGTTGAAGCCGGCCTTGACACTTGTAACGTCATTGAAAGAGTACTTGCCCGAGAGACGGACCTCCGGACCGCCCCGGAACTTGCTGTTCCTGGGCCGGAGGAACTGCGACCAACGCAGGCCGGCATCGAAAGTCAACTGTTCGTTGACCTTCCAGGTATCGCTCACGAACAAAGCGGCTTCCAGCGCCCGTTCCCGGTCCAGATCCTTCGCTTCGATCAGCGAGACCTTTCCGACCGGATGATACGATCCGGGGTTGACGTCATACAACACGGCATTCAAACCATATTCAAGGGTATGTGCATCCGAGAGCGGGGATTTGAATTCAATCTTGGCAAAGCCCTGGTCCACCGCATTGGACAGCCGGTACGCAGCATGGGCATTGAATACATCTTCGATGCTGTAGTGATAGCTGTCATACCCCACTGTGGCGGTCATGGAGAAATTCTCACTGAAAATGCTGTGCCAGCGCACCGAGCCGTTGATATTGCGGTAGCGGAAAGTCGTATCGTTGCTGAAACTGAACTTGTCGTTCGACCAGTAGCCGTACAAATGGATGCTGTTGCGCTCGTTGATCTTGTGGCTCAAGCCCAGGTTGACGTCCTGGAAAGAAGCCTTCCCGCCGGAATAGTTGCTGTTCGCAGGCAGGATCCGGAAAATCCAGTTGGAATAGGTGGTCCGTGCGCCCAGGATAAAAGTCGTGCGGTCTTTCACCAGCGGGCCTTCCAGGTGGAGACGGCTTGTCAGCAGGCCCAATCCCAGGGAGCCCTGCACTTTTTTGCTGTTTCCCTCCCGGTTGCGGACTTCCAGCACCGAGGAGATGCGACCGCCGTAGGAAGCGGGAATCGAACTCTTGAAAAGTTCCACGTCACTGATGACATCCGGATTGAAAGCCGACAGGAGACCGAACATGTGGTTCGGATTGTAAATCGTTCCGCCGTTGAAAAGCACCAGGTTCTGGTCGGTCGAACCACCGCGGACGTTGAAGCCGCTGGAAGCTTCGCCGACAGACTTGACACCCGGCAGCGTCATCACCACCTTGAGCGCATCCGCCTCACCGAAAACCACCGGGACATTCTTGATCATATTGATGCGCACCTTCTCGATGCCCATCCGGGCGGAGCGGTGGCGGTCCATGCTTTCCGAAGTAATCACAGCGCCGGTCAGCGAGAAAACCTTTTCCTTCATCACCACGTCCAGGCCGCCGTCGCCGTAAACCATCAGGTCGAGTTTCATGTCTTCGAGGGAATAGCCGCTGAAACCGAGCTTGTTCTCACCCACGGGAAGGGCGATCCGGTAGAAACCGAATTCATCGGTCTGCGCATAATTCTTTCCCGAATCGTCATAGACCGACACCCCGACCAGCGGTTCTCCGCTGGCCACGTCGCGGACATACCCGCGGACTGTCGCCCGGCCACTCTTGCGCCGCTGGTCCGGATCTCCTATCTCATACACCTTGTTCTGGAAGGTCATCCGGGAAGTCTGTTCGCCCAGATACTTCTTGAGGGAATCGTCGGCCGCCGGAGCCGCTTCGCGCCGGTTGAAGTAACCGGCCGGCAGCGTGGTCGCCAGGTCCATGCCGTGCAGGATAAAGTACTTGCCGTCGTAAGCCGTCACCGTGTAGCCGTTGCCCCGCATCTCGGCGAAGGCGCGTTCCAGGAACTGTTCACGCGGGACGCGGATCGTATAGGTCCGGTGATCGGCGGAATCCGGTACGAAAAAGATGTCCGGGGAGATCTCCTTCCGCAGGAAATCCACCAGGGTGACGGCATCCGCCTTCACGACGCCGAAAACCTCGCCGGCCGGCTGGGCCTGAGCGGCAAGGGTGCAGCCGAGCAAGACTGCCAGGAGGATCGTGCGGATTCTTCTCATTTTGTTTCCAGGTATTTCATCAGTTCCTTCCCATACGTTTCCAAGTCGAAGGTCCCGTTCGCCTGCAACCGGTTCATATAATGCCGACTCTCTCGTTTCCGGGATTTGTAGAGGTTGGCGATCTGCTGCTTGCGGCGCACCGGCACAAACTGGCCGTCCTCCGTCAGGCAGGCATAGGCGGCCTTGTATATGAAGACATTGGTCACTTTCACCTTATACTCCGAGAAATCCGTCCCGGTCAAGGCGCGTTTCGAACCATCCAGGTCCGAATCCAGCTTCTTGGTGACTTGCTTGAGAAACTTAGCCTGTCCGTCATAGAGCACCTGCCAGTATCCGCCGGGCGCATCCGGCCCCAGCAGGGCCTGCAGGTTGATGAACTTTTCGCTGCCGATCCGGCAGGAATCCACATAGCGGTTGTCCAGCACCTTGCCGTTGACGCCCGCCGGCGCCTGGACGACCAGTTCCTGGCGGACCGCATCGATGTTCATGGGCACATTCCGGTAGGCTTTGCCGTTGTAACGGACCGTACCCGGTCTGAATTCCGGGGTCGACCACCAATAAGTCCCGTTGAAGAGGATATCGTAGATGTAGGCCTGCCGCCCCCGGTACAGGAGAGACAGTCCGCCGCTTTCCTGCATATAGACATCATAGTCATCCTGGGCGGACGCTGCCGCCAGGAACCCGAGAACAGCAACAGTGACAAGGAAAAGTTTCTTGCTCATAATCGAATACGCTTCATGTATATAGATGCAATCCCCGCGAAAATGTTGCGAATAATACCACAAAAATAACAAGTTTATTATATCTTTGCATATTTACTGCCTCAACTTCAAGAATTAGTAAGAGAATCAGCTCGAAAATGAAAAGAATTGCAATGGTTGCCTTTGGTGGCAACGCACTTTTACGGAGCGGACAGAAAGGCACTTATCAGGAACAGCTCGCCAATGTCGAACAGACGTGCGAGCAACTTTATAATCTTGTCAAACGCGGCTATTTCCTGGCCATCGGCCACGGCAACGGCCCCCAGGTAGGCAACGTGATGCTGCAGCAGGAAGCCGGCCGGCAGGTCTTCCACCTAGAAGCGATGCCCATGGACTACTGCGGCGCCCAGACGCAGGGTGCTATCGCCTACCTCATCGAACAGGGGATGAACCGGGTGCTGGTGCGCAACGGCTTGCGCCGTCGGGTCGTCTCGCTGGTCACGCAAGTGGTCGTGGACAAGGACGATCCGATGTTCCAGAACCCCACCAAACCCGTGGGCCCCTACTACACCCGCGAGCAAGCCGAACGTTTCCACGAAGAGACCGGTGCCCTTTACCGCGAAGATCCCAAGGGAAATGGCTGGCGCAAGGTGGTTGCCTCGCCCAAACCTGTCCGCATCAACAACATTGAAATCATCCGCCAGCTCGTGGAAGTGGGCAATGTCGTCATCACGGTCGGCGGCGGCGGCATCCCGGTCATCGACCAGGACGGCATCCTGACCGGCGTAGAAGCCGTGATCGACAAGGACCTGGCCTCCGCACTCTGCGCTTCGCAGATCCGCGCCGAAGCCCTCTACATCCTCACCGACGTACCGAAAGTCTATATCAATTTCCGCAAACCCGGAGAAAAGGCCCTCGACGTGATCACAGTGGAAGAAGCCCGCAAATATCTGGCGGAAGGCCACTTCACCGAAGGGTCCATGGCCCCGAAAGTTCGGGCTGGCATCTTCTTTGTGGAAAACGGCGGCAAGGAGTGCGTTATCACCGAGGCCGGCCAGCTGGACAACCCCGACTGCGGCACCCGCATCGTGCAAGAGAAAGACTAAAAACCTATAAACCGATAAAAGACTACATCATGGCTTACAACCTTCGAAACCGCAGCTTCCTCAAGCTCCTCGATTTCACCCCCAAGGAAATTCAATACCTGCTCGACCTGGCCCGCGACCTCAAGCGTGCCAAATATACCGGCACCGAACAGCCCCGCCTCAAGGGCAAGAATATCGCCCTGATATTCGAAAAGACGTCCACCCGCACCCGCTGCTCATTCGAAGTGGCGGCCTATGACCAGGGTGCCCACGTCACCTATCTCGGTCCTTCCGGCTCCCAGATCGGCATCAAAGAATCGATGAAAGACACCGCCCGTGTGCTGGGCCGCATGTTCGACGGCATCGAATACCGCGGCTTTGCCCAGACCACGGTGGAGCAGCTCGCTGAATATTCGGGCGTTCCCGTCTGGAACGGCCTGACCAATGAATTCCATCCCACCCAGATCCTCGCCGATTTCCTGACGATGAGCGAGCATGTGGACAAACCGCTGAACAAAGTCTCGTACGCTTACCTGGGCGACGCCCGCTTCAATATGGGCAACTCCCTGATGGTCGGCGGCTGCAAGATGGGCATGGACGTGCGCATCGTCGCCCCGAAATCCCTGTGGCCGAATCCGGAACTCGTGGAAACCTGCCGCAAGATCGCCGCTGAAACCGGCGCCACCCTCACCCTGACCGACGATGTGGATGCCGGCGTGAAGGGCTGCGACTTCCTTTATACCGACATCTGGGTCTCGATGGGCGAGCCCGACGAAGTCTGGAAAGAGCGCATCAACCTGCTGATGCCCTACCAGGTCAACGCCAAGATGATGGAACGCACCGGCAATCCGAAATGCAAGTTCATGCACTGCCTGCCTTCCTACCACAACCTGGAAACCAAGGCGGGCCGCGACGTGTATGCGAAATTCGGTCTCGACGGCATCGAAGTGACGGAAGATGTCTTTGAAAGCGAGAACAGCATCGTCTTCGACGAAGCCGAGAACCGCATGCATACGATCAAAGCCGTTATGGTTGCAACTTTAGGAGATTAAATACCATGAAACACCTGTTTATCTGGGCCGCCCTTGCCGCCGCCCTGTTTATCGCAGCGCCGTTGCGTGCGCAAACCTACACCGAGCAGATCGAACAGACCATCGATCAGCAGAAGCAGATGGTCAAAGATGCCGAAGACAGCAAAAGAGCCGTTGAAAAGCGCTGCGAGCGCGAAATCGACCGCCTTCAAAGCGCCATCAAGCGCTGCGAATCCCAGATCGATGAAGCCAAAGCCGTCAAGAAATCGACCGCCGAGACCGTGAAACTCCGCAAAGCCGAACTCAAGACAGCCAAAGCTGCCAGCAAGGAACTCGAGAAACAGATGAAGAACGACGGTCTCGACAGTACCGAGAAACAACGCATCAAGGAGCGCAAGGAGCAGCTCAAGGATCTCGAGAAGAGCATCAAAGAAGATCAGAAGCGCATCAAGAGCTACGACAAGGAGATCAGCGCCACCAAAGACCAGATCAAGCGCTACAAGGAAGACATCCAGCGCAACAAAGAAGAAATGAAAGCCGCCAAGCTCCAGCTCAAGGCCGCCAAGGACGACCTCAAGCAGAGCAAGAAGGTTATGAAAGAACTCAGTAAATAATTTTGTTTCACTTAAATTGAATTTGAAAATGAAAAAAGCAATGCTTATGGCGGCAGCCCTCCTCGTGGCTGTCACCTCGTTCGCACAGGTTCAGATCGGTGCCGGTTATGTCAACTCGACCGACCGCACCAAACTTTCCAACGATGCTGAGGTCAGCACCGCCGCCGCCAATGGTGTTTATGCCGGTATCGGCGTCACGCTCCCGCTGGCTGGTGACCTTGCCGTCACGCCGGGTGTGTACTATACCTTCCTGACCAGTCACAATGGCCGTTCCGTCGCCAACGGTATCCTCTCTGCATCGGGTGACCTCCAGGAGCACTATGTCAACGTGCCGGTCTATTTCAACTATGGTTCCGAACTGGCTCCGAACTTCCGTCTCTTCTTCTTCGGCGGCCCGACGTTCTCGGCCGGCATCATCTCCAAGACCGTCCTTTCGGCATCCATCCTGGGCTTCTCCGCCAATACGGCGATTGACAACTACCGGGATGTCAGCGGTTACGGCCGCTTCGACGTGATGCTGGGCGGCGGTATGGGCGTCGACCTGGGCAAACGCCTCCGCCTGACCGTCGGCTACGACTTCGGCATGATGAACCGCTATACCGAAGGCAACGGCATCATCCGTCACCGCAACCAACTCCACGGCGGCCTGGCGTTCCTCTTCTAAATCGCGCCACTCCGCCGGGCTGAAGACTAAGTTTTTCAGTACCAGTCAATTATAAGAAGTCGCCCCCTTTTGGACAAAGGGGGCGACTTTTTGTTATAGACTGACAGACAGCCAATTGTCCTACATCGTCTCGAAGACCTCGCGGATGATGCCGATCGCTTCACGGAGCTGTTCTTCGGTGATCACCAACGGCGGGGCGAAGCGGATGATATGACGGTGGGTCGGTTTGGCAAGCAGACCTTTCTCGGCCATCTTCAGGCAGATGTCCCACGCTTCAATGCCGTTCTGCGGTTCGGTGATGACGGCGTTGAGCAAGCCTTTGCCGCGGACGGACTTGAAGTACGGCGACTTGATCTTGGCGATCTCCGTGCGGAAGATCTCGCCCAGGTAAGCGGCTTTCTCGGTCAGATGTTCGTCGCGGATAACCTCGAGCGCAGCAACGGCGACCTTGGCAGCCAACGGGAATCCACCGAACGTCGAACCGTGTTCACCCGGTTTGATGGTCAGCATGATCTCATCGTCGGCCAACACGGCAGAGATCGGGAGTACACCGCCGGAGAGCGCCTTGCCGATGGTAATCATGTCGGGACGGACGCCTTCGTGGTCGCAGGCGAACAGCTTGCCGGTACGTGCGATGCCCGTCTGGACTTCGTCGGCGACGAAGAGCACGTTGTGGGCATGGCAGAGGTCATAGCATTTCTTGATATAGCCATCGTCCGGCACATAGACGCCGGCTTCGCCCTGGATGGGCTCCACGATCATGGCGCAGACCTTGTCGCCTTTCTCGTCGAGGACTTTCGCGAGGGATTCGGTGTCGTTGTACGGGATCTTGATGAAACCCGGGGTGAACGGCCCGTAGTTGTAGTAGCTGTCCGGGTCGTTCGACATAGTGACGATGGTAATGGTACGGCCGTGGAAGTTGCCGTCGCAGACGATGATCAGCGCTTCGTTCTCGGGGATGCCTTTGACTACATAACCCCAGCGGCGGGCCAGCTTCAGGGCGGTCTCGACCGCTTCCGCACCGGAGTTCATCGGCAGGAGCTTGTCGTAGCCGAAGAATTCGGTGGCGAACTTCTCATAGGGACCGAGGCAATCGTTGTAGAAAGCGCGCGAGGTCAGGCAGAGTTCCTGGGCCTGGTCGCACAGCGCCTTGACGATCTTCGGATGGCAGTGTCCCTGATTCACGGCCGAGTAGGCCGAGAGGAAGTCGAAATAGCGTTTGCCGTCGACATCCCAGACGAAAGCTCCCTGTCCTTTGGCAAGGACGACAGGCAGCGGATGATAGTTATGAGCACCGTACCGATCTTCCAGATCGATGTACTTTTGGGCGTTGGGGGTGATATTCATACTAATTTGTTTTAAATACCAAATTATTATGCAAAATTGCAAATAATTTCCCAAGAAAACCAAAGATTCACAAGAAATCTGGCGCCGCCACAGCGCAACGGATGGCTCCTGTCCATCCTGTATTAACCCGTATTCCCGTCATTCAGGATATCGGCATTGGCAAAATGGATGATGATGGAATCTCCTGCCATTGAAGTGATGACGATCTCAATGACAGCCTTATCGTTGGCCAAAGACGGAAGTTGATAGGATTTAATCTGGACTTCCTTGATCAACCTGTTTTCGCCTTGGTACTTACCTTGTTTCATAGGAATCAGCAAGGAAGATCCCAGTCCCAGCGCGTAGTCCAGACCGGAAATATAAATCCTGTCGATCTGCTGTCCGGGCTTCGTATATTCGATTCCATAGTATTCTGTATCATCAATGGCAACAACGGGTTCCACCTCAAGCCAATCAGGAGTCTTCGAATACTTTTCCCGATAAAACCTGATTCTATGGGACTCCCACTCCGGAGGATAGACACCTCCACCTCCAAAAGCGGATTCGATGGGATAGAGAAGCGTCCCTTCTTCTGTCAGCAAACGGGCATCTATCCGGGAAGGATCGGCAGGCTTGATAATAAGCGCATTCGGATAAGAGACGGCCTCCTCGTCGGCATTCAGTATTTCACAACCAGTCAGGCAAACCAACAAGACAACTGCGAAAAAGGCGATATGATACTTCATAACTTCTACATTTTGGTTTATATCAATAAGATGCAAAAAGAAAGAAAATGTTGCGTAGTTCCTGTAAAAAAGGGAACAATATCTATCAATCGAATGATTAAGAAACGATTTAAAGGTTATGAAACAGTGCCTGGCACTTTTGCCCATACATTCTTCCGGGAGGCAAAAGTCAGATAGACAGAACGGACTACGAGGTGGACGAAATAGGCGATGTAAAGAGCCTGGGCTCCAAACCGGGTGGCGCAAAAGAAGAACGATACGACAAACAATCCGGCAGAAAAGACCATGCAGACCATCAGGCCACGGGAAGCCGTGGCGCCGATGTAGATGCCGTCCCAGACAAAGGCGGCGCAGCTGAGGAGCGGCATCAGCAGGAGCCAGGGAAGGTACGGCTCGCTGGCGGCCAGGATCTCGGCGTTATCCGTCAGCAGGCCGATGAGCGTCCGGGGGAAGACGGCATACAGCACCGTAAAAAGCAAGCCGATGACCCCGCCCCAAAAGAAAACATATTTTACAGTTGCATGCAAGGAAGGCTGGTTCTTCTCTCCGATGAAGCGGCCCGTCATCGCTTCGCCGGCGTAGGCGAACCCGTCCACGAAATAGGAGAAAAGCATCAGCAGGCGCATGATGACCGAGCTGACAGCCAGTTCCACATCGCCGAAACGGGCGGCCAGGATGGTGAAACCCTCATAGACCACCAGCATCATCAGCGAACGCACGAAGAGCTGGCTGTTAATGGAGAAAAAGCGCTTGAAGTACTTCCATTTCATGCTGTGGAGGATGCTCGTGGACTGCATCAGGTCGCGGTAGCGCCGGCGCATGAGCAGGATCGCCACCAGAAGCCCCGTCCATTGGGCGATCAGCGTACCGACGGCCACGCCGCCGATGCCCAGCGGCGTATAGAAGGAAAGCAGCCAGCTGGCCAGCATATTGACGAGATTGACCCAAAGGTCCGTGATCATCGGAAAGACTGTGTTTTGCATTCCGATGAACCAGCCCTTGAACACGAAGAGCGAAAGTGTGGCGGGCGCCGCCCAGATGCGGATGTAGAAATACCGGCGCGCCACCGCGCCCACTTCGGGCGAGCAGTGCACCAGACGCAACATCAGCTCGACGAATCCCCACTGGATGGCCAGCAGGAGCAGCGATACAGCCAAGGCCGTGGCGATGCCTTGGGAAAACGTGCCGATGGCGGCCTTCCAGTCGCTCCGGCCGTACGCCTGGGCTGTGATGCCGCCAGTGCCGACCCGCAGGAAGCCCATGTTCCAGTAAAGCAGGTCGAACAGCATCGTGCCGATGGCGATGCCGCCGATCAGGGCGGCGTTCCCCAGGTGACCGGCGACAGCCGTATCCACCATGCCCACCAGCGGCACCGTGATGTTGGCCAGGATGCTCGGAACGGCAAGGCGGACCACTTCCCGGTTGATGGGGTTCCTGAAAGCCATCAGCGGTATTTCTTTTCTTCTTCCAGCATGCCCAGATAGGAACTGTAGCGCTCCGGCGCGATGCGGCCTTCGTCCACGGCCTGCTTGACGGCACAACCCGGCTCGTGGGTATGGGTGCAGGGCTTGAAGCGGCAGCCGTCCATCACGCGCAGCATCTCCGGAAAATACGTACTCAGCTCTTCCGTTTCGATGTCCACCAGCCCGAAGCCCCGGATACCCGGTGTATCGATCACATACCCGCCGCCGGAAAGCGGATGCATCTCATAGAATGTCGTGGTATGCTTGCCCTGCAGGTGACTCAGGGAAATCTCGCCGATTTTCGGGTCGAGGGTCGGATCGAGTGCCTTCAGCAGGGAAGACTTGCCTACACCGGAGGCCCCAGAAAACAGCGTGAGTCCTTCGCGGCAGAGGGCGCGCACCTGCGACAGCCCGGTACCCCGGATCGCGGAGATTTCCAGCACTTCATAACCCGCCTGGCGGTAAAGCGCCTTGAAATCGGCCAAGGCATCCTGCAGTTCGGGCTCTGTGTAGAGATCCACTTTGTTGACCAGGATGACGGGACGGATCCCGTAGGCTTCGCAGGTCACGAGGAAACGGTCCACGAACGCCAGTTTGGTCTCGGGCAGGATGATGGTGACGATCAGGAAGACACGGTCGAGATTGGCGGCGATGATGTGGCTTTCGCGGCTCAGGTTGGTCGAACGGCGGATCACATAATTCTTGCGGGGCAGGATTTTCGTAATCGTCCCGTCCTCAAATTCCACGCGGTCGCCCACCGCGATGGGATTGGTAGCCTTGGAGCCGGCCAGCCGGAGTTTGCCGCGGATGACCGCGGGAAAGGGGGCCCATTCCGGCAGGCGGGAAAGCAGATAATGGCTTCCCGTATGCTTGACGACCGTGGCAATCCCTTTTTCCATGCCCGCAAAGATACAAAAGATTCGCACAAGCCGGGAATGACGCATTTATTTCCTACCTTTGTCGTAGAAAAATCTTGTGTCATGTACACCCTCGAAGAGATCGACCGCATCCTGGAGAACTCCGCCCGGCTCCAGAACATCAGCCGCGAACCGGCTACCCTGTATGATCCGCTCGACTATATGATGTCGATCGGCGGGAAACGCATCCGTCCGAAACTGTGCCTGCTGAGCTACAACCTGCTCAGTGACGATTTCCAGCGGCCCGTCATCTTCCCGGCGATGGCGCTTGAAGTCTTTCACGAGTTCACGCTCATCCACGACGACATCATGGACCGCTCCGACACACGCCGCGGCTGCCCCACCGTCTATAAGAAATGGAACGAAAACGTGGCGATCCTTTCGGGCGACGTGATGTCGATCCTGGCCTACAAATACCTGGCGTATGCACCGCAGGCCGTGCTTCCGAAGGTACTCGACCTGTTTTCCACGACGGCCATGCAGGTCTGCGAGGGACAGCAGTATGACATGGATTACGAATCCCTGCCTTTCATCACACGCGACGATTACCTGGGGATGATCGGCCTCAAGACAGCCGTGCTGCTGGCTTGCTCGGCGAAGATGGGCGCCTTGATCGGCGGCGGCTCCAAGGAGATCTGCGACGCCTTGTACGAATTCGGCTATCAACTGGGCATCGCTTTCCAGATTACCGATGATTATCTCGATACCTTCGGCAACGAAAAGGTATTCGGCAAAAAGATCGGCGGCGACATCGTCAACAACAAGAAGACCTGGCTGCTGGTCGAATGCTTCCGCCGTGCGACCGGGGAGCAGAAATGCCAGCTGGAAAAATTGCTGCAGCTCGGTGAAGACCAGCGGGAAGAGAAAGTCGAAGCCGTCCGCGACCTGTATGGAGTACTCGGTGTCAAAGAGGCGGCGGCTTCCGAAATCCTGTCCTACCACAAAAAAGCGATGGATGCCCTCGCCACGACCGGCCTTCCGGCCGACCGGACCCGATACCTTGCCCAATTTGCCGAAGAAATCATCCATCGTGAAAAATAACAAGCTGGAGATCATGGCCCCCGCAGGCAATTTCGAATGCCTGCAGGCCGCCATCCAAGGCGGTGCCGACTCCGTGTATTTCGGCATCGGCCACCTCAACATGCGTTCGCACTCCGCCAACAATTTCGCACCGGAAGACCTCCAGGCGGTATGCGATATCTGCCGGAAAAACGGACTCCGCAGCTACCTGACGCTCAACATAACCCTCTACGACGAAGACCTTGGGCCGATGCGGGAGGCGCTGCAGGCGGCCCGGGAAGCGGGCGTGAGCGCCGTGATCGCTTCGGACATCGCGGCTATCACGGAAGCGCGGCGGCTCGGCCTGGAAGTACATATCTCCACGCAACTGAGCGTCTCGAACAGCGAAGCGCTCCGTTACTACAGCCAGTTTGCCGATGTGGTGGTCCTGGCCCGTGAACTCCATCTCCATCAGGTGAAGGCCATCAGCGAAACGGTGGCACGCGAAGGAATCTTCGGACCCGCTGGCCGGCCGCTCCAGATCGAGATGTTCTGCCACGGTGCGCTCTGCATGGCCATTTCGGGAAAATGCTATCTTTCGCTCCATGAATACGGGGCCTCGGCCAACCGCGGCAGTTGCTACCAGGTCTGCCGGCATCCGTACGAAGTCACCGACCTGCAGACCGGCTCGCAGCTGTTGATCGACAACCAGTACATCATGTCACCCAAGGACCTTTGTACCATCGAGTTCCTCGACAAGATGGCCGATGCGGGCGCCTCGGTTTTCAAGATCGAGGGCCGCGCGCGCAGCAGCGAATACGTCAAGACGGTCACGCGGGCCTACCGCGAGGCAGCCGATGCCATCGAGGCCGGCACATTCTCTCCGGAACTGGGTGCTGCACTCAAGGAACGGCTCGCCACGGTCTTCAACCGGGGGTTCTGGGACGGCTACTACCAGGGAGCCCGGCTGGGCGAATGGAGCCAGGTCTATGGCAACCAGGCCACCCGTACGAAAGTCTATCTGGGTCGGGTGACGGATTACTATGCCCGGCTGGGGGTTGCGGAGATCCAGATGGAAACAGGCTCTTTCCGCGTCGGCGACCCGCTCCTCATCTGCGGACCGACCACCGGTGTGGTCGAAGTCGCGCCTTCCGAAATCCGGCTGGACGACCAGCACATACTGGAAGAGGCCGCCAAAGGCGACCTCTGTTCCATCCCCGTCCCCGAAAAAGTCCGTCGGGGCGACAAGGTATTCCTATTTCGCTAACCACTTGTCCACCGCCTCGCGCAGCTGTTCGTCGTAACGGAGCGCGATAGGGACGGATGCGCGGTTGAAGTAGTAGCAAGTGACGATTTCCTGCTCGACCAGGGGCAGGATTTCTGCTTTCTTGGCGCGGAGGATATCGGCCTTTTCCATATTTACCTTCTTCTGCAGCGCCTCGATCTCCACCTTGAAATTGTCATACAGGTCTTCCGCCTTGGCGGCCTCGACAAGCCGGTCAAGCGCTGTCTGGGCGGCACTCCGGGCATCGAATTCCTGGGTGGCGGCGTATTGCACGAAATCTTCGTATTCGGCCTCCGTCAAGTGGAAATCACGGTCGATGGCCGCATGCTTGTTGAAATACTCGATGGCGTAGGAGCCGAGGATGTCGTAATAGACCAGGGACACGGTCGGCCGGCTGAACGGGTGGCCTTCCACCTCAATGTCCGGTGCAATGCCGCCATTGGCATCTTTATCAAGCGTTCCATCCTCGTGCCGGTTGCTGTAGTCGATGGCCTGGACGCAGCGGCCGTTCGGCGTATAGTACTTGGCGGTAGTGAGTTTCAGCTGGGTGTTGTAAGGCATTGGACGGATCGACTGGATCAGGCCTTTGCCGAAAGAACGGGTACCGGCAATCGTGGCGCGGCCCAGATCCTGCAGAGCCCCGGCCGTGATCTCCGATGCGGAAGCAGAGTTGCCATTGACCATCACGAGCAACGGAAGCAAGGTATCGACCGGCGCCGAAGATGTCCGGTATTCGCGGTTCAATTCGGAAACGCGCCCCTTGGACGAAACCACAAGCGTTCCCTTGGGCACGAAGAGCGAAACGATTTCGATGGCCTCGTCCATCACGCCGCCGCCATTGTCGCGCAGGTCGATGACCAGCCGTTTGGCGCCCGCCTCTTTCAACTTGAGCACCTGCTCCTTGAATTCTTCGGAAAGCTTGGCCGTGAAACCCGTCAGCTGGATATAACCGATGTCGTCGCGGTAGATACCGGCATAGGTGATGTCGGACACATGGATCCGTTCGCGGGTCACGACCACGTCAACGGTATCTTTCGTGCGGCCTTTGACTACCTTGAACCGTACGTCCGTGCCCGGCTGGCCTTTCATCCGGCCGGAACTCTGTTCGGAGGTTTCGTCATAGACCGGCACACCGTCAATCTCGATGATCGTATCGCCCGGCAAGAGGCCGTACTTCGCAGCCGGAGAATTCTCATAGGGTTCGATAATCCTTACGCCTTCGCCCGGTGCTTTGCGGATGAGCGCACCCACACCGCCGTAATTGCCGGTCGTCAGCAGTTCGAAATCCTCTCCCTCCTCTTCGGAAATATAGACCGTATAGGGATCCAGCGTGGCGAGCATCGCCCGTACGCCTGCGATGATCATCTTGTCGAAATCGACCGTATCGACATACGACTGCGCCACTTCCCGCAGGACAGCATACTCCCGTTCCAGGCTCTGCCCCAATTTGAAATCCTGACTCTGAGCGCGCGTCGGAACCGGTGCGACTCCCAGCAGCAGCACGAACGCTGCCGCCATCCATTTCATCTTTCTTTTCATCGGTATGTTCATATAACTTACAAAAGTAGCAATTTTCTCCGTATCTTTGGTTTTTCAAAGCAAGCCTCTCCATGGATCTCATTTTTGCCTCCAACAATCCCCATAAACAGGAAGAAGCCCAATCCATTCTCGGACCTTCTTTCCATGTGCTTACACCCGCTGCGCTCGGTCTGCCCGGCGACCTGCCGGAAACCTGCGACACCCTGCGCGGAAACTCCATCCAGAAAGCCTGTGCCGTCTGGAACTGCTTCCAGCAGGCCTGTTTTGCCGACGATACCGGCTTGGAAATCGATGCACTCGGCGGTGCACCAGGTGTCCATACCGCCCGCTACGCCGGCGAAGACAAGGATCCGGCGGCCAACCGGCGCCGGGTGCTGGCTGAACTCGAAGGGCTTCCCTTCGAAGCACGCACGGCCCGTTTCCGCTGCGTCGTCTCGCTCATCGAAGACGGCAATCTCACGGTCTTTGAAGGAACTTGCGAAGGCCACATCGCCATGCAGGAAAGCGAAGGGGTCCAAGGATTCGGCTATGATTCAATTTTTGTTCCAATCGGCCTCGACGTGACGCTCGCCGAGATTTCGATTGAAGAAAAGAACGCACTTTCCCATCGCGGAAAGGCCATGCGGATGCTGCAATGCCATCTCCGGGAACATCACGGATAGTCGTCCTTCACCTGACAAAATATTCCGACCACGCCCTGATCCTCCACACGGTCGATGCGGTGGCGGGACGGTGCAGCTATCTGGTACGCGGCATCAAGCGGGGCAATGCCGTGGCCGCTTTCCATCCGCTCAGTTTGCTCGACATCGTCAGCAGCGCCTCCCCTAAAAGTTCCCTTGCCTATCTGCGCGAATGGGAGCCAGTCCGTCCGCTCCATGCCATCCGGAGCGACCGGGCCAAGAGTTCCGTCGCCATGTTCCTGAGCGAAGTGCTCTATCGCAGCTTCACCAACGAATTGTCCGACCCGCAGTTTTTTGACTGGCTTTGCGAAGCGGTCTGTGCACTGGAAACCGCCGAAGGCAGCATCGCCAATTTCCACCTGTGGTTTCTGGTCAGTTATGCGGTGCAGATGGGCTTCATGCCCGGTGAGGCCATCGAGCCCTCCGGCCTCTTCGCGCCCGATGAAGCCGCTTTGTTCCAACAGGTCCTGCACAGCGCTTTCGAAGAAACACTCGCCATCCCGCTGTCAGCCAGCCAGCGGCAATCCTTCTCCCGCAAGATGCTGCAATACCTTTCCTGGCACCTCGGCACGACCATCGACGCCCGCAGCCTCGACGTGCTCCACGCAGTGCTTACTTGACACAGATGATGTTGGCGACGACCCGCTCGCCGGCGGGGTCGAACCGTTTGTTGTCGGACGGATGATTGACCACTTCGCCGCGGACAACCATCGTCGTGGAGCCGCCGCCGTCCAGATTGACGGCGTCGCGGCAGCCCAGTGCGGCCATGACTTCTTGTAATTCGAGCATCGAGAGCCCGGCGGCCTGCTCATTGCGGCCGTCGGCAACAACCAGCAGGACGGTGCCGTCCGCCCGGCGGCCGACCGCCGTACGGGGATGCCGGGTCTTGTTGAAATTGTCGGCCACCACCGGTTCAGGTTCCCCGCCGACCAGAAGCAGCGGACCCGTCGTCACGATGTCTTCCGCTGCGATGTATTTCTCCCATGTACGCAGGTCATCGGCCTTGAGCACATACAGGCCGCCCCGCCAAGTGGCAACCGCCGCTGTCTGCCGCGTACTGCGCCCGCTTCCCGGATTCTCATAGGAATCCAACGCGTTCGGCGCCAACGCCGCCCCGTCAACCCGCAGGTAATTGACCGATCCATACGGTGCCCGCATATTGAAGAACGAACCGTTGACCGCCGCGACAGCACCCTGGCGCGCCGCCAGGTCCGTCGTCTTCGCCAGCGTCTTGTCGTCAGCCGGCACGATGTCAAAATGCGCTCCCGGCGCCACCTCCAGCACACAGAGATACTGGTTCGCCCCGAACAGATTGCCGGCAAACGAAGCCCGCCGCAAAACAATCCCATCCGCCACCTTCTCCTGTGACCAGGCGCCTCCAGCCAGCAGCGCCGGCTCCTGTGCCTGTGCGGTGACAATGAGGAAGATGGCGGCAACCAGACTGATAAGATGCCCTGTCAAGCCGGGCATGACGTACTTATTCTTCAACGAGTTCATAGTCCAGGATTTTTTGTTCAAGATTGGCGCGCAGGACCCGGATCTTCACCGGATCGCCCAGGTGGAAGACCCGGCCCGAAGCCTTGCCCCGCGTTTCGTATTTTTCTTCATCAAACTGATACCAGTCCGTACGGATCTCCCGCAGCGAAATCATGCCTTCGATCTTCGTCGGCTCGATCTCCACATAAATGCCCCACTCCGTCAGGCCGCTGACATGCCCGTCAAACTGCCGGCCGATCTTGTCCTGCATGAATTCCACCATCTTGTACTTGATGGAAGCCCGCTCCGCATCCGTGGCAATCTGCTCACGGACCGAACTGTGCTCACAGCAATCCTCGTAATAGAGCTTGTCCTGCGACGTCGCTCCGTCCATATACAGCGCCAGCAGCCGGTGCACCATCATGTCAGGATAACGGCGGATCGGCGAAGTGAAATGCGTGTAGTACTGGAAAGCCAGGCCGTAGTGCCCCACATTGTCCGTAGAATAGCGGGCGCGAGCCATGCTGCGAAGGGCCAGCAGTTGCAGTGCATTCTCCTCCGGCTTGCCCTTGGCCTCCTTCATCAGCGCATTGAGCGCCCCGGCCGCCTGCTTCGGATCCGATGTGTCGCCCAGCTGATGCCCGAAATTCTTGGCAAAACTGCGCAGGCTGTCGAGCTTCTCCGGATCGGGATTCTCGTGGATACGATAGACGAAAGTCGGATTCTTGGCCTTGCATTTCTTCGTGGCATATTCCGCGACACAACGGTTGGCCAGCAGCATGAATTCCTCGATGAGCCAGTTGCTTTCCTTGCTCTCTTTCTGAATGACATCTATCGGCTTGCCTGTCTCGTCCACGAGAACTTTCATCTCAGGCCGCTCAAACGAAATGGCTCCCTTGTCGAACCGCTGCTTCCGCAGGATTGCAGCCAGCGCGTGCAGGTCGAGGATCTCGGCGGCCAGCGGGCCTTCCTTCGTCTCGATGATCTGCTGCGCCTGCTCATAATCGAAGCGATAATCCGAATTGATGACCGTGCGGCCGAACCACTGCCCGATCACCTTGGCCTTGGCATTCATCTCGAACACGGCACTGTACGTGAGTTTGTCCTCATGCGGCCGCAGCGAACAAAGCTTATTGGAGAGTTTCTCGGGCAGCATCGGGATGGTGCGGTCCACCAGATAGACAGACGTACCGCGCGCAAACGCCTCCTTGTCAACCGGAGAGCCCGGTTTTACATAATAGGTCACGTCCGCGATGTGGATACCGACCTCCACGTTGCCGTTGTCCAGTTTCCGGTAGGAGAGGGCATCGTCGAAGTCCTTGGCATCCGTCGGGTCGATGGTAAACGTGGTGACGCCGCGGAAATCGCGCCGGCCGACCAGGTCCTTCGGCGTGATCTCTTCCGAAATCTTGTCGGCCGCCTGCTCCACTTCGGGTTCGAAACGGTACGGCAGCTGGTATTCTGCCAGAATGGCGTGCATCTCGGTATCATTCTCGCCCGGAACACCCAGCACATCCACGATCCGGCCCAGCGGCTCGGCACTGCGCTTGGGCCAGTCGGTCACCAGCACGGCCACCTTCATGCCGTGTTCGGCTTTCTTTCCGCCGATTTCCGGCAGTTCGGCCGGGCCGGCCACATCGATCCGGATATCATAAGGCATGTTCTTGCTTTCGACAATGGCCCAGACCTGCCGCCCGCGCACCACCAGGATTCCGATATGCGGCTTGGTGCTGCGGTGGATGATCTTGACCACTTCCCCTTCCAGGCTGCGTCCGCTGGCTCCGGCCTGGAGTTTCCGTTTCGACACGGCGATCTTCACGAAATCCCCGTTCAGGGCGAAATGCAGTTTCCGCATCGGGACAAAGATGTCTTCTTGCTGTCCGTCAACCTTAACGAAGCCGAATCCATCCCGCGAGAGCGACACGATGCCCTCAAACTCCTCCAGGCTTTTGGAGCGACGCTCCGTCGTACGGACCGGTGCCTCTTCGCCCCGTGCGAGCCTTTTCGCCCGCTTGAGCGCTCCTTCCCGGACAGGGGCTCCCCTTTTGTTGGTATTTTTGCCTTTTTTGCTTCCTTTGCGGTTCGATATTGCCATATATTCCTTATTTTTGCGCGATTCCAAGCTAACAAATATACGAAAAATATGAACAAGAAAGTTCTTTTGATGATTCTCGACGGCTGGGGTGAAGGCCGTCACGACTATTCCAATGCCATTTGGACCCAGGGATCTCCGAATATCGACGCCCTGCGGGCAAAATATCCTTCCAGCCACCTGCAGGCCTGCGGCGAATTCGTCGGGCTGCCCGACGGACAGATGGGCAACTCCGAGGTCGGCCACATGAACCTGGGTGCCGGGCGCGTGGTCTATCAGGACCTGGTCAAGATCAACATCGCCTGCCGGGAACACAAACTCCTTGCAAATCCCGAGATCAAAGCCGTTTTCGACTATGTGAAGACTTCCGGCAAGAAACTCCACCTGATGGGACTTACTTCCCACGGCGGTGTCCATTCTTCGCTCGACCATGTGTATGAGTTCCTGCGCGTGGCAGCCGGACAAGGGCTCGACAAAGTCTTCGTCCACGCTTTCATGGACGGTCGCGACACCGACCCGCGCAGCGGCAAAGGCTTCGTGGCAGAGCTCGAAAGCAAGATGGCCGAAACCACCGGCCGTGTCGCCACTGTCTGCGGTCGCTTCTACGCCATGGACCGTGACAAGCGCTGGAACCGGATCAAGGATGCCTACGACCTGCTGGTTGAAGGGAAAGGAGCCGCTTTCACGTCCGCAACGGAAGGCATCCAGGCCTCCTACGACGCCGACGTGACCGATGAGTTCATCAAACCGATCGTCGTGACCGACGCGGCCGGCGCACCGCTCGCCAAAATCGAAGAAGGCGACGCCATCATCTTCTACAATTTCCGCAACGACCGCGCCCGCGAACTGACCACCGTCCTGACGCAGCAGGACATGCCGGAAGAAGGCATGCACACGATTCCGCTTTACTACTGCTGCCTCACGCCGTATGACGCTTCGTTCACCGGTGTCCACATCCTCTTCGACAAAGAACTGGTCCAGGACACCCTCGGCGAGACCGTCGCCAAAGCCGGCAAGCGCCAGCTCCGCATCGCCGAAACGGAAAAATACGCGCATGTGACCTTCTTCTTCAACGGAGGCCGGGAGACCCAGTTTGAAAACGAGGACCGCATCCTCGTCAATTCCCCGAAGGTGCCGACCTATGACCTGCTGCCGCAGATGAGCGCGCCGGAAGTGGCCGAGAAACTCATCGACGCCATCCGCAGCGAAAAGGAAGACCTCATCATCCTGAATTTCGCCAACGGCGACATGGTGGGTCACACCGGTATCTACAACTCGATCACCCGCGCCGTGGCCTGCATCGACAAGCTGGTCGGCCGTGTGGTGGAAGAGGCCCTGGCCAAAGGCTATGTGGTCCTGCTGACCGCCGACCACGGCAACGCCGATTTCGCCGTCAACGCCGACGGCACGCCCAACACCGCGCACTCCCTCAACACGGTCCAGTTCGTGGTCATCGGCGCCGGCGATGCTGTCAAGACGGTCAAGGACGGCGCCCTCTGCAACGTCGCCCCCACCATCCTCAAACTGATGGGCATCCCGCAGCCTGCCGCCATGACGGCCGAGCCGCTGATCTAAAGGTTCTGCCTTTCCGGCCCGGCCGTAGTATTTGAAGCCCCTTCACGGAGTTTTTGCGGGAAGGCTTGTGCGGATAGCCGTAGCGGATGTGAAGGGGCTTCAAATACTACGGCCAGACAACTATAGATCAACCTTCGTCACCAGCCGGTGGCGGAGGTTGTGTTTGTTCAGGAAGTCGTAGAGGACGTAGTCGGGTGACACGGTGATTTTCGTGGAGAAAAGGGACAGGCGGTCTTCCTGGCCGTCATGCTCGAAAACCAGGTCGATGTAGAGACGGGCGTTGCCTTTGTGGCGCTTGAGTTCTTTGACGAGCGCGTTGCGCAGTTCCGGCGTGGATTCCCGGAGCGGCAATTCGACATGGACTTCCTTGATGTAGGCGTCCTTGGTGTTGGAGAGCAACGCGATGTTCTGGATCCGGAGTTCATAGACGGGATCACTGTCCTGTTCGTCTTTCTTGCGGAAACGCTGCTTCGTGGCGCATTTGACCAGCAGGGCGCTCTGGACCTGCGTGTATTTCATGAACGTCTCGTAATCCTTGCTGAACAGCGAGAACTGGTGGCTGCCCGTATAGTCTTCCAGCGTGAAACGGCAATAGGGCTTGTTGCCGCTCTTGGTATAGCGGATCTCACATTCCGACACCAGGCCGGCCACAATAAACTCTTTGTTCTGCACGGACTTGTCGGTCTGCAGCGTCCGGTCGATCTCGTCGAGTTGGGCGATGGTGACGGTCGCGAAAGTGTCGATCTCGAACTTGAAACGGTCCAGCGGGTGCGCCGACAGGTACATGCCCACGCATTCCTTCTCCTTCTTGAGGAATTCCATCTCATTGTACTCCGGCTGCAACGGCGGGATGGCGGGACGGACCGGCTTGAGTTCCTCCATGTCGCCGAAGAGGCTCATCGTCGCATTCATCGTATCGTTCTGATACTTCGAGGCATAACGGAGCAGCGCATCGAGATAGGTGTCGTCCTTGCCGGAGCCGGTTTCGTAAAAGAACTGTGGCCGGGAGATTTCGTTGAAACTGTCGAAAGCACCGGCATAGACGAGGCATTCGACGACCTTCCGGTTGATGATGCCCAGCGGCATCCGCTCCACGAAGTCGAAAATATTCTGGAAAGGACCTCCCTTGCGCCGCTCGGCAATCACCGCGTCGATGACATTGGCGCCGACGCCCTTGATGCCGCCCATGCCGAAGCGGATGTTGCCTTCCTTGTTGACCGTGAATTCCGTGGAACTCTCATTGATATCGGGACCGAGCACCTGGATCTGCCAGCGACGGGTATCGTCCATGATCTTGGTGATCTCGTCCATGTCGTTGAGGTTGCAGCTCATGTTGGCGGCGAAGAATTCCGCCGGATAATGGGCCTTGAGCCAGGCCGTCTGGTAGCTGACCCAAGCGTAGCAGGTGGCGTGCGACTTGTTGAAGGCATATTCCGCGAAGGCCCGCCAGTCCTGCCAGATCTTTTTCAGGAGCGCGTCGTCGTGCCCGTGGGCCCGGCCGCCCTCCATGAACTTGACATAGAGTTCCTCCATGTCCTTGATCTTCTTCTTGCCCATCGCCTTGCGAAGCTTGTCGGCCTGGCCTTTGGTGAAACCGGCCAGTTTCTGCGACAGCAGCATCACCTGCTCCTGATAGACCGTGATGCCGTAGGTATCCTGCAGATACTCTTCCATCTCCGGCGTATCGTAGGTAATCGGCTTGATGCCCAGTTTGCGGTCTACAAAATCAGGGATGTAATCCATCGGGCCCGGCCGGTAGAGGGCATTCATGGCGATCAGGTCCTCGAAGCGCTCGGGGTGGAGCCGTTGCAGCCATTCCTTCATGCCGGGCGACTCAAACTGGAAGATCGAGGTCGTGTCGCCGCGGCCGTAGAGGGCGTAGGTCTCCGGATCGTCGATGGGAATCGCTTCGATATCGATATCCACGCCGTGGCCTTCCTTGATCAGGTCGAGCGTTTTGTGGATGATGGACAGGGTGTTGAGTCCCAGGAAGTCCATCTTCAGCAAGCCGCATTCCTCGATATAGTGGCCGTCATATTGCGAAGTCCAGACGTCTTCGCCCGTGTCCTTGTCTTTCGACAGGCAGATGGGAATGTAATCGCTCAGGTTGCCGGGGCCGATGATCGTGGCGCAGGCGTGCATGCCGACCTGGCGGATGCTGCCTTCCAACTGCTCTGCATACTCGAGAACCTCCTTGTTGAGGTCGTTATGTTCTTTGGCCAGTTCTTCCTTGAATTCCGGCACCAGCCGGAAGCAGTTCTTGAGCGTGATCTTGACGTTCTTCTCTTCTGTCTCCCCCTTTTCGTTCTTCACGCGCTCGCTCAGGCGGGCCGGCACCATCTTCGAGAGGCGGTTGCTCTCGTCGATGGATACATGGCTGATGCGCGCCACGTCCTTGATGGCCCCCTTGGCGAGCATCGTGCCGAAAGTGATGACACGAGACACGTGGTCCTCCCCGTATGTCTGCTCGACATAGCGGTGCGCTGCTTCCAGGTTCTCGAAATCCACGTCGATATCCGGCATCGAGATCCGTTCCGGATTGAGGAAACGCTCGAACAGGAGCTGATACTTGATCGGGTCCAGATTGGTGATCCACAAGCAATAAGCCACCACACTGCCCGCAGCGGAACCACGCCCCGGACCGACCAGCCAGCCCTGCTTGCGCATCGCCCGGATATAATCCTGTACGATCAGGAAGTAATCGGGAAAGCCCATGGACGAGATCGTCTTCAGTTCGAAGGCGATGCGCTCGGCCTGCTCGTCCGTCAAGGTCTGGCCGTAACGGATCTTCGCCCCTTCATAGGTCAAGTGGCAGAGGTACGCTACCGACTGGCAGAAAGCGTCGCCCCGGTAACGGCCCTTCGGGTCGTTTTTGCCGGCTTCGATGAATTCACGGTACGTTTCCAGATGCTTGTCGATGTCGCGAAGGAAGGCTTCGTCGATCTGGTATTTCGGCAGGATGTAGTCGTGGTCGATCTTGTATAATTCCACTTTGTCGGCCACTTCCCGGGTACGGGCAATGACCTCCGGATGGTCCGGGAAGAGCACCGCCATTTCTTCCTCGCTCTTGAGATATTCCTGCTGGGTATAGCGCAGGCGCTTGGGGTCGTCGATGTCGGAATTGGTGGTCAGGCAGATGAGGCGGTCGTGCGCCGGGCCGTCTTCCTTACGGATGAAGTGGACGTCGTTGGTAGCCACCACCGGGACGTCCAACTCTTCAGCGAGCTGGAAGATCACGGGGTTGACTTCCATCTGCGCCCGGTACACATCGTCGTCGAGGCCGGGCACTTCGGTCTTGTGCTTCATCACCTCGAGATAATAGTCTTCCCCGAAGACGCGCTTGTGCCACCGGATCGCTTCACGGGCCGCTTCGATGTTGCCGTCCATGATGTCGCGGGGAATCTCACCGGCCAGGCAGGCGGAGCAGCAGATGAGATTCTCATGGTAGCGCTCGATCACCTCATGTGACACGCGCGGCTTGTAATACATGCCGTGCACATGCCCTTCCGTGCAGATTTTCATCAGGTTCCGATAGCCTTCGTAGTTCTTGGCCAGCAAGGTCAGGTGGTAATACCTGCGATGGTCGTTGTCCTTGAGCCGATGGTCATAGTGACGGGTCACATAGACCTCGCAGCCGATGATGGGCTTGACGATGGGCTGCTTGTCCGCACCGAGATTCGACTTGTCGTAAGCGAACTTGAAGAACTCCTTCACGCCATACATGTTGCCGTGGTCGGTAATGGCCAAAGCCGGCATCCCGAGCTCCCGGGCCCGCTCAAACAGCTTCCCGATATCGGAAAGACCGTCAAGAATCGAATACTGCGTGTGGACATGAAGGTGTACGAAGGACATAAGGCAACAAAGGTGTGGAAAAACAAAGCAAGATACCGAAAAAACCGCGGACTTGCAAAAAAACATCCGATGGACGCCCGCCGGGCACAACCAGGCACAAAAACGTGCCCCGGCCGGCAAATCAGCGCGGTCGGGGCACCATTCAGCGGGTTTTTGTGCCCGGCTTACATCATGCCGCCCATGCCCGGATTCATCGGGGGCATCGCGGGCTGCTCTTCCTTGATGTCAGCCAGGGCGCATTCGGTGGTCAGGAACATGCCTGCCACGGAAGCGGCGTTCTGGAGAGCGACACGGACGACCTTGGTCGGGTCGATGACGCCCGTGGAGAGCAGGTTCTCGAACTTGTCGGTGCGGGCATTGTAGCCGAAATCGGCCTTGCCTTCCTTCACCTTCTGGACGATGACACTGCCTTCCTTGCCGGCGTTGGCGGCAATGATGCGGATCGGCTCCTCAATGGCGCGGGCCACGATGTGGATACCGGTAGTCTCGTCTTCGTTTTCACCCTTGACAGCAGCCAGAGCGGCCTCGGCACGCACGAGGGCGACACCGCCACCCGGGATGATGCCTTCTTCGACAGCGGCGCGGGTTGCGTTCAATGCATCCTCGACGCGGTCTTTCTTCTCTTTCATCTCAACCTCGGAAGCAGCGCCCACATAGAGGACGGCCACACCGCCGGCGAGTTTGCCCAGACGCTCCTGGAGTTTCTCGCGGTCGTAGTCGCTCGTCGTGGTCGAGATCTGCTTGCGGATCTGGTTGGCACGGTCTGCGATGGCTTCCTTGTCACCGGCACCATTGACGATGGTGGTGTTCTCCTTGTCGATGACCACCTTCTCGGCACGGCCCAGCATGTCGGGCGTAGCGTTCTCCAGCGTGAAACCACGCTCTTCAGAGACCACGATGCCGCCCGTCAGTGTAGCGATATCCTGCAGCATCTCCTTACGGCGGTCGCCGAAACCAGGGGCTTTGACCGCGGCCACCTTCAGCGTACCGCGGAGCTTGTTGACCACGAGGGTCGTCAGGGCTTCCCCATCCACATCCTCGGCGATAATCAGCAGCGAACGGCCTTCACGGGCAATCGGTTCGAGAATCGGCATCAGGTCTTTCATCGTGGAGATCTTCTTGTCGGTGATCAGGATCTGCGGCTGCTCGAGCACGGTTTCCATCTTGTCCGGGTTGGTCATGAAGTAAGCGGAGATATAACCGCGGTCGAACTGCATGCCTTCCACGACTTTCACCTCGGTATCGGTGCCTTTGGCCTCTTCGACGGTAATGACACCGTCTTTCTTGACTTTGGCCATGGCGTCGGCGATCAGTTTGCCGATGTAGTTGTCGTTGTTGGCCGAAATGGTACCGACCTGCTCGATCTTCGAGTAGTCGTCACCCACTTCCTGGCTCTGTTTCTTGAGGTCAGCCACGACAGCCTCGACGGCTTTGTCGATACCGCGTTTGAGGTCCATCGGATTGGCGCCGGCGGCGACATTCTTCAAACCTACGTTGATGATGCTCTGGGCGAGGACCGTCGCGGTGGTCGTACCGTCACCGGCCTGGTCGTTGGTCTTGGAAGCCACTTCCTTGACCATCTGGGCACCCATGTTCTGGAAGCGGTCTTCCAGTTCGATCTCCTTGGCCACCGTGACACCGTCCTTGGTCACCTGCGGGGCGCCGAATTTCTTGTCGATGACGACATTGCGGCCTTTCGGGCCGAGAGTCACCTTCACTGCGTTTGCCAATGCGTCGGCACCTTCCTTCATCAGGTTCCGGGCATCAATATCGAATTTGATCTCTTTTGCCATAATCGTATCCTCCTGTCTTATTTAAGTACTGCCACCACGTCGCTCTGACGCATAATCAGATAATCCTTGCCGTCCACGTTGATTTCCGTGCCGGCATATTTGCCATAGAGTACGGTGTCACCGACACACAGCTCCATCGGTTCATCCTTCTTGCCGCTGCCGACGGCAACGACGGTTCCCTGCTGCGGTTTCTCTTTGGCGGAATCCGGAATATACAGTCCGCTCGCGGTTTTGGTCTCAGCTTCTTTGGCCTCGATCAGCACTCTGTCTGCTAAAGGTTTGATGTTCATGATTGGTATTTTTTACGTTTTATTGATTACTTTTGCCCCTGCTTAAGGCAAATTAGATGCCAACACCCGGACTATGACAAAATGTCACTTTCTTCTCCTGGCAGCCTCGTTGCTGCTGCTTGTTTCCTGCAAACCAGAACCGAAAGGACCTTCTCTTTCGCAATACGGCGCCCAGTCAGAGGCAACCCAAAACGCGTTGTTTGAGCAATATGTCCTGACGTTGCTGGCATCCCCGCCCGAAAGGGCGCGCCAACTGCAGGACAGCATCATGACCGTGGCCGAAAGCGACAGCACCGAGTGGCAGCGGATCACAAAGCTCGAAGAACTCTACCTGCTCGATCCGAACAGTCCCTACCGCAACGAAGAATTGTTCATCCCGGTCCTGGAGCATTTCGCCGCATCCCCGCTGGCCAGTGAGGAACAGCGCGCCCACGCGGCCTGGCTAGCGCCGCGCATCACGCTCAACCGTCCGGGACAGGTTGCGGCCGATTTTGATTTCATCTCGCCGAAAGGACGGCGCGAGAATCTCCATGCGACGATCGACGCCCGCAAGCCGCAGCGTACCCTTCTCTTTTTCAGCAATCCGGGTTGCCCGAACTGCAAGGAGATCACCGAAGCTTTGTCCCAAGACCTGGGAATCCAGGCGATGATGGAAGACGGTCGCCTGCTGGTCGTGAACATCTATCCGGACGAAGACGTGCAGGCCTGGCTCGACTATCTCCCGAACTACCCGGCGGAGTGGGTCTGCGGGTACGATCCCGACCAGCTGCTCAACAGCAACACCGTGTACTGGCTCCGTGCCATCCCGTCACTCTACCTGCTTGATGAAGAAAAGCGGGTCATCCTCAAGGACGCAACCCTGGAGCAGCTATTATTCTATTGCATACATGGTTGAGCCTTGGAGCCAAACTCCGATTACATCAAAAAGACAATCGATAGGAAATGCTGGGGAGAACAGGCATTATACTCATTTTCATCCACCGGCCTGTTTTCGCATCCCAAGTCAGCGAATATGCATTATGCCTATTGAGTACGTTATATACGCCAACGGTCAAGTCATGCGCTAACTTTGTGGCTTGCCAATGAAATGTGTATGAGAGATCGCATCGGATATACGGAGCGTGGTGATAATTGTTGGGATGCGTGAAAAAGCCCAGTTCTTCAACAGGCATAATGACGGGAGCTAAATCATTCAGCGCGACATAGGCTGGATACGTACCTGCCTGCAGGCTTTCAAAATGGCCGGACGCCAGGGTAAAGAAAGCACCGATCTTTTGCGTGCTGCGTTCTCGAATCACCAGGAAGCATTCGCCACTTGTGTTGAGGATATGGCGTCGGTCAAATTTGAAAGGGAAAGCCTTCCCCTCGTTGATTTCAGGAAAAATCCGGTTTGTCTTGGAGAGTGTGTAAGCAAATTGAGCCGTGACTCTTTTCCCGGTTTTTTTGCCATAGACTTCTATCCCAGCGGAAGTTCCGCTTCCGATCTGCGTCCCTTCCTTCCAGGAATTGGCAGCCACGCTGAAAAACTTGTCGGCTTCCTGAAAAAAGACCAGGTTCTGCATTTGCTTGTAGAATGCACCTAAGGAAATATGCAGATGATTGTCAGGTTTTGAAAAAAACCCCAGATAGTACTGCCAGGCTCGTTCCGGCTTGGCATAGCGACTGGAAGGGATGATTAAATCGGTTGAAATGCCTGTCGGTACGCCCTCCAGTGTATGGTAAAATTGGGCCAGTCGGTCGATCGTAGCCTCAATCCCGATCTTTGGCGAAATGGACCAGTCTGCAAGCAGGTGAAATTCGGGAACGGTGACCCCATATCCTTCTTGATCCCAAAAACGATTGATGCGGAAGGAGCCGCGCAGAAAAAAGGAGGCGTCACTCGTATAACCGACATCAGCATGAAAAGAAGCCAGTGTGGTTGGGATGTCCACTCCTTCGGCAGCTTCTCCTTTTCTTCTGATTATGAGCGCACTTGGCCGGAAAAGAGAAGCCCGCCAATCTATACCCGCTGACAAGGAGAGTGATGCCTTCGGGTTATAGGATAGACTGACCGTCGCCCGCTTTTCCTGAATAGTTGACTGAATCCGTAAGAACGTTGGTTCCTCTGATTCGAAAATACGTCTTTCCTGCTCTTGTTCAGTGCGAAAATGATTGATGGAAGCACTGGCCTTCACTTGCCAGCCGCGCACAATTGTTCCGGAATAATCCAATAGAAGAATATTATTCCCCCAACCTATGTGATCTTCCGCCAATCGATCGAATTGTCGGAAATCGTAATTGTCATGGCTCCGGAACCAGGAAAAACGGATTCTGTGACCGCGAAGTGGCTGCCAGGCCAGTTTCCCGTAAAAGTCGTAAACGGTAGCCCCAATCGTTTCCGGCAATCCTGTCTCATCAGGAATGAAGTGCTTCCTGAGCACATTATATTCCCATTGAGCAGGAGAGAAACGCGCGCTGGCAACAAAGGAAAGGTTTTCTTTTATCAAGGGCATCTTGACCGTCGCCGTACCCATCATATTGCTGATACTGGCGGCGAAACTGGGCTTGGCTGAAAAATGGTCCGTTGTACGAAGCCTGATATGAGAAGCCAATAGATTCGCCTCTGTTGACTCAAAGCCTCCCAAGCGAAAATCGGATGAATCAATGATATCCTGTGGGACTACAGACGCCAATCCCAGGAGATGCGTGGCTCCATATATGCTTATACCATCAAGTGTCATCAGGTTGTTGCCCATGTTCCCCCCACGGACAAAAAAGGCAGAAGATCCTTCCATGCCTGTGGATACTCCGGGAAGTGTCTGGATGAATTTGAAGACATCGGGTTCGCCTAGAGGGGTGACAATGGCGCGAATCTCTTCGGGACGGGCCGCCCAAAGCGACTTCGCACGAAGTTTTTCACTTGCAATATGAGCAGCCTTCAGACTATCGGTCACCACTTCTGCAGGCTGGGCCTTCACGCTATTATCCAACGATGGCAGAAGACATGTCCATATAATTACGAGTACCTTATAGCAACTGACTTGCCAACTTTTCATAACAACTATACAATCGCTCTAAATAATCGGTGTAATCTTCTTCCTGGATTGTCATGGCACCGAAGATACCTTTGCCCCCAATAATATTGGTATAAGGGGTTTCTGCTCGGAAAAGCTCGGTAAAATCAAAAGATAAAAGGCGCTGTTGCCTCTCCTGCATGTCTTTGCAATACAAATACAAATCTTCTGATGGAAACAAAAAATGCAATTTGTCGGCCGCTTCTACATCGCTTGGCCAAATATCGAAGTTGGGGCCCCAGAGGGTGTACATCCGTTCAAAGGTTCCAAAGGAGGGAATAAGCGAAAGGGCAGACAATTCATCATTATAGGAAGTGCCTGCTGTGATTGGAATAACCGTCGGTAATAGATACGTGCCAGCGTAATCCCGCTCATGAACAACAAGGACTGCGCGCGGATAATATGGTAGATAATACTCTGTCCAAATAGCATCTTCATCACGAATGGAGTACCGGTGCCCATGGTCAAGGATAAATGAAGTGCTATCGGCCTGGGGGGGGACTGTCAAATAACGATAGTATCGCCCCTTATTCAAATAATTGATCTTCTCCACGCCTGTATGTGTCGTATAAAGTTGTTCAACGATTTCCTCCCCTTTTGTAAAATAAGCCATGAAACAGATATGCTCAGAAGACACATTATTTCGGCGTATCATCCGGGAAGGATAAAGACAAGCGTAAACTTTCATGGGATCCAGAATCAATCGGGGATTCGGGTTGAAGACTACTTCTGTTTCTGGGGGCATGATTGTGGTAGCATGGATCTGCTTTCCTGCTACAACAACTGCCAATCGATACTTAGTGTCGTACATTGGCCGGTAGGCTAATCGCCAACGGCCATCTATCCCGCAAGTAAAATCCCCGACAAGGTTCCAATCATCTTGTTCCTCTATAAAGAGTGAAATCGTGGCTTCTCGGATTGCTTCAAACGAACCTTCATCATCATTTCTTTTGCTCCAGAAAAGATCGAGTATCTGTTCCGAAGACTCGGTCAGCACACAGTTCAGGACAACCTCCCGCTCATCCTGTGTATTGAGGCTGACCCACTCCACGCAGGAGGAAGAGAACAACGTAAGAAACGAAATAGCCCAGATACGTCCGATATCATCAATAAAGCGTTTCATGCATTACCGTATATACAGTTACAGTTCCCGTTGCCGTTTTAATGTCACAATAAACGTCAAAAATAGCATTTACAAGAAACTTGACTTGAAGGACATTGTCTGAAATACTGATTATTTGATATTTAGTGTCTCCTTGATCAATATACCAATCGTATGAAGCATACGACATGTATGGAGTTACGGTAAACGTATACGTTTCTCCAACGGTTAAATAATCTGGACCTGTCATTATGGGTGCACTATAGTACTTTCTATAGGAAGGTTGGTAAGAAGATGGGACATTTGCCGCTCCGTGCCTAACCAATGGTCCTTCTCCCCATTTAGAGACATATGTTCCATGATTATCAGTATAGTACTGAATTGCACTATGATCCCCCATATAATAATGCACCTTATAGTTTGGTGCATTTTGTGACTCTGTGTACAAATCGTTCGTAAAAAACTTGGATACATTATTGTAGCTACCATCACTCATCCAAACATTGGTGCTCCCTAACCATGCATAAGCATGGCAATTATATTGTCGTGAACTATGATTAAGCAATGTAATGTTAGAATAATTAGAAAGAATCAAATCATCAAAATAAGCAATAGAATCCGTACTGAATTCACTTTTCGTTTCACAATAAATAGGCTTTCCAAAAGGTGTGTATCCGAAATATAATGATCTGGCGGATATCGACTCATTACACTTACTATCTTGGATAACAACATCATAGAGATCCGAGAGGCTCCTTTGTGAAATCCCGAAATCATGATAAGCAAACCGAAGAATACTCTTTTTCTCTATGACAGAGAGTAAATACAATTTATCTGCCGCAGATAATCGGCTCTGAACGTCAGGGGTGGCCATTACCCGTTCCCAAACAGACTCTTTCAATTGACCTTCGATATATGATGGATTAAGGGACGCATAAAAATCGATAATAGCAGAAGCAGCGTCGTTTCTGTACAACAGCTCTTGAAATCCGTTAAAATGCGAAACCATGAAAGCAGCCCCGTATTTTTCATCGTTACATAAAAAAACGTCAAAAGCAAGAGGGTAAGAATAACAAACATACGCCAAATCCCTGGTGGACAAGTATCTGCATTCTTCCTCACTGAGTTGGCAAAAGGCTAATTTCTCTTCACCATCCTCAATCTCTCGAATTCTTTCAGAAGTGATACCTTTCAACTCCCAAAAATTAGAGATCGTATCTGTTACGGGAATAGTATTATCCATAGCTTTTGTTGCTGGAAGGACCTTCATATCATTCATTGAAGAAGGATTGTAAAATTCAGAACAACTCACAACGGAAAACAAAACAATAGGGAGCAAAAACAAAACGAATCGGCGGGGTGCTTTATTTCCTGCCCGAAATATGGGATATAAAAGCCTCATGGTAATGGGATTATAACGGTGAACGTTCAGTTTGTAAAGGTAATAACATTTTTTGAAAGATATTGTCATGCGCTATATTTTTTCAGCGCAAAAAATGAAACATCCCTTCAGGGACTATTGATACAGAAAATGCCAGCTTCGTTGTAACCGCATGTCCTGGATTATCGATTAATATATTGCATACAAAGCTGAGCCGCTGCCGGACATGGCAGCATAGAGGGCGCCGCCGGCATAAAGCGCATCCCGGGCCGCCGCCAGGGACGGGTGCCGAGCGAACACCGTTTCCTCGAAATCATTGACCAGCAGGCCACGCCATTCCCGGATGGGTCGCTGCACGATCGCCTGGATGGGCAGCGCCGGCTCTCGCGGCGTAATCCCGCCATACGCTTCCTTGGTCGAGACAAAGACGTCCTGCGGAAAAATGCGCAACGGATGGTCTCCCAGTGAGAAATCCAGCGGCGTCAGGATTTCGCCCCGGCCGCTGGCCAGCATCGGACGGTTGTAGATGAAAAAAGCGCAGTCGCTCCCCAAACGGGCGGCCAGTCCGGAAAGCGTTTCCAGGGACAAACCGAGGGAGAAAAGTTCGTTCAGGCCGCTGAGCGTGAACGCCGCATCGGCCGATCCGCCGCCGAGTCCGGCGCCCATCGGAATCTTTTTATAAAGACCGATCTCGACGGGAGGGATGTCGTAGCAGTCATGCAGCAGTTTCCAGGCTTTTTCGCAGAGATTCTCTCCTTCCACCGTGGCACCGTAAACCCGCATCCGGAAGGTATCCGCATGGGTCAGCTCCAGGATGTCGCAGATGGACGGGACCGGGTAAAAAAGGGTCTCAATGTCGTGATACCCGTCGGAACGCTTCCGTACGACATTGAGGCCCAGGTTTATCTTTGCATTGGGATAGAGCAGCATCGGCTTGTCTTGACTAATGGACTACGAAGGTACGGCAAAAAGGGACGCGATAGAAGACACCCCGGCGCTTTTTTTCAACACCGCCATAAACAGCTACGCATTTTGCGTGTTTTCTTACTCAAATTGAGTGATTCACTCCCTGGTTTTTTTGCTACCTTTGTACAAATAAAGGCATGAACCGTTCGCGGAAAATAACAGACACCGTTTTCCTGCTTCTGTTTTTCGGGGCAGTGACGCTTTATTTTGCCGTCTGGTACGGCTTCCATACCATCAATCTGGAACAACTGCAGCTTTTTGAGTGGACCGGGGTCTATTTTGCGCAGACAGTCGCTGTTCCCGGCGGCTTCGCCGATTACCTCGGACGATTCCTCACCCAGTTCTTCCACACGCCCATCCCCGGAGCCCTCATCATCGCCGGACTGCTGGTCCTGATCCGTTTCCTGATCCTGCGTCTTTGCCGCCGGAAAGATGTCCTTGTCGCCGTCTTGTCCTACATCCCGCCGGTCCTGCTGCTGGTCGTAATGTGCTACCGCTTTCCGACCGTCTCCCTGCTGACATCCTTTGCGCTCGTGCTGGGTGCGCTGCTGTCCGTCACGAAGATCAACAACACCCGGGCCCGCCGCATCTGCGCCCTCATCTCCATTCCCGTCCTCTACTATCTGGCAGGCAGCTTCGTGCTCCTGTTTGCCGCAGGCATCGCCCTCCGGGAACGCAACAAAGCCTATGGAGCCATTGCGATCCTCCTGGCCGTGGCTTGCCCGCTGGTTGCGTACCCGCTGCTCTCCTATCCGCTCGGAAGACTTCTCTACGGCTTGCATTACTACAAGGTCCATGTCCATATGCCCGTCTGGCCGTGGATTGCCGTTGCAGCCACCCTCGCCCTGCTGGCCTTTGCCCGGGCAGAACACCCTTCCGGCTCTTTCCGCTACGGGCCCCTCGCCTATGGACTGCTTTTCGCCGCAGGCACAGCGGCCGTGCTGCTTGCCAGCAGCCAGGTCGATGAGCAGAGCCTCAAATACAGCATACTCACCGGAAAGCGGGCCTGGAACCGGATCGTGACCGAAGCCACACGGCGGGCACCCCGCACCTATAGCGAGACCGCGTGCCTCAACCTGGCTCTCTGCAAGACAGGCCATCTGGGCGGGCACATGTTCGATTACCTGCAGGACGGCCCGGAGACCTTGCTCCCCCATGAGAACACACCCCACCACGACGGACTCTCGACCGCCGAGATCTTCTACCAACTGGGCATGGTGAACAATGCCCGCCGCTACTGTTTCGAGGCGCTCGGGGTGATTCCGGATTACCAGAAGAGCGCGCCGGTTTTCAAGCTGCTGGCGGAAACCAGCATCGTCAACGAGAAATACGAACTGGCCCGGAAATACCTGACGGCGCTCAGCCACACCCTGTATTACCGGAAATGGGCCAACGAGCGGTTGGCGAAGTTCGAGGACCTGATGGAACTGATGATTATGGAAGAATACGCCATGAAACATCTCGAACGATACAAGGGCGAGGACTACATCTTCGATTACAATGCGGCCGATGTTTCCCTGCGCCAGCTGCTGGCGGAGTATCCCGGCAACATCACGGCCCTGAATTACCTGCTGGCCTGGTCGCTGCTCAACAAGGACCTCGGCGCGTTCATGGCGGACTGTCCGTTCGATGGTTTCACCGAAGCCGTACCGAAAGCCTATCAGGAAGCCTTCCTCCTCAACTGGGATATGTTCGGGGGGATGACTGAAGACCTGCCGCCGTTCATCAACAAGCATTTCGTGTCGCGCAAGGAATCATTTACCCGGGACTTTGAAACCAATGTCCCGATGAACCAGATGCTGCAGCGCTACGGAGACACCTACTGGTTCTACTATTATTTCAAATAGCATGGATAGGAAAAGCCTTCTCATACTGCTGACGTTGCTGCTTCTTTCCGTCGCCTGCCGGGAGGAGGTCATCAATCCTGCGCCGTATGGCCTGCCGCCCGACATCTTCCCCGACTACAACGGTGTCACGGTACCGGCCACGATCGCCCCGATGAACTTCTCGATGGACGGAGCGCGTCTCATTGACGTGACCCTTACAGGAGATGACGGCTCAACGATGCATGTAAGAGGGCCCGTGGCGAAATTCCCGACCCGCGCCTGGAAGAGAATGCTGCGCGCCAACAAAGGCGCTTCCATCAAGTTCGACACCTACGGCCTGAAGGACACCACCTGGTTTGAATACGCCCCGTTCCGCATCTACGTAAGCGAGGATGACATCGATTACGGCCTCACCTACCGGCTCATCACCCCGTCGTACGAAGGGATGGGCAAACTGGGAATCTACGAACGGGACCTCTCGTCGTACAAGGAAAAAGAACTCATCGGGGTCGATGAAGTCAACGGCTGCATCAACTGCCATTCTTTCAACCAGTGCGACCCCTCCGACCTGAGCCTCCATATCCGAGGCGAGTACGGGGCCACCCTCATCCGCAAGGACGCGCAGCTCAAGGCCTACGCGACCAAGACGGATTCCACGATTTCGGCTTGCGTCTATCCTTACTGGCATCCGTCGGGCAATTATATCGCCTACTCCAACAACGACACCCGGCAAGGCTTTTACCAGCGCATGGAAAACATCCTGGAAGTGTTCGACTACGAATCCGATATCGTGGTTTACGACATCCGCAACAACGAACTGCTTTCCTGCCCCCTGATCAAAGGCCCCCAGGCCTGGGAAACCTTCCCAGCCTTTTCCCCTGACGGCAGGACGCTCTACTTCTGCACCGCGACGCCCAGACCCATTCCCGAAGCACTCTCCGAGATCCGCTACAACCTCTGCAGCATCGCCTTCGATCCCGAAACCGGCCGTTTCGGCGACAAGGTCGATACCCTGGTGCTTGCTGAGCCCAAAGGCCAGAGTGTCTCCTTCCCCAGACCTTCGTTCGACGGCCGTTTCCTGATGTACACGGTGTCCGATTTCGGCAATTTCTCGATCTGGCACCATGAATCGGACCTCAAGCTGCTGAACCTTGAGACGATGGAGACCAACGAAATGATCGGGGTCAACAGCGACTTCGACGCGGACAGCTACCACAACTGGAGCAGCAACAGCCGCTGGTTCGTGTTCGGCACCCGCCGCGACGACCAGACCCACACCCGGCCCTACATCTGCCATATCGACGAAAAAGGCATGCCCGGCAGACCTTTCCTGCTTCCCCAGGAGAATCCCCGCCAATACTACGACATCATGCTGCGAAGCTACAACATCCCCGAATTCGTCAGCGGGCCTGTGGATTTCGACCACCACAAGGCCTGGCGACTGCTCAAGCGGGGAAAGAAGACGTCTTTCAAGTACAAGTCGAATCCATGATGACGGCACCGAAGATGAATCCGTTGTACCGGCTCATGCTGGCTATGGCAAGCCTCGTTCTCCTGGTCTTGCTGGCCGGCAGTTGCGCCGATGAATTCATCGAGGTACCGGAAGAGGATGAAGATGACATCGCCGGAACGACCTTCGACCGCAGCATCGCCATCGCATTCGGCGACCCGGAAGCAACGGTCAGCGGGGATGTGCACGGGATCGTCTCCGTGAGCGGCAACCGCGTGACAGTGAACAATACGACAGACGAAGTCATCGTCTATGAATTGAGCGGCGCGTCCAGCAACGGTTTCTTCAAACTGTACAGTTCCAGGAAACAAGCCATCCGGCTCAGCAACCTGGACCTTGTCAATCCCAAAGGCGCGGCCATCAACAACCAGAGCGGCAAACGGACATTCGTCCTCGTAGAAGGGACCAATTCCCTGGCGGACGGCCCAAAGTACTCCGGTACGGACGGGGAAGATGAGAAGGCGGCTTTCTTCAGCGAGGGCCAGCTGATTTTCTCCGGTACGGGCTCCTTGACCGTAACAGCGCGAGGCAAAGCCGGTATCACGAGTGACGATTACATCCACTTCATGGAGAGCCCCACCGTGAAAGTCAGCACGTCGGCCGGTCACGCCGTCAGCGGCAAGGACGCCGTCATCGTTTCGGGAGGACAGCTGGATGTGGCCACGTCGGCCGATATGAAAAAAGGATTCAGCTCCGATTCGCTGGTCCGCATCGAGGGCGGCAAGACGGCCATCACCGTCACCGGTTCGACGGCGTATGACCGCAAGAAGAACAAAGATACCGGCACTGCCGGCATTAAGGCCGACCAATTGTTTGAAATGCTTGGAGGCGACCTGGTCATCCACAATTCCGGCATCGGGGGCAAAGGCATCAGCAGCGACGGTCCGGGTTATTTCAAGGGCGGTACCGTCACGATTACGACAACCGGGGCGAACTATGGCAGCAGCAACTCCACACCGTCCAAAGGCATCAAGGTCGACGGAGACCTCTCTTTCTCCGGCACGGTCGTCAGCGTGACCAGCAAGTTCCACGAGGGCATCTCGTCGAAAGGCGCTATCGACATCTCCGGCGGTACCCTGTTCATCTGTGCCAGTGACGACGCCATCAATGCGGCCGGCGACCTGACCATCCAGGGCGGTTCGGTCTGCGCCTGGTCCACGGGCAATGACGGGATGGACGCCAACGGCAATTTGTATATCAAGGGCGGCCTGGTCTATGCCATCGGCACCCACACGCCCGAAGTAGCTTTGGATGCCAATACCGATGACAATTACAAGTTGTATGTCCAAGGAGGCACGCTGATCGCCATCGGCGGGCTGGAAAGCGATGCTGTCCTTACACAAAGTTGCTATGCAGCTCCATGGAGCCCGAATACCTGGTATGGACTGACGGTGGGTCTATCGACCTTTGCCTTCAAGACTCCAGCCAGCGGCGGTGATCCGCTCGTCGTATCGGGAGTCCCGACTCCTTCTCTCCAAGCAGGTGTCAGCGTCAGCGGTGGCACGACACTCTTCAACGGCCTCGGCGTGAAAGAAGGAACCGTTTCCGGCGGTTCTTCCGTCAACCTGTCGAACTACAGCAGTACACTCCCATGAAAAACAAGCCCTATCGATTCTTGTTTCCGGGCCTTTTTGCCTTGGCAACGTTCCTGTTCTTCTGGTTGGCCTATCCCTACCACGTTTACAACCAGGAGCAGTTCCAGCTCTTCCAGTTTTCCTGGAGATATCTGGCCGAAACCCTGGCGGTTCCCGGCGGTCTGGCCGACTGGTGCGGCCGGTTCCTGACGCAGTTCTTCTATTTCTCAGCGGCAGGAAGCCTGATTTTCGCGCTCTTGCTCACGGCCATCCAGCTGGCTACGGCGGCGCTTGTTAAAACACAGTCCCTTCCGGGATACGCGCTGACTTTCATCCCGCCGGTCCTGCTGCTGCTCTTCTTCTGCGACGCCGACGCCATGCCCTGCACGCTGGTAGCCATCCTGCTTTCGCTGCTGTGCGCCCTGGCCGTCCTGCGCATCCGCCCTTCCCTTCTCCGAAACATCCTGGCAGTCGTTGCGACCGCCTTGCTCTATTTCCTGCTGGGTCCCCTTTCGGTTCTCTTCCTCGTCGCTTACCTGGTCCGTGAACGGAAACTCCTTCCGGGCCTTCTGATGGTCGCTGTTTTCGCCCTCTGCGTCCTCTGCCTGCATAAGACGATGGGATATCCCTATTACCGGCTCCTGTACGGGATCAACTATTACCGGTTCCACCACCACATGCCGGCGTGGCCTTGGATCGCTGCTGCAGCGGAGGCGCTGGTGCTGGCCTTTTCTCCGTTGTTCAAGCGGCAAGGAAAGGCATGGGAAGGAATTGCGGCCTACGGTGCGGTGATGGCCCTCGGCATCCTGGGTGTCTTCCTGTGTTATGACAGCGAGAAGGAGACCTATCTCAAATACGATTTCCTCACGAGGAGGTTCCAATGGAATGCCATCCTCGCAGAAGCCCGGAAGGACAATCCCCAGAAGCCGTATGAGATGGCCAGCGTGAACCTGGCGCTTGTCAAAACAGGAAATGCCTACAGGATGTTCCAATTCTACCAGAATGGCACGGACGGCCTGCTTCCGGAATACACCAACGACTTCATGCACCCGTTGATCCCTTCCGAGGCTTATTTCCAGCTTGGCATGGTCAATGCCAGCCAGCGGTACTCCTTCGAGGCCCAGGAACTGATTCCGGACTTCCAGAAGAGCGTCAGGGCTTACAAGCGGCTGGCGGAGACCAACCTGGTCAACCGCAACTACAAGGTCGCCGAAAAATACCTCAGGGGTCTCGAAAAGACGCTCTTTTACCGGGGATGGGCCCGCTCGCGCAAGGCAATGTGCGGCAATGAGGCAGCCATCGATGCGGATCCGGGCTACGGATACCTTCGCAAAGTCCGGCTCCACGACCGCGACTTCCTCTTCAACCGGCAGGCCATGGAGTCCATGCTGGCCTATCTGGTCCAGGAGAATCCCTCCAACCACATGGCCCTGGAATACCTGCTTGCCTGGGACCTCCTGGACAAGAACCTGAAAGGGTTCGTCAACTTCTGCCCCTTCGAGGGCTACCCGGGCGGCGTCCCGCGCTGTTACCAGGAAGCGTTCCTGCTGGACTTCGCAGGCACGACCCAGAGCCTGGACAACGTTCCTGCCTTCATCGACCGCGACGTGGTAACCGCATTCAGCATCTTCATGCGGGAACACAACAGCGGGACACCGGCGCAAACCCTCGCCAATCGGTTCGGTGACACCTATTGGTTTTACTATTTCTATCGACTGGGACAATGAAAAAGAGAGCTATCCTGTACTGGCCGCTGCTGCTCGCCGTCCTTTCGTGTACCGGCAATCCGGACAAGTTTGAACAGGCTGGCCAGCAGCCTGACATCTATCCCGACTACATCGGCGTAACCGTTCCCTCCACCATCGCGCCCCTCGACTTCGACATCAACGGCGCCACAAAAGTCATCGCCATCGCGGAAGGCGCGGACGGAAAGACGCTCAAAGTGTCCGGTAAGAGTGCCAATTTTCCCATCAAAGCCTGGCACAAGCTGCTGGCCGCCTCAAAAGGAGGTACGGTCAAGGTCAAGGCGTGCGGAAAGATGGACGGCAAATGGAAAAGCTTCGAGCCTTTCGAAATCCATGTCAGCGAGGATGCCATCGACTACGGCATCGCCTACCGGCTCATCGCCCCGGGTTACCAGGCCTTCTCCCATATCGGAATCTACGAACGGGACCTGTCGTCCTTCGACGAAGTTTGCCTGATCGGCGGCAAGAACTTCGACGGCTGTGTGAACTGCCATTCCTTCAACCGCACCCGGCCTGAGGATTTCAGTTTGCACGTAAGAGGGGAAAGAGGGGCGACCTTCATCCGGAAGAACGGCAAGACTGTCGCCTACGATATGAAGACCGATTCCACGCTGGCTGCCTGCGTCTATCCCTGCTGGCATCCTGACGGAAGATTCATCGCCTACTCCACCAACGTGAACCGGCAGGGTTTCCACCAGCGCCCCGACAAGGTGCTGGAAGTTTACGACCTCAAGTCGGACCTGCAGGTGTATGACACCCAGGAAAACGTGCTGATCACCTCTCCCGAAGTGAAGGTGGACGGCGTGAACGAGAACATGCCGGTCTTCTCGGCCGACGGCCGCTCCATCTACTTCACTTCCTGCACCGAACAGGAAATCCCCCGCAACGTGACGGAAGTAAAGTACAATCTGTGCCGCGTGGATTTCAACCCGGAGACCGGTGACATCGGTCACAAGGTGGATACCGTGATCTTCGCCGAAGCGATGGGCAAGAGCATCTCTTTTCCCAAACCTTCTTATGACGGCCGCTGGATCCTGTATCAGTTGGCGGACTACGGATGCTTCGGGGCATGGCACCACGAATCCGACCTTTGGCTCCTCGACCTCCAGACCGGGGAGACCCGACCGCTCGACGGCGTGAACAGCGACGATGCGGAGAGCGCCCACAGCTGGAGCTCCAACTCGCGCTGGTTTGTCTTCGGCAGCCGGAGGGATGACGGACTCTACACCCGGGCCTACATCTGCCACATCGATGCGGACGGCGTATGCGCGAAGCCCTTCATGCTGCCCCAGAAGAGTCCCCGTGACTTTTACGACAACTCCGTCCGGTCGTACAACGTGCCCGAATTCATCTCCAGCCCCGTCAATTTCGACGGCAATGCCGCCGTACGCCTGTATAACAGTGATGACAGAAAGAAAGTAGGCTTCCGATGGTCCGCCTCCTCTTTATAACCGATTTCACCGAATCCTTCGCCTACGCACTGCTGCGGGGAATCATCCGCTACTCCAACGAGACGGAGCAATGGGTGGTGTGCCGCATGCCGCCGGCCTACAAGAAACGCCTGGGCATGAAAGGGGTGGTCAAATGGGCGAAGAATTGGGGCGCCGACGTGGTGATCGGCCAGTTCGAAGAGAACGACAATGTGAATCTTTTCCTGAAAAACGGAATCGTGGTGCTGGCCCAGGATTACAAGAAGAAATTCACCACGATTCCCAACATCACCGCCGACTACATCAAGACCGGCCGGATGGCCGCCGACCTCTATCTCCACAAAGGCTTCCGGAATTTCGCCTTCTTCGGATACAAAGGGGTATGCTGGTCCGAGGAACGATGTGAAGGTTTTCGCGGGAGGATTGAGGAAGCGGGATTCGGGGACCACTTCTACCTTTACGACAAACAGGTCATCGACAACCTCTGGTACTATGAGGCGGAAGAACTCCGAAACTGGCTGATATCCCTGCCGAAGCCCGTAGCCGTCATGGCCTGCGACGACAATCAGGGGAATGCGCTGATCGAAGCCTGCAAGTCGGCCGGGGTCAAGATCCCTTCGGAATTGTCGATCATCGGGGTCGACAACGATGAAGTCATCTGCACCTTGTCCGATCCGACGCTCTCGAGCATCCAGGTCGATATTGAACTGGGCGGCTACGAGACGGCCCGGATGGCTTCACAGATGCTGCGGGATCCCTCCTTCAAAGGCAACAACATTGTACTCCAGCCCAAAAAGATCGTACATCGGGTGTCCACCTCGGCCTATGCGACAAATGACAAGGAAGTGCTTTCCGCGCTCCAGTACATCCGGCAGAACCTCAACAAAAAGCTTTCGGTCAATGATATCCTGAAAGAGGTCCCTCTCTCCCGCCGGTTGCTGGAGGTACGGTTCAAGAAGGTCATCGGCCTCTCGATCTACCAGTATATCTCCCAGCAACGCATCGGCCGCTTCTCTGAAATGCTGCTCGATACCAACGACCCTATCCAGGACATCGCATTCAAGTTGGGAGAGGATGACGCAAAGGGCATTTGCCGCCGTTTCAAGGAGTTGATGGGATGTACCCCTTCCGAGTGGCGCAAGCAGAAAAACGCAAATTGAGTATTTAATTACGCAAATCACGATTTCTTTCGCCGGGGCTTTTCCTAATTTTGTAAGTGGACAATTCCATTACAACGATTATGAAAAACTTCTGGATCATTGCCCTGCTTCTTCCCTTCCTGGCGGCATGCTCGGGAAAATCTGCCGAAAAGGAACCTGGGTTCATCGTACAGGTTTCGCTCGGCGGATGGAATCATCCCCACTACCCGGTTGAGAAAATCATCGACAGGCTGGAAGATGTCGGAAACAAAATCAATATTGAAAAGGTCATCATAGGCTGGAGCCTCGATGACGCGACTTACCTCAAACTCGGCGAATATCTCCATGCCAAAGGCATCCAGATGCTGCTTTGGCTCCCGGTCTTTGCCGAAACCGAAGAGGTGTGCGACAACAAGCCGGCCCTGGACCTTTGGGGGAACGTACCCTCAGACTTCCATCTGGTCCAAGGCGAGGGCTTCCGGTTCACCTGCCCCACATCCCCGCAGAATGTAGCCCATATCATTTCTTTGTACGAAGACTATTTCAGCGACTGCGGTTTTGACGGCGTGTTCATGGACCGTATCCGGACACAGTCCTTCGTCAGCGGGGTAAGCGGCGTGCTCAACTGCTGCTGCGACGACTGTGCCGCCCATTTCAAGGAGTTCGGCGTCGATCTCGATGAAGTGCGGGCTGCCTGGGAAGCCAAGGGAGACAAGTTCCTCTCTGTCACCTCCTACACGCCGCTCGAAGGCTTCACTTTCGAAGATCCCCTGGCAGCGGCCTTCTTCCAGGCAAAAGGCAGGATCGTGAGTGGTTCCGTCGCTTCCATCGCCGACTATTTCCGGGACAAGGGCCTGGTGGTGGGCATGGATCTTTACGCCCCGCTCATGGCGCAATTCGTCGGACAGGACTACTCCATTCTCGCGGCCCACACAGATTTCATCAAACCCATGCTTTACCGCGTGACCGATGCGCCCGCTGGCATTGCCTTCGAGTATGAACTCTTGAAAAAGAGCATCCCCGAAGCGGAGGGGTATCCGGATTTCGAAATGGACGTGGCATTCCTCGACGGACAGCTTGATGCCATGGCCTCCCTTCCTTGCGACAAATACCCCGGCATAGAAATCAATTACAGCAAGTCCATCGTTCCCACTTCTCCCGAATATGTAGTAGAATCACTGCGTACCGTACTCAAGCATCATTTCAATGGCGCGGTCCTCTCCTGGAACATCATGCAGGCGCCCGACTCCCATATTGAATGTCTGTCCGAATTCCAAAACAAATAGACGCATGAGGCTCGGTATAGATATAGGTGGGACCACCATCGGAATCGGACGGATTGACGATTCCGGCCTCCTGCTGGACTCTTCCTTCCACGACTCTTTCCCCAAGGATGCCACGCTTGAAAAGACTTTGGAAGTCCTCAAGAGCCTCATCGGTTCCTGTTTCTCCCAAGACGTGGCGGGAATCGGCCTGGGAATTCCCTCTGCCCTGGACAGGCAGACAGGCTTGGTCTATAACGCCATCAACATCCCTTCGTGGAAGAATGTGCCCTTGAAGGCAATCCTGGAGGACCATTTCGGCGTGCCGGTCCGCATCAACAACGACTCCAACTGCTTCGCCCTCGGCGCCTATGCCCATTTCAAAGAGGAAAACCCCGCCTCCCTGGCCGGCATCACCCTCGGAACAGGGGTCGGCATGGGCCTGGTTATCAACGGTGAACTTTACAACGGAAACAACACGGGTGCGGGTGAAATCGGGTGCATAAGTTATCTGGACGCCGATCTCGAGACTTACTGCAGCAGTCATTTCTTCTCCGCGCACGGCCTGACCTGCAAACAGGCGGCCGAGGCGATGGAAAGAGGGGACAGCGATGCCAAAAAACTGTTCGACGAATTCGGCATGCACCTGGCACGCCTGATGGCCGTCGTCCTCTACGCCTACGACCCTGAGATGATCGTCTTCGGCGGCGGCATCTCCCGGGCCTTCCCGTACTTCAAAGCGTCGATGATGGAGCATCTCCGGAAAGGCTTCATCTATCCCGCGTCCCTGGACAAATTGAAAATCCGCCAGCTGGTGTGTGACGACACCGCCCTGCTCGGCGCTGCAAACCTTGAAAGCTGATTGCAAACATAATGAAAGATTTTAGGTTATTAATGCGTGTTTTTTTCCTGGCCGCCGCTGCGATAGTTCCGGCCGCTTGCTCTGACAGTGTCCAGCCCGGCGACAAGCTTGCTTTCGCCGAAGGCTGGACCCTGCGTTGCAAGGGGGAAGCTGCCACGTACGAAGCGACAGTCCCTTCGACAGTGGCAGGCGTTCTTTACGACAACGGCGTTTACACGGAAGCAATCTTCAAAGATGACACCTATCGTTCGCTGGACCGCTCTCCCTTCGACAAAGAGTGGACTTACAGTAAACAGTTCCCTTATAAAGGCGCCAGGGGCAGCCATGCCTTCCTGCTGCTGGACGGCATCAATTTTTACGCAGATATCCTTCTGAACGGGCAGCCACTTCGCTCCCGCGATACGACTTTCGGTGTGTTCAACCGGTACTGCATCGATGTTACGGACTGCCTGAAGAGTTCGAACAACCTGGAAATCCGGCTCACAAGAGCCCAGCGGGGCGACTTGAACGTAGGCTATGTAGACTGGAACCCCCGTCCTCTTGACGAGAGCATGGGTGTCTGGCGGGATGTCACTCTCGCCATTACGGGAGACATCCGGATGAGCGACCCGTTTGTCAAACCTGTCGTTGCTGAGGATCTTTCCTCGGCCGACCTCTGCCTGTCAGCGACCCTGACAAACCTCTCGGACAAGCCCGTAGAAAGCCTGTTCAAGGGGTCTTTTGAAGACGGGACCTTCGAGATTCCCGTAACTCTCGCACCTTACGAGTGCCGCGAAGTGACCGTCTCGCCCAAGGAAGCTCCGCAACTCCACCTTGACAATCCCCGCCTCTGGTGGTGCAGCGGTCTTGGCAATCCCGAGCTCTACCACCTTACCATCGAAGTCCTGACAAAAGACGGCAAGGTCTCCGATGCGGACAAGCTGACCTTCGGCGTCAGGAATATCACTTCCTACATCGATGCGCACGGCTACCGGCAGTTTGTACTCAACGGGAAAAAGGTGCTCCTGAAAGGCGCCGGCTGGACCGACGACATCTTCATGCGCGACACCCACGAAAGCATCGAACGCCAGGTTCAGTACGTCAAGGACATGAACCTCAACCTGATCCGCTTTGAAAACATCTGGGGCAAAGACCGTTATGTCTATGATATGTGCGACAAATACGGCATCCTGGCCCTTGTCGGATGGAGTTGCCAGTGGGAATGGGAAGACTATTGCGGCCTCCCCGAAACCGACCTCTTCGGCTGCATCGCCACCCCGGAGACCATGGACCTGGCTGCCTCTTATTTCGAAAACCAGGTCAAATGGCTGCGCAACAACGTGTCGGTCATCGGCTGGATGACCGGCAGCGACCGCCTGCCGCATCCCGACCTGGAGCCACGCTACCTGGAGATGTACGAAAAGCTGGACTACCGCCCTTACATCGGTTCGGCCAAGAACCTGACCAGCGTCCTCTCGGGTCCGTCGGGCACCAAGATGGAAGGTCCTTACGAATATGTGGGTCCGGATTACTGGTATCTCGACACCGACCTTGGCGGAGCCTTCGGCTTCAATACCGAAACCGGCATCGGCGCCAATCTCCCGGTTGTTTCTTCGCTTCGCCGGATGGTCTCTGAAGACAAACTCTGGCCGCTGGGCAAGGCCCTGGGCGCCCACGCCACTTCCTCCGGCTCGGCCATGAACAACACCCGCTCCCTGGAAGAGACCATTGCGGGTCTGTATGGGGAGGCAAAGGACCTGGAGGATTTCGTCCGAAAAGGCCATGCGGTCGATTATGACGGCACACGGGCCATGTTCGAGGCTTTCCGTGTCAACCTGCCCGCCACGACGGGTATCGTCCAGTGGATGCTCAATTCCGCCTGGCCGTCCATCTACTGGCAACTTTATGACTGGTACCTGGTTCCCACGGCAGGCTACTATGGAACCCGCAAAGCCTGCGCACCCGTCCAACTGATTTATAATATCAAGGACGCGCGCGTATATGCCGTCAACGAGACGCCCGGGTCGGTCGAAGTGACGGCTTCGTTCGACCTGTTGAATGCCGGCTCGAAGGGGGTTGCCTCAGGAAGCAAGACCGTGACTGTCAAGGAACGCGAACCGCTTCCTGTCTTTGACCTGTCCAAGTACAAAGGCAAAGAGTTGTTCCTTTCCCTCCGCCTGACAGACGCGTCCGGAAAAACACTGGTCGACAATTTCTATTGCTTGCCGGCCCGGTGGAACACCTACGCCTGGAAAAAGGCGAACTGGTACGTCACACCGATTACACGGTATGCCGACTTCCGCTTCGTGACCCAGCTTCCGCCTGCAGAGGTCCGTTGTGATGTCGCCGCAGACGGCGATACCTACACAGTCACCGTCACCAACGACAGCGATGTCGTCGCCTACCAGAACATCCTGACGCTCAAAGACTCTTCGGGCAACCTGATTGTTCCGGCTTTCTGGAGCGACAACTACTTCTCCCTGCTTCCGCACGAGACGAAAGTCATCACCTGCCGTACGGAAACACCGGGACAGATTGAACTGACCAACTGGAACCACTGATCCGGCGCTTATGAAACAACTGACCGTCCTGTTCACCTGCCTGCTGCTCGCATTCCCGCTGAATGCGCAGGACGTCCGCACCCTGCTCAAGGAGAATCCGGAGCGGTTGGCCAATATCCACCACAGTTACGAACCGCCTGCCGCAATTGTCGACACCCCGGCTCCGGAAGGATATGAACCCTTCTACCTAAGCCATTACGGCCGTCACGGCAGCCGCTACCTCACTTCGATGCGTTCTGTCACACGCGTCTCCACCCTGCTGGATACCCTGGGTATGCTGGGCTGCCTCACCGAAGAGGGCAAGGCGCTCCGTGACGATTTGGACAGCCTGGCCCGGTTCCACGAAGGCCAGGCCGGAAACCTGACCACCCGGGGCGGACTGGAGCACCAGGGCATCTCCCAACGGATGTACGACCGGTTCCCGTCCCTGTTCCATCAGCCGGTGCGCAACCGCGTCGTCGCCGTATCCAGCTCAAGCCAGCGCTGCATCCAGAGCCTCGCCAATTTCACGCTGATCCTTTCCGGCAACGCGCCGCAGCTCCAGTTCACGGTCTATGCGGGGGAGCGTTTCATGAAATACCTGGCCCCCGGCTCCAACATCCCGCTGAACGAATCGCACTACACCATCTTCGACGCCGTGATCGAGCAACGGCTGGATCCCGCCCGGATCATGAACGCCTGGTTCACGGATCCCTGGTTCGCCGCCCAGCACATCGGGCGCTACAAAGTCCGCAATTTCATCTACGACATCTTCTACGCAGGCAATATCTGCCAGTGCCTGAAACTGGATTACGATGTGCCCGACATTTACCGGTACTTTACGGAAGACGAGCTCTACACGCTCTGGTATGTGGATGACATCGCCAATTACAACTACTTCGCCAACACCGTGGAGAACCTCAACCGCTATGACATCACCGGGCAGCGGGTCCTGGTCGATATCGTGGAAAAAGCCGATGCCGCCCTGGCCGGGGATGACGTTGTCGCCAACCTCCGCTTCGGACACGATTCCGGCCTGATGTCCTTGTGGACGTTCCTCCGGATGGAAGGCTGCGAGGTCCCGGGTCACATGGCGGAAGGTCCCGACTTGGGCTGGTACTGTTTCCAGCAGATGCCGATGGGTTCCAACATGCAGCTGGTCTTTTACAAGAACAAGGCAGGTGACGTGATTGTCAAAATCCTGCGCAACGAAGTCGAAACCGTCATTCCTTCCCTCAAACCCTGGAAAGGGCCTTACTACAAGTGGAAAGACTTGCGGGCGCACTTCGGAAAACTGCTTGCTATCGACTATACTCTATAACTACAACCAATCAACAAACCTTTATGAAAAACAAATTATTCGTTTTCATCCTGGCTTTCCTCGTCGCCGCGTCTGCAGCCTTTGCGCAGACCGTGACGGTCACGGGCCGGGTGACAGATGCGCAAACCGGTGAACCGGTTTCCTTCGTAACGGTTATCCAGCAGGGCACGAGCAATGCCGTGTCTGCAGATGTTGACGGACATTATTCCATCAATGTCCCCTCCGATGCAACACTCCGTTTCTCCATCGTGGGCTATGAAGAAATGACCGTGGCCGTAGCCGGACGGCGGGTCGTGGATGTTGCAATGCAGATGGACGCCAACATCCTGCAGGAAGCCGTCGTTTCAGCACTCGGTATCACGCGTGCTGCAAGGTCCCTCACCTACGCCGCCCAGTCGATTTCCTCGGAAGAGATCGCGGGCAACCGGGCCGGCAACATGATTACCTCCCTGGCCGGTAAGGCTTCCGGTGTGACGGTGACCCAGTCCTCCGCAGGTATGGGTGGTTCTGCCAAAATCTCCATCCGCGGCTTCCGTTCCGTGAGTGGTGGCAACGAGCCTCTGTACATCATCAACGGTGTCCCTATGGCCAACGATCCTACGGTCTCGGGCGATACCTACGGCTCCGGCGGTTCTTACTCCTACGACCGTGGTGACGGTATCGGAAACATCAACCCGGACGACATCGAGAGCATCAGCATCCTCAAGGGTGCTTCCGCTTCCGCCCTGTACGGAACCGAGGCTGCCAACGGTGTCATCCTGATCACGACGAAGAAAGGCAAGGCCGGAACGTTCTCAGTCTCTGTCAACAGCAGCACAACTTTCGACAAGGTCGCGTACGGACACAAACTCCAGAAAGACTACGGCCACCTCGACAACTGGTACAGCTGGGGCAGCAAGATTTCGAACGGCACCTCCGCTTACGACACTTTCTTCACAACGGCGCCTTCCTTCAACAACAGCATCTCGATCCAGGGAGGTTCCGAGCGGAACCAGACCTATCTCTCGTATGGTAACTCCTGGCAGGGAACCGTCCTCGACAATGACGGACATCTGAACCGTCACAACCTCACCCTGAGGAACACTACGTACTTCCGTCCGAACCTCTCGCTCGACGCTTCCATCCAGATGATCCGCCAGTACGTGAAGAACCGTCCTGCTACCGGTGGTTTGTACAACAACCCGCTGCTGGGTATCTACCATTTCCCGGCCGACATGGACATCGCCCCGTACAAGAAGGATTTCGAAATCTATGACATGGACCGCAACATCATGAAGCAGAACTGGATCAAGGTTCCGAACTCCAATATCGACCAGAACCCGTACTGGATCCTCAACCGGATGCCGTACGAGACCTGGAGACACCGTGCCATCGGATCGCTGACCCTCCGCTGGGACATCACCCCCAAGGTCTATGTCCAGGCCCGTGGCAGCGCCGACTTCACGGCCGACCGTTATGAACACAAGGTCTATGCGACCACCCCTCCGGACCAGATCAACTCCGCCAACGGTATGTACAAGTTCGGCCAGAGCAACGACCTGACGGCATACGGCGACTTCCTGGCCGGCTATAAGGACAAATGGGGCGACTTCGCCCTCAATGCCACAATCGGTACTTCGATCCGCTACGGCGAAAGCTACGGCGTCTCGCACGACTCGCGTGCCGGCGGCGGTGAGCTCTATTTCGCCAATATCTTCACCATGCACAACATGACCGCCCGTGCAGGCAGCCAGAGCTGGTACAGAAGCGAACTGATCGGTGTCTTCGGCACCGCGACCCTTTCCTTCAAGGACTGGCTCTTCCTCGATGTGACGGGACGTAATGACTGGTCGTCCACCCTCGCTTACTCCACGAGTTTCAAGACTGGTTTCTTCTATCCTTCCGTCGGTATTTCGGCCATCCTCAACGAGGCGTTCAACATGCCTTCCTGGATCGACCTCTTCAAGGTCCGTGCTTCCTACGCTGTCGTGGGTAACGACCTTCCCAGCCGCATCACCAACCCGCTCGGTTCGGTCAGTGAACAGGGAACGATCTCTTCGAACACCACCGCTCCTTTCGGCGAACTTAAGCCTGAGCTTTCCGCTTCGCTCGAAGCCGGTTTCGACCTGCGACTCTTCAACAGCCGCCTGACCCTCGACTTCGAATACTACAAGACCAACACCAGGAACCAGCTCTTCTCACTTGAGGCTCCTGCGGGATCCGGTTACACTTCCTACTATGTGAACTCCGGTAACATCCAGAACCAGGGTATCGAGGCCACCCTCGGCATCGTCCCGGTGGAAAACCGGAACTTCGTATGGAGAAGCAACTTCAACATCGGTCTCAACCGGAACAAGGTCATCTCCCTCAACGACGACATCACGACCTACTCCATCAACTCGGCCAGCAACCATGGTTATGAGATGCGACTGGTGGAAGGCGGTTCCTATGGTGATATCTACGGTCGTACCCTTGCCCGCGATGCGAACGGCAAGCTCCTCCTGGATGACGAAGGCCTTCCTTACCAGGGCTCCGCTACCTGGGAATATCTGGGCAACACCGAGGCGAAACTCACGGTCGGTTGGAACAACAACATCCAGATCGGCAACTTCAATCTCGGCTTCCTGATCGACGCACGGCTGGGCGGTATCTTCATCGATATGACCCAGGCCGACATCGACGGCTACGGTTCCGCACTGGTCACGGCTACAGACCGTAACCGCGGCTACGCCGAATATGAAGGCATCAAGTTCAACAATGTCCAAAAGTTCTACGAGCGTGTCGGTACTTACTACGGTATCACCGAGTACTACACCTACGACGGAACCAACATCCGTCTGCGTGAAGCTTCCCTCGGCTTCAGCCTTCCCAAGAAGTGGCTGGGCAATAACGGCTTCGTAAAGGACTGCTCGATTTCCGCTATCGGAAGGAACCTCTGCTTCTTCTACAAGAAGACCGCTGTCGACCCCGACGCGCTTCTTGACATTGACGGCGGATACCAGGGATTCAGCTTCTACAATATGCCTGCTACCAGATCTATCGGTTTCAATGTTAAAATCACCTTTTAATTAATTCAAGTACCATGAAGAATATATTCAAGGCATTGTTCCTGACGCTGGCTCTCGCCTTCGTATTCTCTTCCTGCGCAAAATGGGAAGACTACAATACGAATCCTTATGGTGTGACCGATGAGATGCTGGCTGCCGACTACAACAATATCGGTGCTTACTACCCTCAGATCATGCAGTCTGTCTACTACAACTACAGGAACTCCAACTGGATCTTCCAGCTTGTGCAGAACCTGACTGCCGATCTCTGGTGCGGTTATATGGCCAATGCCGCCGCTTTCAACGGCAACGCCAATACCGGCAACCTGAACATGTATGACTCCTGGATCGCGGAGGAATGGTCCGTAACCTACAAACGGGTCATGTCCCCGATCTTCAACTCCATCGCGCCGCAGGCCGACAACGATGAATACCGTCACTTCTATGCGCCGGCCCTGATCATGAAAGTGCTGGCCATGAGCCGCCTCACCGAGGCTTACGGCCCTTGCATCTACTCCAAGTACGGCCAGTCCGCTACCGGCGGCAACTTCGAATCGCAGCAGGATACCTACAATGCCTTCTTCAACGACCTGGATGTGGCCGTTGACGCACTGGACGGTTTCATCAAATACACCGGTTCGAACATATCCGGCTCCTTCAAGAAATTCGACGACTGGTGCGACGGCGACTTTGCCAAGTGGATCCGCTTCGCGAATACGATCCGCCTGCGGCTCGCCATGCACCTCCAGAAAGTCGATGAAGGAAAGGCCAAAGCCGAGTTCGCCAAAGCCATGAACAACCCCTACGGCCTGCTCAACGGAAAGAGCGATGTCGTGACGATGCACGCTTCTACCTGGAACCACCCGCTCTACACGCTGGGACAGGGCTGGCAGAACTGCTACGTGGGTGCGGTCATGCAGACCTTCCTGGTGGGCTACGACGACCCGCGCCTGCCGAAGTACTTCCTCGAGGCGACCAACGAAAAATGCGTAGCCGAGGGCCAGAAATGGGCCGGCATGCGTATGGGTAACGACTCGCCCGACGGAACCTACTATCAGGGTTATTCCCTCGCCAACTTCAACAAGACCGATCCCGCCATCATCATGCAGCCGGCAGAGGTATCGTTCCTCAAAGCGGAAGCTGCGCTTCGCGGCTGGATTTCCGGAAGTGCTAAAGACTATTATGAGGAAGGCGTAAGGGCTTCCCTGGACTACTATGGTCTTGCCGGCGAAGCCGACAAATACCTGGCAAGTGACGCTATCCCGACCCGGTATACCAACCCTGTCAACCATGCCTGGGATATCGATGCCAACAACTTCCTCTCCCCGAAATGGAATGACGGAGACTCCAACGAGACCAAACTGGAAAGGATCATCGACCAGAAGTATCTTGCCATCTTCCCGGACGGCTATGAAGCCTGGCTTGACCTGCGCCGTACCGGCTATCCGCACCAGTTCCCTGTCATCCTGAATGCCAGTTCCGGTGAGGCCAAGATGGCGGACGGCGACATCGTCAGACGTATGCCATATCCGCAGTCCGTCGCATCTTCCGATGCGGCCGGTTACCAGCAGGCAATCGGCTTCCTCGGCGGCAAGGATATTCCTTTGACCCGCACCTGGTGGGATGTCGACAAGCCCAACTTTTAAAGAAAACTGATTTTTGTTAACTTTGGGAGGCTGATTCATTCAGCCTCCCCTTATTTAAAGCACCGTCATGTATCGAAAAGTCCTCCTCCTGGCCGCATGTCTCCTATGTGCCACTGCGGCTCCTGCCCAAGTCGATGAGGCTTTCCGCAAGGATATCATCGAATCGGGTTACGTACACAAACCGTTGCGGCTCCATGAAGACAAAGCCGTCGAAACCGTCGGCATCCAGAAGAAAGTCCTGCATTCCGAGCTGCTTTGCGATATGGAAAGCCTCGACGGATGGACCCATGATGGGATCGGAACCATTTCTGTTACAACAGACCGCGCTGTCGAAGGGACGCACAGTCTTCGGCTGGAAGCGCCTTCGATGCCGGAGAAGATGCTCGGCTGGGGTCTGGGACGCGGCACCTGCCTGGCTTCCTTCGATCTGCACGGTGCGGACTGGCGCCCATACAACCGGCTGCGGTTCAGTATCTATCCCGATTGCGAAGGAGCCCGGACCGTCTATTTGAACCTCTATCTCGAAAACGACGGGGAAGTCAAGGTCCCGGACCGCTTCGGCCGCGAAGGTTATCATGAGATCAACCTCAAGAACCACCAGTGGAACGACTGCTACCTGGAATTCACCGGGCTGGAACGCGACAAGGTCTCCTACCTGAAATTCGCCATTGAGATTTTCGGGCGTGAACTGACCATGGGCGACACGCTGCGCTTCGATGTGGACAATGTCCTGCTCGAGACCATCGAGGATCCGGAAGTGGTCAAGGGCTGGCAGCCCGCCGACGGCCGGATCATCTTCTCCACGACCGGCTATACCACCCGCATGGAGAAAACGGCGCTGGTGACCATCCCGGACGCCAAGAAATTCAAGATCGTCAACAACAAGACCGGGCGTACGGCCCTTCGCGGCAAAGTCAAGACCGTGGAGACAGCGCTGGGCACGTACCGGATGATCGATTTCTCGAAACTCCGCAAGCCCGGCCAGTATGTCATCAAGGTCGGAAAGGTGACGACCTGGCCCTTCTACATCGATGACAACGTTTGGGATGACAGCGCCTGGCGCCTGGTGAACTTCATGTTCTGTGAACGGTGCGGCTACCCGGTGCCGGGACACCACGGGGAGTGCCATACCGACCTGCACGCCACCTACAAGGGCAAGGTCTATCCGCTCAACGGCGGCTGGCACGATGCCGGGGATATGTCCCAGCAGACCGTCCAGAGCGCCGAGATTTCCTATGCTTTCTTCCAGGCGGCCCAAAACGCCCTGGCCAAAGGGAATACGGATCTTTACAACCGCTTGATGGAAGAAGGTCTCTGGGGCATGGACTATGTGCTTCGCTCCCGTCTCGGAGATGGCTACCGCGCGATGTCGTGGGGCACGAACCTTTGGACAGACGGCGCTTTGGACACGGAGGATGACGCCGGACGGCGGGAAATCCACGTCCATAACGGCGCGCTTGAGAACTTCCTGTTCGCCGGCATCGAGGCCTACACCGCGATGATCCTTCCCGACGATCCGGAAATGGCGGCCAACCTGGCGAAAGTCGCCTGCGAAGATTATGATTTCGCCCTGGCGCGTTTCAACGAGCTGGGCTTCGCCGAACTCCGCCAGCAGAATCGCGGCGGCGGCCATACCCGGATGACCTCGGAGAGCCAGTATCACGCCAACATGTCCTGGGCGGCCAGCATGCTCTACAAGCTGACTGGTGAAAAACGCTATGCCGACGAGGCGGCGGAATTCATCCGCTACACCCTGGACTGCCAGCGCACCGAACCGGTCGGCGGTGGCCTGAACGGCTTCTTCTACCGCGACTTGGACAAACGCTCAACCGTGCACTACAACCACCAGTCCCGCAGTTATGCCTACATGGAGGCGCTGGAAGCCCTGATTACCTTGCAGCCTTCGCATCCCGACTGTGCCCGCTGGAAAGAATCCGTCCGCCTGTATGGAAACTACCTGAAGGACTTGATGTCCTACATCGGCCCTTATGGCATGATTCCCAGCGGGGTCTATCACAAGGACGAAGTCCGGGACAGCGCCAATTTCTACGCCTGGCAGGTGGGAATCCGCAGCGGAGCGGATGCCGACTATGCCGAGATGATGCAGAATGCCGTGAAACTCGACGAGGAGCACTACCTGCGCAAATTCCCCGTCTGGTTCAGTTTCAAGGGCAACACTGCCTGCAGCCTGTCTGACGGCAAATCGGCGGCCATCTGCGCCCGCCTGCTGGGCGACGAGACCCTCAAGCAGATTGCCGAGAAGCAGCTGGAATGGGTCGTGGGCTACAATCCGTTCGGCCAGTCGCTGGTTTATGGAGAGGGCAGCAACTGGTGCCAGCTCTACAATGCCCTTCCCGGCGAGACGGTCGGTGAAATCCCGGTCGGCATGCAGTCCTATTTCAACGAAGACCAACCCTACTGGCCCCAGTTCAACACGGCCACCTACAAGGAGGTCTGGGGCGGAACGGCGGTCAAATGGTTGATGCTCATCGCAGAGTTCTGATTCCATGGAAAAGACAGCTGCACAAGGCCGCAACCTGGCCATCGACATGCTGCGGGCACTGACCATGACCCTCATGATCTTTGTCAACGACTTCTGGAAAGTCCATGATGTGCCGCAATGGATGGAACATGCCAAGCGGGGCGTGGATTTTATGGGCCTTTCGGATTTCGTGTATCCCGCTTTCCTGTTCTGCGTCGGTATGTCGGTGCCCTATGCCATCGAGAGCCGCTACCGCAAAGGCTACAGCGGGGAATCCACGGCCGGCCACATCCTGCTCCGGACGCTTTCCCTGCTCATCATGGGCGCGTTCCTGGGCAATTCGGAAGCCCGGCTGGCTCCCGATTTCACGCTCTATCGCATCGGAGTTTACTGGATTGTGGCCGTGGCGGCATTCTTCATGGTCTGGAACGTCTATCCGAAGAATCCGTCCCGCAGACAGTCCATCCTGTTTACCTGCCTGAAAATCCTGGGCGGCCTCCTGCTCCTCTTCCTGGCCCTGACCTACCGCAAGCCGGAGGGCCGTGTCTTCGACACCTCGTTCAGCATCCTGGGAGGCATTGCCTGGACGTATCTGGTCTCCGCAACGGTTTATTACTTCTGCCGCGACAACCTCAAGAAATTGATCCCGCTCTGGGTGGCGGTCCTGGCGGTCTGTGTCCTGACGCAACGGCTGCGCCCTGAACTGGGGGGTGCCCCGATCCTTGATTTCCCCCGCCCGAACTTCCTGGAAGGAATGCTTCGCGTCCTGCACATCGGAAACGGCGGCGCGGTATTCCTGGCGCTTAGCGGCCTGCTGGTCTCGGTGGTTACCGAGAAACTGACGGTTTATCCGCAGTGGAAACGTTCCGTGGCCGGTATCGCGGCCGCCGCATTGGCCTTCCTGCTGGGAGTCCTCACCCACAAATTCTGGATTGCCGCCAAACTTGGCCTGACGCTCCCCTGCTGCCTGTTCGTCTCGGCAATCGCCATTGCCATCTACACGCTGCTGCGCTATCTCAATACCCGGAATCTGACCGGCTGGTTCGCCGTCATCCGCCCTGCCGGAACGGCGACGCTGACCACCTACATGATTCCCTATGTTTTCTACGGCTTTGCCGACATCACCGGCATCGTCCTGCCCGACTGGCTGACCCATGGTCCGATGGCTTTGGTCAACTGCTTCTGCTTCGCCCTGATCGTGGTGGCCATCGTCGGCATTCTCCAGAAATTGCATCTGAAACTCAAAGTCTGATATGAAATCCACCTTCCCCGCCCTTGTCCTTACCGTTCTGCTGGCCTTGTCAGCGACCACGCTGATGGGCAGCAACCCTCCGAAAATCAACGATTTGCCTGTATCCAAGCAACTGTACAGCATCTCCACGGGCCCCGGAGACGACGCCGCAACCGCCATGTGCATCAGCTGGGCCTGCGACACCGTCATCAAGCACACCTGCGTCCTGCTGGCCGAAGCCGCAGACAAAGACTGGGCATCGGTCCGCGAAATCAAGCCGACGCAGCACCACCACGTCGATGTCTTCAAAGGCGTCTATTCGACGGCCGCTGACGGCAGCGACATGTATGAGGACGTCGTCTTCACCAAATGCGGCGTGATGGTCACGGGACTCAAGCCGGATACCGACTATAAGTACGTGATCGTGGACAAAGACGGGGATCAACCGGTGGTCCGCAGTTCCGAACATTATTTCCGGACGGCCGGCGCCGAGAACTGGTCGGCCTGCATCATTTCCGACTTCCACAGCTATCCGCCGATTCCCACCCGGCTGGAAGCCGCCATGGGGATGATCGACACGATGCAGCGGATCGACCCTTCGCTCGATTTTATTTTCAGTCCCGGTGACGTCGTCGCCTGGGGCGGCAGCTACTCTTTCTGGCGGCGCCTCTTCGAAGAAGACAATTTCAACGAGTTTGTCTGGGCCCGCGTGAACGGCAACCACGACAACTGGACGCGCGAATCCCAGATCACCCACAACTTCGACATCCCGAACGATTATTTTGTCAACACCTCCTTCTATCCGCAAAACGGCTATGCCGGCGAGGAAGGTGTCTGCTACCATTTCCGGTACGGCAACACCCTCTTCGTCATGCTCAATACGGAAGACATGAGCAAGCGCGGGGAATTCGAGGCAGCGGCGGCCTGGCTCCGGGACTGCGTCCATTTCGCGCGGGGCAGTGAGAATCCGCCGACCTTCGTCGTGGTGTGCATGCACTACGAATGGTTCATCGGTACCAACGGCCGCAGCTCCGAATATACGCGCTGGCACAGTGTCTTCGACGAACTGGGTGTGGACCTCGCCGTGGCAGGCAACAACCATGTCTATGTCCGTACACCCGCCTTGTATGACGGCAAAGTCACCGACGGAACCTTCGGCACCGTCTATCTCCAGACCACGGCCTCCGACAACGACCGAGGACGGTCCTTTGCCGACACACCGATGCAGAATGCCGACAAGATCGCCGTCCGCTGGACAGAGGGAACCTATTCGGTGAGCGCCATCCACATGGACGTGAACCCGGAGCGGATCTCTCTCACCCTGCTTGACCGCAACGGCAACCGCATCGACAGCACGGTCGTACCGGCCAAGCCGCGCACGGAAGCCCAGGATTACCATGTAACCTGCGGCCCGTGGGTCACCGACATGAGCGAGAATGCCTTCACCGTCCTGTGGACGACCGACATCGCTTGCCAGGGCTGGGTGCAGCTGGACAACGGACGCCGGATCTTCGAAGACTATGCGGGCCGCAAATTGTTCGGGACCTTCCATACGGTCCGGGTCGAAGGGCTTTCCCGCGGCTCCCAGTACGGCTACCGCATCGGCAACCGGGTTGTCGATCCGACCAATCCGCGCAGGCCGGCTTTCGGACGGGATGTTCTCTCCGACCGGTACAGCGTCAGGACCTTCGATCCCAACCGCAAGGAATGTCATTTCACGGTCTTCAACGATGTCCACATGCGGCTGGACCACTATGCCGCGCTGTTGGATGACATCGATGTCCCTGCCAATGACTTTATCTTCCTCAACGGAGACATCATCTCAGCCGGCAACTGGACGCTGGACAGCCTGGTCAAGTATGAGGTGTCGCCGTTAGGTGCGTATGGCGCCAACCTGCCCGTCCATTTCGCCCGCGGCAACCATGAAGGCCGGGGCAGCGGCGTCGCGCTGGTTGAGAAATTGTTCCCGAAAGCCGAAGGCGCTCCGTACTTCTATACCTTCCGCGAAGGGCCGGTCGCGTTCATCGTGCTGGATGCCGGAGAGACCGGCGTGACCAACTCCCTCGCCCTGACCGGCGACAAGATCTACGAGGACTACCTCCGCGAGCAGATGGAATGGGCCGAAAAAGCCATGAAAGAGCCGGCGTTCCGCAAAGCGCCCGTCAAGATCTGCCTCCTCCACGCACCCATGGTCGATCCTGGCATTCCGGACGACTATGTCCCGCACACCTGGATGAACCACCACTTCGTACCGCTGCTCAACAAGGCGGGCATCAACCTGATGATCGGTGCCGACCTGCACGAATACCAGTACCATCCCACCGGCACCATGCACAACAATTTCCCGATCCTGGTCAATGACGCCGAGTCGCGGCTTGACGTCCAAGTCCGCCGCGGGCACATCTACCTGACAATCTATGACGAAGATGGCAACGTCGTCGTCCCGACCCGAGACATCCCTGTAAAATAAGCTTCCTCATGAAAAAAACCGTATTCCTGCTCGTGGCCCTCGCAGCCCTGTTCAGCCTGTCCGCCTGCGGAGAAAAGAAAACCGAACCCCAGTATCCGCTCTTCTGGACATGGCTTGACCTGCGCTCGGATGAAGCGTTCGAAGCCGCCTGCCAGAAAATGAACGATGTAGGCATCGACGGCGTCATGCTCAATGCCTCCACGCCCGACGACTACCGGCGTGTCATTCCGATCGCCCATGCCCACGGCATCCAGGTGTTTGCCTGGCTCTGGACGATGAATCTCGAACACGACCGGGCCCAGGTCCTCGCAGAACATCCCGAATGGTTCAGCGTCAACCGGCTGGGCCGGAGCCTGGCCGATACCACGGCCTATGTGGATTACTATAAGTTCCTGTGTCCGGCCTTGCCGGAAGTACGGGAATACCTCAACCACAAGGTACGCGCCTATTGCGAAGTGGAAGGACTCGACGGCATCGCCATCGACTACCACCGTTTCGTCGATGTGGTCCTGCCGACCTCCCTCTGGCCGCGTTACGGCATCGTCCAGGACCACGAATATCCCGAATGGGATTTCGGCTACCACCCGGAGATGATCCGCCTGTTCCAGGAAAAATACGGTTATGACCCGCGCGAACAGGAAGATCCCTCGCAGGATGTCCAGTGGCGGCAGTTCCGCTGCGACCAGATTTCCGAAGTGGCCAACCTGTTCGCCGAGACGGTCCATTCCTACGGCAAAGTGATGGCAGCCTCTCCGTTCCCCACGCCGAAGATGTCTTCGCGGATGGTGCGCCAGGACTGGGGCAAATGGAATCTGGATGTCGTCTTCCCGATGGTCTATCACACGTTCTATACGTTCGACCCTTCTTTCGCCTATGACTGCACGGCCGAGAACTATCACGACAAGAATCCGATGACCACGCTGTATTGCGGCCTGATGTACAGCGACGACATCACGGACTGCATGGACGAGGCCTTCCGGGCCGGTGCCCAGGGCATTTCGATCTTCACTGTCCAGAGCATCCGGACGCCCGAACAGATCGCCCGCTTCCGGGCCTACACCGACAGCGTCCGCGCCGTCGTGGCAGCTAATGGCGGCCTGCCGAAAGTCAAGGCGCCCGGCCGGGCCGACACCGACCCGTTCCACCATCCCGGTGTACTTGCCCAGATCGAGAAACGCATGCAGTATATCCTTGTCGGCTTCGACTGGAACCAGCGCCGCCGCAGAGGTGAGCCGGAAATCCAGGTCCCTAAACTGGCCCCGTTGTCGCTGGGAGAATACAAAGCGGTTGGCGGGACGGAGGTTACACGCGTGTACGAAGTCACTGACCAGGTCAGCGGCACAACCTTCGTGGTCACGTTCTATCTCTACGGCGATGTCATCTCCGGCTGGAATGTTGAGAAGAAATTGGCCGAATAATCGTATCTTTGGAGAAAATTCCAAAGATGACCCGCACTGAAATAGCCCAAATCGGCAAGCAGGCTGCCCTCGGACGTCTTTTCGAGGGCAGCGGCTTTTTGAATGAACCCCTGAATGCCACGGCCCACAAAGTCTTGCTGGAAGGCTGCGACTTCGACCTGGTCTATACTCCCTTGAAACATCTGGGATACAAAGCCGTGCTCTGTGTCCTCGGGGAATTGTACGCTTCCCTGCGGCAGCCGGAATCCCTGTCGGTCAACCTGGGCCTTTCCCAACGCTTCTGCTACGAAGACGTCGCCGCGCTATGGGAAGGCGTTCTGGCCGCCTGCCGCGAACACGGCGTCAAACACCTGTCCCTCGACCTGGTCCCTTCGGTCAACGGCCTGTGCATCAGCCTGGCCGCTGGCGGCACCCAGGCACAAGAGGTTCTGGCACAAGTGCCGGCGGCTAAAAACATGGACCTGATCTGCCTGAGCGGACACGTCGGAGCCGCCTATATGGGCCTCCACGTGTTGGAACGCGAAAAGGTGGCCTTCACCGGCACGGGCGAGCAACCCGACCTGTCGCAGTACAAAGCCGTCCTGGCCAGCTACCTGAGTCCAGAGATCAAACCCGACATGCTTGCGCGCTTCCTTGAAGCGAAGGTCTTTCCGTCCCGCGGCTATTTCCTGACCCGTGGCCTCGGCGAAGCCGTCATCCGGCTCACCCACGATACGGGCCTGGGCGCCAAGATCTATCTGGAAAAGATTCCCATCTCGTCGCAGACCTTCGCCATGGCCGAAGAGATCGACATGGATGTCGTCACGGCGGCGATAAACGGCGGTGACGACTATAAATTCCTCTTCGTCATTCCCCTTAGCCAGCACGAAACTTTCCGCAAGGAATTCCACGATTTCGAAGTCATCGGCCACCTCGCCCAACCCGACATCGGCCCCGTCCTCGTCACCCCCGAAGGCGCCGAACTCCCCATCCACGCGCAGGGCTATTGATTCTTTTCTTATCTTTGCGCTGCAATGAAAGAAAGCGAGAAAATCATAGAAGAGGTCACTTCGGGCGAGTACGAGCACGGGTTTGAGACGGTTGTGGAGCAGGACTTCATCCCGAAAGGCCTCAATGAAGATATTATCCGGCTGATTTCCAAAAAGAAAGAGGAGCCTCAGTGGCTGATGGATTTCCGGTTGAAAGCGTTTCGGCAGTGGCAGAAGATGACGCTCCCGACCTGGGCGCATCTCGACATTCCGCCCATTGATTTCCAGGACATCGTGTACTACGCCGCCCCGAAGCGGCCGTCGGAGAAGAAGGAGATCGATCCGGAGATCGAAAAGACCTTCGACAAACTCGGCATTCCGCTCCACGAGCGGGGCGTCCTCAGCGGGACGGCCGTGGATGCCGTTTTCGACAGCGTGTCGGTCAAGACGACCTTCAGTGAGACGCTGGCCGAGAAAGGCATCATTTTCTGCTCTTTCTCCGAAGCCGTGAAGAACTATCCGCAACTCGTGCGGAAATACCTGGCCACCGTCGTCCCGTCCGCGGACAATTTCTACAGCGCGCTGAACAGCGCCGTCTTCAGCGACGGGTCGTTCTGCTATATCCCGAAAGGCGTCCGCTGTCCGATGGAGCTTTCGAGCTATTTCCGCATCAATGCCCGCGGCACGGGCCAGTTCGAACGGACGCTCATCGTCGCCGATGAAGGGTCGTACCTGAGCTACCTGGAAGGCTGCACGGCGCCGATGCGCGACGAGTCACAACTCCATGCCGCCGTGGTCGAGATCATAGTGGAAAAAGACGCCGAGGTGAAATACTCCACGGTCCAGAACTGGTATCCGGGCGATGCCCAGGGCCGGGGCGGCATCTACAATTTCGTGACGAAGCGGGGCATCTGCAAAGGCAGTGGCAGCCGCCTTTTCTGGACACAAGTCGAGACGGGCAGCGCCATCACCTGGAAGTATCCGAGTACCATTCTCAAGGGAGACAATTCCCTGTCGGAATTCTACTCCGTGGCCGTGACGAACCATTTCCAGCAAGCCGATACCGGCACCAAGATGATCCACATCGGCCGCAATACCACCAGCCGCATCGTGAGCAAGGGCATCTCGGCCGGCCGCAGCCAGAACAGTTACCGCGGCATGGTGAAGGTCCTGCCCGGCGCGGAAGGCGCCCGGAACCATTCGCAGTGCGACTCGCTCCTGTTGGGTGACAAATGCGGTGCCCACACCTTCCCCGTCATCGAGTCGGATAACCAGAGCGCCACCATCGAGCACGAAGCCACCACGTCGAAGATCAGCGAAGACCAGCTCTTCTACTGCCGGCAGCGCGGCATCACCGAAGAAGACGCCGTCGGCCTGATCGTGAACGGCTATGCCAAAGAAGTCCTGAACAAGCTGCCGATGGAATTTGCCGTCGAAGCCCAAAAACTGCTGCAAGTCTCCTTGGAGGGGAGCATCGGATGACATTCAGCTGGATTGACCTCATCAGTTCGCTGCTGGGCCTGACCTGCGTATTCCTGGCGGGCCGGGGCAGCAAATACAATTTCTGGGTGGGCTATCTCTACACCGCCGCCCTCTTTTTCCTGTTCCTCCAGAAAAACCTGCTGGCCTCGCTGCTCCTGCAGCCGGTGTCGCTGGGCATCAATATCCTGGGCCACTACCGCTGGACCCATCCCAAGGCCGGCGAAGTGAGCTCGGAAAAGACGGGGGAGCTGAAAGTCTCGATGCTCAACTGGTATGAACGCGTCCTGACGGTCGCGATCGTGCTGGTGGTGGCCGCCCTCTGGGGCTGGCTGCTGCAGCGGCTTTTCCCGGCCGACCCGCATCCCTATCTGGATTCCTGCGTCACCATCCTGATCCTCGTGGCCCAGTTCCTCAGCGCCCAGAAGAAGTGGGACTGCTGGGTGGCCTGGATCATCGTCAATATCACCCAATTGATCCTGCACCTGTCGGTCGGCAACATCTTCATGCCGATTGTCAGCGCGCTTTACCTTGTCAACAGTATCGTCTCCCTGTACAACTGGGAGAAAATGTATAGGAGAAAAGCCTGATGAATACGCTGCTTCAAATCGAAAACCTGCATGCCTCGGTCGGTGAAAAAGAGATTCTCCGGGGAATCAACCTGGAAATCAAGGCGGGCGAAGTCCACGCCATCATGGGCCCCAACGGCTCCGGCAAGAGTACCCTCTCCGCCGTGCTGGCGGGCCGCGACACGTTTACCGTGACGGAAGGTTCCGTCACCTACGACGGGCGCGACTTGCTGAGCCTCACCCCGGAAGCGCGTGCCTGGGCCGGTATTTTCCTGGGATTCCAATATCCCGTGGAGATTCCCGGCGTGAGCAATGTCAACTTCATGAAGGCCGCTGTCAACGAGCAGCGCAAGCAGCGGGGCCTCGAACCCCTGGGTGCCGCCCAGTTCCTGAAACTGATGCGCGAGAAGATGGCTTATGTGGAAATGGACAGCAGTTTCTCCGGCCGCGGCGTGAACGTGGGCTTCTCGGGGGGCGAGAAGAAACGCAATGAGATTTTCCAGATGGCGATGCTCGAACCGCGCCTGGCCATCCTCGACGAGACCGACTCCGGCCTCGACGTAGATGCGTTGCGTATCGTGGCTTCGGGGGTCAACAAGTTGAAACGCCCGGACAATGCCTTCATCGTCATCACGCACTACCAGCGCCTCCTCGACTATATCGTGCCCGACGTGATCCATGTCCTCTACAAAGGCCGCATTATCAAGACCGCCGGCAAAGAGTTGGCGCTCGAAATCGAAAAGAAAGGCTACGACTGGCTCATCCATGAAAGCGAATAATCTCATCTTCGCCCCCGCGCTCAAGCAGGAATTCCGCTGCCGCGTCCCGCTCAAGGATACCCGGCAGGTATTCCTGGTCAACGGCACGGTGCAGGGCGCCGGCGCCCCGCTGGCTTTCCGGCTGGAAGAAGGCGAGCAACTGCCCCAGATGCTGCAGCTTATCGCCATCCGCAGTGCCGAAGGGCCGCAGGATCTTTCTTTCTCCGAGTCGTTCCATTTCAGTCGCGGAAGCGCAGGCCGGATCATCCTCTGCGCCCACACTTTCTCGCTCGACCCTTTCAAGACCGTGGAGCATACGAAGATCACGCTGGAAGAAGACGCCCACGCCGAATTCGTCGTCATGCAAAACGAACACAACCAGGCCGACCACGAAACGTTCTACGAGATTACGCTGGCAGCCGGTGCAACGCTTGATATGGTGTTCCTTTCGCTGCATGGCGGCATCATCCGCAACCACATCGAAGCCCGGCTTCAGGGAGAACACGCTTCCTGCAATCTCAGCGGCCTCTACCTGACCGACGGAGACCAGCGGATGGACTATGACATCCGGCTTACCCACGAAGTTCCGGGTTGCCATAGCAACCAGATATTCAAAGGGATTCTCGACGACCGCGGCCTGGCGCATTTCGACGGCCTGATCCGGGTTGTCCCTGACGCGCAGAAGACGGAGGCCTACCAGGCCAACCACAACCTGCTGATCAGCGACACGGCCAAGGCCTATACCCGGCCGCAACTGGAGATCTATGCCGATGATGTGAAATGCAGCCACGGCGCGACCATCGGACGGCTCAATCCGGACGAACTCTTCTACATGCGGACACGCGGCATCCCGGTAACCGAAGCCCGCGTCCTGCAGCAGATGGCTTTCTGCAACGAGGTCGTGGACAAGATTACATCCCCTGAACTGCGCGAACGGATGCAGGTTTTGGTGGAGAAACGCCTGCGTGGCGAGTTTTCTCGTTGTCAAAACTGCTCTAAAAATTGTTGTTAAGTCGAAAATCGGCCCCTAGCCCGCAAAAAACCACTTTTTGCAACGCAACATTTGATCCCCGTCCCGCATCTATTAATCGGTTTAGGTTTTAGTATATTATCATTCGAAAGGGTGGTCTTCGGGAGAAAGGCCGCCCTTTTGTCTTTCCAGCGCTTTGCGTTCTTCTTTCTGTCCCCGTCGGAACAGAAAGAAGGATGAGACCGTCGCCAAACTGGCGCTAAAACTCGGCCGGAAGCGAAACTGACAAGAGAATTCGGCGCGAATCAAAAAAAATCTATATCTTTGCGTTTTCAGCGGCCAAGCGGCATCAGCCGCTAGCGGAGGCAAAGAGTCGCCACGAGGCGACCGCCGGAGGCCGGTACTTTTGCAGCAAAAGCTCGCATACGCAGAAAACTCGCGTAGCAAAAGTACTAAGGCCGGGAGGCGCGGGGTTCGGGGCAGAGCCCCGACAATACTGAGATATGGTGTAATGGTAGCACTACAGATTTTGGTTCTGTCTGTTCAGGTTCGAATCCTGATATCTCAACCATAACCAAAGAAGACACCACTGTGGAACCTCCGAGTAGTCTGAACAATAGTGACGGGAGCTCATCATCCGAGCCCCTCGCCTGGTGGTGTTTTTCCAAACCACTATGGCACTTTACCTGAAAAAAGAACTCGACGACGACGCCCGGATCTACGTCTGGGAAATCACGGAAACTGAGGAAGAGCTGCTGGCCACGACGGCTGTTCCCGACAATGAGCTGGAGGAACTCTCGTACACCAGGAGTGAAGCCCGGCGCAAGGAAAAACTTGCGACCCGCGCTCTTCTCAACGAGATATTCCCGGAAAAGCTCTATCTGGGCCACCACGACAACGGCAAGCCGTATCTGCAGAATACGGCGATGGAGATCAGTATTTCCCACACCAACCGTTTCGTCGCCATTCTTCTCCATCCTGACGAGGACCTGGGCATCGATATCGAATGCCTGGACCGCGATTTCTCTGCCGTAGAGAAAAAGGCGTTGAGCGAAGACGAACTGGAAGACCTGGATGACCGCAAGAAGAACCTGCAGCTGGCCATCTACTGGTGTGCCAAGGAAGCTATCTACAAGCGGATGTCGCTTTCCGGCGTGGATTTCGCCGAGCAGATCGAGGTCGAGCGTTTCAATCCCCGGGATGAAGGGGAGATCGAAGCCACCTTCACGCACAAGGACGGAACGGAGATGGAGTTCGAACTCAACTACGAAGTGTTTGAGAACCATGTGATGGTCTGGGTTGTGGGTTAATCATTGAGAAACAAAGACATGAAGAATTTTGTCAAAGAACTTCAGTGGCGGGGAATGATCCAGGACATCATGCCCGGGACCGAAGAGAAACTGATGGAAGGACCGCAGGCCGCCTATGTAGGCATCGACCCGACGGCGGACTCCCTGCATATTGGACATCTGGTGAGTGTTATGATTCTCAAGCACTTCCAGAATTGTGGCCACAAACCCATCGCCCTGGTGGGCGGTGCTACCGGCATGATCGGCGACCCGTCGATGAAATCGGCGGAGCGCAACCTGCTCGACGAGGCGACCCTCAACCACAATGTCGCCTGCATCAAGGCCCAGCTGGCCCGTTTCCTCGATTTTGATTCCGACGCGCCCAACCGGGCGGAACTGGTCAACAACTATGACTGGATGAAGGACTATACCTTCATCAATTTCATCCGCGACATCGGAAAGCATATCACGGTCAACTATATGATGGCCAAGGATTCCGTGAAGAAGCGCCTCTCCCGCGATTCCAGCGAAGGCATGTCGTTCACCGAATTCAGCTACCAGCTGATGCAGGGCTATGACTTCTACTGGCTCTGGAAGAACAAAGGCTGCATCCTGCAGCTGGGCGGCAGCGACCAGTGGGGCAACATCACCACCGGCAGCGAATTGATCCGCCGGATGGATGGCGGCGAGGCTTTCGCCCTCACCTGCCCGCTCATCCGCAAGGCTGACGGCACCAAATTCGGCAAGACCGAAAAAGGCAATGTGTGGCTCGACGCGGAACGCACCTCTCCCTATGAATTCTACCAATTCTGGCTCAATGTCTCCGACGAGGATGCCGAACGCTATATAAAGATCTTCACGATGCTCGACCGCGAGACGATTGAGACGGCCATTGCCAACCATCGGCAGGCACCGGAGCGCCGCGAACTCCAGAAGTTGCTGGCGCGCGAAGTGACGGTGATGGTCCACGGGCAGAAAGAGTACGACAATGCCGTGGCCGCTTCGCAGATGCTCTTCGGCAAAGGTACCGTAGAGGCCCTCAAGGCCCTGGACGAACGCACGTTCCTGTCCGTTTTCAACAATGTACCGCAGTACACGCTTCCAAAAGACAGCCTCCCTTGCGATATTCTTGAAATGCTGGCGGTCCGCACGGACATCTTCCCCAGCAAGGGCGAAAGCCGCAAGATGATCCAGGGCGGCGGCCTGAGCATCAACAAGGAGAAGATCGCCGACGCGGCCTTGCAACTGACGACCGACCATCTCCTCGACGAGAAATACATCCTCGTCCAGAAGGGCAAGAAAAACTATTACATCCTGCGATTCGAGTAATGGAAAGCGAAACCACCCGACAGCAAAAAGTGGCGCGCCAGATCCAGAAGGACCTGGCCGAGATCATCCGCGCCCGCGGCATGGCCGCTTACGACGGAGCCTTGCTGACCGTCAGCGGCGTGAAGATTACGCCCGACCTGGCCCTGGCCAAGGTCTATGTCAGCATTTTCCCCTCTACCAAGGCCACGGCCGTGATGGAACAACTCGGGGAAGAGACCTCCCGCCTGCGCGGCGAACTCGGCCGCCGGGTGTCGAAACAGCTCCGGATCGTGCCTGAACTGGTCTTCTACCTCGACGATTCGCTCGATTACGTGGAGCATATCGACGAACTGCTGAAGAAATAGTCTTCATCCGGCGATGCAACTGTCCCGGTTCATAGCGCGGCGCTATCTCTTCGCGAAGAAGTCGCACAATGTGATCAACATCATCTCGATCATATCGGCGGCCGGTATCGCGGTCGGATGCGCCGCCCTGGTCATCATCCTGTCGATCTACAACGGATTTGATTCCATCGTCCGGGACCTCAACGATTCCTATACGTCCGACGTGCTGGTCACGCCCGCCCAAGGCAAGGTGTTTTCCTTTGACGAACGGTTTGACTTCCTGCGCGACGACCCGCGTGTGGAAGCGGCGTGCGGCGTGTTGGAGGAGAGCGTGTTCGTCCAGTATGGCGACCGCAACAAAGTGGTGGTGGCCCGCGGCGTGGACTCACTTTATGAGCAGACTACCCGCCTGCGGGACCATCTCACCGAAGGCGAGTTCGCCCTGACGTTCGGGGATCTGAACCAGGTCGTCCTCGGACGGACCGTCGCGCTGGAACTGGGCGCCCGCCCGGCCTTCCTCCAGCCCCTCACCGCCTGGTTCCCGAGCCGCACCCAGCAAGTGGACCTGCTCAATCCGCTCGCGTCGCTTCGGCAGGAGCGTTTGCATCCAGCCGGCATCGTGAGTCTGGAGCAGAATTTCGACCAGAAATATATGTTCATGCCCCTGAAGGCTTTACGGGAATTGCTGGAATACGAGGACGAAGTTTCAGGGATTGAGATTTATCTCACTCCAGAGGGCCTCAACCGGCATGGCATCGCGTCGCGTGAGGTCTTGTCCTCCCTGCGGACCACACTGGGCTCCGATTTCGTCGTCCGGGACAAACAGCAGCAAAACAGCACGCTCTACAAGCTGCTCAAATATGAGAAGGTGGCCATCTACCTGATTCTGCTATTCGTGATGCTCATCGTCTCATTCAATATCTACGGTTCCCTCTCGATGCTCATCATCGAGAAACGCGATGACATCGTCACGCTCCAGGCCATGGGTGCCGACGACGAACTGGTCGGCAAGATTTTCACCCGCGAAGGCTGGATGATTTCGCTCCTGGGCATTGCCGTGGGTGTCGTGCTCGGTCTGGTGGTCTGCTGGCTCCAGCAACGTTTCGGTCTGGTAAAGATGCCCGGCAATTTCGTGGTGGATGCCTATCCCGTGGTGGTCCAACCCATGGACATCGTGCTCATCGTCCTGGGCGTCGCTCTCATTGGCTGGCTCATCTCGCTGTTGACCCGGCGGATGACCCGCTAGGCGGTGTGGGACTGGGGTCAGTGTGCGCCATTTCGGCCGCCGTCAGCGTTGCTGCTTGAAGAAATCTGTCATCAGGGCGGAGGCGTCAGCCGCGAGGACGCCGGCGGTAACTTCCGTGCGGGGGTGCAGGAGCGAAGGGGAGAAGAGCGTATAGCCCCGTTTGGGGTCGGCAGCACCATAGACCAGCCGGCCGAGCTGGGCCCAGGCGAGCGCGGCCGCGCACATCGGACAAGGTTCCACAGTCACATACAACGTACAATCGTTCAGATACTTGCCACCAAGATAGTCGGCGGCCATCCCGATCAGTTGCATTTCCGCGTGGGCGGTTACATCGGTCAAATGTTCCGTGAGATTATGGGCGCGGGCGATAATGCGGCCGCCGCAGACGATCACACCCCCGATGGGCACTTCGCGCTCGGCGCCTGCTTCGCGCGCCTCGCGCAGCGCTTCCCGCATATATTGTTCATCGTTCATACACAGATTTTTCAGGAAAATGCGCAGCAAAGGCCTCCAGCATCGCCGCGCGGAGGGTCTGGAAACGTGACTCGCTCATCTCCACATCATTGATGCAAACCAACTGCTGTCCGGGTGAAACAATCGCTTCGGCAAGTCCAGCCGGCGTTGCCGAAGCCAGTGAAAGATGCCGGTTGGCAATCCGGCGCGCACGAGCCTGTCCGCTCAGGTACAGGTAATCGAGAAACAGATACTGATTGGGGTTCTGCGGCGCCCGCAGCGGCGTCAGGGAGGCAAGGATCTGCGATGCCACCTGGGCGAAGGCCTTTTCACAAGCGCTTCGGAGCATGGGCGAACAGGTATGTTGGGGTCGCAGGAAAAACAAGCCGGAGCGCAGCCCAAGCGCAGCCCGGGCCAAATGGTCCGACCGGCGGGTCTGCTGCTTGTAGAGGTTCCCTGCCAGCAGATGGCGGGAAAAACCGATGGTCGGGATGCCTTCGGGGAAAAAGTCGGCCGGCACAGCATCCTTCACCGGGAACATGTCATCATTGAAATAGAGATATTCTTCGGCAAGCCCCGGAATGCGATGGAGGAACATCTCGATGGTCGTGCTGTTGAACGTCGGAAGGAAGGCGGCCGGAATGATATCGGCATGCAAAACCACGTGCAAGCGTGTCCGGTCCACCCAGGCAGGAACCTGGCTCTCCCGGGCCACGACCAGGAAAACCCGTTCGATAAAAGGCATATGCCGCTGGATGCCCCGTAGCAGGAAAGGCAGCGTCCCCCAGTCACGGTAGCGTTTGGACAAGGCCGGCTGCCTGGTTACCGTCCGGTAATCCTGCTGCCAAAGCGGATCGTTCCCATCCACATACGTTATGACCGCATCCATGCCTATTGCCCTTAAAACAACAAAGATAACGCTTAGGAACGGAATTTGTTTTATATTTGCGGCTTTATGTGGCGAAAACTGACATTTTTGACGGGACTTTTCCTGCTGCTGGCCTGCCTGCCGGCAAAGGGACAATATGTCTTGACGGGAAATGCACCGTTCAGTACGCGCTGGAGCCAGCTCAAAGGGGAGCACTTCGACATCATCTACCCGTCGGAGATCGATTCCCTCGCCCGGGAGTATCTGTACACTTTTGAAAAGACCCGCACAGCGACCCTGACCGGCCTGCACATCGAAACGCCGCACATGCCGATGATCCTGCAGCCTTACGACCTGTACAGCAACGGCATGGTCTCCTGGGCTCCCCGCCGCATCGAACTCTATACCACGCCGCCCTCCACACCGCTCTACGCGCTCAACTGGGAAATGCAGCTGGCAGTCCACGAAGGCCGCCACATCGGCCAGATGTCCCACTATACCAAAGGGCTCTACCATTTCCTCAACATCCTGACCGGCGAACAAGGCAGCGCTGTAGGTATCGGTCTCTACCCCACCCGCGTGCTGCTGGAGGGCGATGCCGTCCAGAATGAAACCGACATGACCTTTGCCGGCCGGGGCCGGGATCCTGAGTTCCTGAAGTTTTTCCGTGCTTCGTTCGTGGAAGGCGATTTCCGGACCTGGGCCAACTGGCGCTATGGATCTTACCGCAAATATACCCCGGGCAAGTATCCGCTCGGCTACATGGTCGTCAGCACGATGCGTTACAATTCCCACAACTACACCGCGACCGGCGACATCATGGAAATCCAGGTCCGCGACTGGTGGCGTTTTTTCAGCGTGTCGCACCGGGCCTATATCCGCGCCACCGGCCTGACCGGCCGCAAGAACTGGCGCTCCGCCATTGCCCGTTACACGGAACAATGGAGTTGGGAAGACAAGTTGCGGGCCCCCTTCACTCCCGCCCAGCCCCTGCTGGCCACGCGGGAAAAAGTCTATACGGAGATTTCGAATCCCGTACAACTGGGCGAACAGACCTATGCCACGATGAACGGCATGCAGTTCGAACGCCGGCTCATCAGCATCGACTCCCTCGGACAACGGCATTACCGCCATCCGCTGTCGGCCAACACAAGCACCCTTGTACCGGACAGCGACCACACCCTCCTCTTCTCGGAGATCGTCCCGGATCCTCGCTGGGAACATCGCAGCTGGTCCGTCATCCGGCGCTACGATGCCGAAAAGAACCGTTTTGAAACCCTGACCCGCCGCAGCCGGTACTTCAACCCTGTACCCTCGGCCGGCCGCGACTCGATCCTGGCAGCCGAATACCGCACCACAGGAGGTTCCGATCTCGTGATCCTCGACCGGAACGGCAACCTGCTCGACCGCATCGCCGCCCCCGAAAAAGGGCAAGTTACGGGTATCGCGCAAGTAAAGGACGCTCTCTATGCCTCCGTGGTGACGACGGAAGGCATGGGCCTCTTCTGCTACGATACGACCTGGAGCCGTGTCGTCAAGCCGCAGTCCCGGATGATCCGCGACTTGCAGGCTGCGGGCGACAGCCTGCTCTACTTCGTCTCCGACCTCGACGGCCTGAGCAACATCTATACGTACAATCCCCGGCAGAAAGAGTTGCGTCGGATCACCTCGATCCGTTTCAGCGGCGAAAAGCCTTCCATCGACGCCGAGGGCATCCTGCGCTATGCGGACTACGACCGTTTCGGCTACCAGCCCGTCGCTATCCCGTTCGACAGCCTGCGCCCCAGAAAGGCTTCTTTCCTGCTGCCACAAACCAATGAGATCGCTGAAATCAACAGCAAGCAAGCCCGGGAAGAAGCACCGTCCCTTTCCCCGATAGAAGAAGTCCGGCTCCGGGAACACATCGACAGTCTGGAAAGCCGGCGGTACAGCAAGTTGCTCCATGGTTTCCACATCCATTCCTGGGCGCCGTTCTATGCCAACATCGACCGGCTGATGAACGACCTGGGCGGCTTCGACACCCAGCATTTCAGCAACTGGTATGAATTCGTCGCCCCGGGCGCAACCCTGATCTCACAGAACAACCTCGGAACACTTGTCACCACGCTCGGCTATTCTTATCACGACAAGCACCATGGCGGTCACGCTTACATTGGTTATTCGGGCTTTTACCCCAAGATCGCCCTGGCTGTCGATTACAACCAACGGAACCGCACCTTCTCCGATGTCCGTTACCGGCTCGGCGGCGGTGCGCAGATGCAGCTCGACACGCTGGCAAAGCCTTCACTCAACATCAACCTGCAGGTCTCGCTCCCCCTCAACCTTTCGCGCGGTGGCTGGGTGACGTCGCTGACCCCGCAACTCAACTATGTCGTGACCAATGACGCTTTCCGGTACATGGAGTCCGGTTCGGATGTGGGAGTAAGCCAGGAATTCACGGAGATGCTGACCGGCTCTGTCCGCTTCACCACGTATCTGGCCAGACCCCAGGCCCGGGTCACACCGCGTCTGGGTTTCGGCATGCAACTGAGCGCCCAGATGAAACTGGGTCCTTCAATTGCGCAACGGCACACGGCCGGCCTGACAGCCTGGACTTATTTGCCGGGCCTGGGAAAGGAAGACGGGTTCAAGATCACCTATGCCTGCCAGTTCCAGCCGGAAGGGGCTTTGTTCTACAGCCCCGAATACAACCTGGTGCGCCGCCCCAACGGCTATTCCAATGAGATCCTGATGAACTACCGGCGGGCGATGCTCGAATACGCCTTGCCCATCTACGCCGGAGACCTGGACGGCGGGTTCTTTTTCTACCTCAAACGGCTCATCCTGATTCCCTTTGTCGATTTCGCCTACGACAAGCACCATCCGACAATGGAAGACAACCGCATCGTCCGGATGGATCCCAAAACCTATTTCTCTTACGGATCGGCGCTGCTGGTCAACACGCGCATCTTCCGCATCGGCACCGATTTCCAGCTCGGCATCCGCTATTCGCACCCCAACATACCGGGGAAATGGGGCCGTATCCAATTCATTTTCCAGACCGGCTTGTAGCATCCCATGGACAACGCACGCACCCTCAACCCCTTCGACTGGTTCCTGATCCTCGGCACCACGATCGTCAGTATCGCCTCCTCCCTGCTTGGTGAAGGCTGGGACACCCTGGGCTTCATCGTTGCCGTGACCGGCATCATCAACCTGGTGCTCTGTGCCAAAGGCAACATCTGGAACTACGCCTTCGGCATCGTTTACAACGCCATCTACGTCTATATCGCCTGGCACTCAAAACTCTACGCCGACTCCGCCATCTATCTGCTCTACTACCTGCCCATGCAGTTCGTCGGCTGGATCACCTGGAAGAAAAACCAGAACCAGGACAGCGGCGCCGTCAACGCCGTCCATCTGTCGCGGCGGCAGGCTATCGCCCTGCTGGCCGCCGCAGCCATTCTAATCCCGTTCTTCGCCTGGCTCCTGGGCCGTCCGTTCATCGGTGACTCCCAGCCCTGGCTCGATGCGGTGACCACGGTTGTCTCCATCCTGGCCATGTACATGATGGTCAAGGCCATTGCCGAACAATGGTACATCTGGATCGTGCTTGATGCGGTGCAGGTTGTCAAGTGGACCATCGCGACCGTCCGGGGCGAGGCACATGCGGCGCTGATGCTGGTGATGTTCGCCTTCTTCCTGGCCAACGCCATCTACGGCCTCATTCAATGGAACCGATTAGCGCGGCAAGCTTCGGACCCACGACAGCCGTAAGTTCTTCCAACGAAGCTTCTTTCATCCGCTTGACGCTCTTGAAATGTTTCAGGAGCTTCTCCTCGGTTTTGGGACCGATGCCCGGAATGGAGCGCAGTTCGCTGACCGTCTGTGTCTGGCTGCGCCGGTTCCGGTGATGCGTGATGCCGAAACGATGCGCTTCGTCCCGGATCTGCATCAGCACGCGCAGGGACGAGGAATTCCGGTCGAGGAACAGCGGCAGCGGATCGCCCGGCACGATGACCTCTTCCAGACGCTTGGCCAGTCCGACGATATAGACCTGATCCGCGATGCCCAGTTCCATGAGCGCTTCCAAGGCAAAGCCGAGCTGCCCCTTGCCTCCGTCAATGACAATGAGTTGCGGCAAATCTTCTCCTTCCGCCATCAGGCGGGAATAGCGGCGGTTGACCACTTCCTTCATAGAGGCATAGTCGTTGGCGCCGACCACCGTCTTGATATTGAAGTGCCGGTAGTCGCGTTTGCTCGGCAGGCCGTCCTTGAACACGACACAAGAAGCAACCGGGTTCGTTCCCTGGATATTGGAGTTGTCGAAACACTCGATGTGGCGCGGCGGAACCGTCATCCCCAGGTCTTTCTGCAACTGCGCGATGACTTTCTCGGACTTCTCGATACGTCGCGGCAGTGACTTCTCTTTCAAGAGTTTATAAGTTTCCATGTCGAGGATGCCATGGCCCACGGCTTTCTCGCGCTCGTGGTGGGCTTCCAACAGGGCAAGGCGCTCTTTCCACTCCTGCGCATCTTCAAAGCGGAGTTCCGCCGCAGCCGTCTGCATCTTCTCCCGGCAAGCCCCCATCACCTGCCGGGTGCGTCCGCTCAGGAGCTGCCGAATCTCATCGATCTGGGCGCTGTATTCCGCTTCGGAAAACAAACCCTCGCAAGGGCCGGCACATTTGTCGAGGTGGTAGTTCAGGCAGCAGCGCACCTTCCCTGCGGCAATCTGCTCGGGAGTCAGGGGATGGGCACAGATGCGCAGCTTATAGAGGCTTCCCATCAGGTCGAGCAGCCGGCGAGCATGCTGGACGGAGGCGTAAGGGCCATAGTATTGCGAACCGTCCTGGATATAGCGGCGGGTGAGCATCACGCGGGGAAAAGGCTCTTTGCGGATACAGATCCAGGGATAGGTCTTGTCGTCCTTGAGCAGGATGTTATAGTGGGGCTGCAGCTGTTTGATGAGATTGTTCTCGAGCAGCAGCGCATCTTCCTCAGTCTCGACCACGGTGTAGTGCAGGTCGGCGATATGTTCCACCAGGGCACGGGTCTTCCTGTCGAGCTGCTCCGGCGGCCGGAAATACTGGGATACCCGTCGCTTGAGGTCCTTGGCCTTGCCGACGTAGATCACGGTGCCGCTGCTGTCGAGGTAGCGGTACACGCCCGGGTCGTGGGGCAAATAGCTTATTTTCTCTCTGAGATTCACCGAAAAATAGTATCTTTGTAAATTCGCGTATTACTATGAAAAAGAAGAAAACAAAGATAATCAATAAATCTGACATCATGCAGGTCATCCACATGCGGGGACCTGTCGGATGGTTGCTCGCCACCCTCGCCATGTGGATCTTCGGATTCAACAAAGTCAACAAGGCGAACGATCACTGCAAACAATACAAAGGACCCGAGTTCTCGACGAACATCCTCAAGACCGTCGGAGTCCGTTCAGACCTGAAGCCCTATCAATACAACTATATTCCGCAGGACGGCCCGTTCATCGTCATCGCCAACCACCCCATCGGTTCGGTTGACGGAATGCTCCTCAACGCGGTCATCGGCACGATGCGTACCGATTTCAAGATCATGACCAACTTCCTGCTGACCATGATCCCTTCGCTCAAGGATTCCTTCATCGCGGTCAATCCTTTTACAGACAGCGTGACGAACCGCAGCAGCCTGGGAGGCCTGCGGCTTGCCAAGGAACATCTGGCAGCAGGCGGCTCCCTCGGCCTGTTCCCGGCCGGCGAAGTCGCCACTTACCAGCGGCCGAAAAACCGCACTTCCCTCAAGCGGCACGTGGTGGAAGACGTTCCCTGGCCCATGTCGATGATCAAACTCATCCGCAACGCCAACGTACCGGTGATTCCCGTCTATTTCGAGGCTGAGAACTCCAAGTGGTTCCATTTCGTGGGCCGCCTCCATCCGATGCTGCGCACTCTCAACCTGCCCAACGAACTGTTCAACAAGAAGGGCAAGACCATTCCGATGCGCATCGGCAAGCCGATCATGCCCAATGAATTGGCCGAATACACGGAACTGGAGCACCTGGGCGACTACCTGCGCAGCCGCGTCTTTGCCATGGAGGCTGAGTTCAAGAATCCCAACGAGGAATTGATGAAACCGCCGGAACTGGTGACGCCCATCTCCCTCCCGCGCGACAAGAAAGCCGTAGTCAAGGAGTTCGACCGCCTCAAGAACGGCGGCAAGAAACTGTTCGATGTGGCCAACTACCAATGCTACCTGGCCGAATCCGATGAGATCCCCGTAGCCATGATCGAGTTGGGCCGCCGCCGGGAAGAAGCATTCCGGGCCACAGGAGAAGGCAGCAACCAGGCCATCGACGTGGACGATTACGACAAGTATTACAAACAGCTGATTCTCTGGGATGCCAAGCGCAAGCGCATCGCCGGCGGCTACCGGCTCGGCATCGGTACCGAGATTTTCGAGAAGCACGGCGGCGTGGAAGGATTCTACACAAGTTCACTCTTCACCTATTCCAAGGATTTCGAGCCGACGCTCCACCAGACCATCGAACTGGGCCGCTCGTTCGTCAGCCTCGAATACCAAAAAGAGGCTCTCCCGCTGATGCTCTTGCTGAAAGGGTTGATGCACAGCCTGATGCGCTACCCGGATGCCGAGTATTTCATCGGTCCGGTGAGCATCAGCAATTCGTATCCCAAGTTCTACCAGAGTTTGATGGTCTATTACCTGGAGAACATGCACAACGCCAAACTGCCGGAAAACGCCGCGGTGCCCACCACGCCTTTCGAACCCGACTACCTGCGGCTCAACCCGAAAGACCTGCTTCGCAAGAAGATGGACGGTTTCGAAAAATTCGACCGCTTCCTGATGCGTCTCTCCGACAACACCTACCGCGTCCCGACGCTGGTGAAGAAATACATGAAGGTCAATGCGCGTATCATGGCCTTCAATGTAGATCCGCTGTTCAACTACAGCCTCGACGGCCTGATCATTCTCCGTATCAAGGATTATCCGCGGGCTGAGATCCTGTCGATGACCAAAGACGTGGATAACCCCACGGAACGTGAGGCCATCATGAACCGTTTCGGTTATTCCCTGAAGAGTTAAGGGACCGGATCGTAGCCGGAACCGCCCCAGGGTGCGCAGCGGAGGATGCGGCGCACGGCCAGCCAGCTGCCCCGCAGCAGGCCGTGCTTGCGCAGGGCTTCCAGCGCATAGTTGGAGCAGGTGGGCGTATAGCGGCACTGCTTGCCCATGTACGGGGAGAGGAAGATCTGGTAGAGACGGATCAGTTTAACGGGCAGCCAGATCGTCCAGGACCTGAGCGACGCTTTTGTCGATTCTTTCATAATCCTCCACCTCCTTTCCTATATAATAGATAAAGATGTCGTAGATGCGTCCGTTCAAGCGCCCGGCATTCAGCCGGTAAGCCTCACGGACCCGGCGCTTGAGAAGGTTGCGCCGCACCGCCCGCTTGAAATTGCGCTTGGGTACCGAAACGCCGAAATCGCCCCCGCCCTCCCGGAAGTGGACCTTCAACGGATAGTGGAATACCACTTGTCCCGTCTTCAGCAGCGCGAGAATCTGGCGTTCATTCATCCCTGCTTGTCGGAATCCAGATAATTGCTGAGCGCCTCGGCAATGGAAGGAGCCTGGGGCGTCGGTGCCTTGATGGCCACTTGCAGACCTGCCTCTTCAGCGGCACGGGCGGTCGAGGGACCATAGGTGGCGAACAGCAGCGACTCCTGCTTGAATTCCGGCCAGGCTTCCTGCAGCGACTTGATGTCGGCAGGGCTGTAAAAGGCCACAATCTGGTAGTTGTGCAAGTCGATATCGCGGATATCATTGCTGACCGTGCGGACGAACACCGCGCTGCCGTGCTTGAGTTTCTCCTTCGTGAAGAGTTTGTGCACATCGGGTTTCAACTGGTCGGTGCAGGCGATCAGGAAGTTCTCGCCCTTGTGTTTGGCGCCGATGGACTGGACCATCGAGGCGACCGTGCCCGATCCGAAGAAAATCTTGCGTTTCCGATAGACGATATATTTCTGGAGATAGACAGCGATAGCCTCGCTCTGGCAGAAATATTTCATGGTTTCCGGCACATTCACCCGCGTCTGCTCGCAGATGTGGAAGAAAGCGTCGATGGCCATCCGGGAAGTAAAGACGATGGCCGTATAGTCGAGAATGGTCACTCGCTGGGCGACGAAATCACGCACAGAGACCCCTTGCACCCGGAAAAAAGGCCGGAAATCGATGGTCAGGCCTTTCTTGGCGACCAGGTCGGAATACGGGGAAGCCCCTGTCGGTTCGGGCTGGGAGATGAGGATACGTTTAATTTCCATTGATCAATCGGTTAACTACCACACAAATCGGTAAAATTTCCAGGCCGCAAAGATACAAAACCCAGAAAAAAGATGAAAATTCTGTTTGCAAAAGAAGGGAACGGCCGCGGAGATAATAAATGAACAGTCCCGCAGCGGGCGGCAACACCAGCAGGACCCAAAGCAGCCAGCGGGGCGCATCGGGCACCAGCCAGCCGACCAGCAGTGCCGGCACGGAGGCCAGCATGACAAGCACGGCAACTGTATAGCCGGTCCGTTCGACGGCCCGGAAGGCAGCCTGGCGAGATCCCAGCCAACCCATCAGGCTGATGACGATCTTGCGCAGCAGCAAAAAAGCGAACAGCGCAGCCAGCGTCCACCAATAGCCGGCCTGACTCACGCCGGCAACCACCAGGGTCAAGGCATAGAAAGGAACCAGCAGCAGCAGTTCAATCCGCACGGAATCGCAGATGTATTTGTTGCCCAGCATTTCCTGTGTCCCGTTGAGACCATGGATACACAAGGCACCGCCCCGGACGGCCGCCAGCAGCCGGTTGTAGAACAGCAGCAGCAGCACCCCGATTACCAGCAGGAAAGCCAGTACATACGGATCAGGCATTTCTCTCATCGATTCAGTTCCCCCGCTTGGCCTGATGGCCCATTTCTGTCAGCAATGAGACGATTTTATCACGCAGGTCCCCCTGGATGAGGATTTCGCCGTCCTTGACGGATCCGCCGACACCCAGGCGCGCCTTGAGTTGACGGCCCAGTTCTTCCAGCTGAGCGTCTTCTCCGGCAAAGCCCGTCACCAGTGTCACTTGCTTGCCGGCCCGGCGGCGGCGGTCAATCGACACAATCAACCGCTGCTTCTTAAGCGGAGCCTCCGGGGCTTCCACCTGCGGTTCTTCCGGCAGGGAAGCCAGTTCTTCCTCAAAGCGTCCCTTCAGTATCTCTTTCCAGTCTTGCGGCATCATCCATTCAAATTTTTCGCAAAGTTAGTGATAAAACCTTTATCTTTGTTGTTTGCACGAAAAACCTCACGCTATGGATAGAAAACAGTTCAACCGGATCAACCGCCTCATCTCGCTTTGCGTAGCCGTGCTGGCTTCCCTGGTTTATCTCCTGACCATCGAACCCACGACGAGCTTCTGGGACTGCGGCGAATTCATCGCCTCCTCCTATAAGCTGGAAGTCGGTCATGCTCCGGGAAACATGGTCTTCAACCTGTTTGCGCGCATCTTCACGATTTTCTCCGGTGCCAAGTATGCCGCCATCGCAGTCAACGCGATGAGTGCCGTCTGCTCCGGCCTGACCATCTTCTTCCTTTATCTGACGATCGTCCATTTCGCCCGTCGGATGCAGGAGAAACGGGGCCGGACCCTGACCAAAGCCGGTGCCTTCGCCATCTTCGGAGCGGGGATCGTGGGCGCTTTCGCCTACTGTTTTTCCGATACGTTCTGGTTCTCGGCCGTGGAAGGTGAGGTCTATGCCATGTCCTCGCTCTTCACGGCGGTCGTGTTCTGGGCCGCCCTCAAATGGGAGGAGCAGGCCGACCAGCCGTATGCCAACCGCTGGCTGATCCTCATCTGCTTCCTGATGGGCCTTTCCATCGGCGTCCACCTGCTGAACCTGCTGACCATCCCGGCCATTGTGTTCATGATCTATTACAAGAAACACGAACAGCCTGTCACTTTCTGGCGCGCAGTTCTTGTGCTCGTGGTTTCCGTGGCGATCCTGGGAGTCATCCTATTTGGCATCATCCCTTACCTGCCGCGTCTGGCAGCCGGCATGGACCGCCTTTTCGTCAACGGTTTCGGCGCCAAATTCAATGTCGGCGCCACGGTCTTCATGGTCCTGTTCCTGGCCGCTTGCTTCTACCTCCTCTATTCCTTCCGGAAGCGGGACAAGGCGCTGGCCCACACCATCACGCTGATGGTAACCACCATCGTGCTCGGTTATTCGCTCTTCACCATCACGGTCATCCGCTCGAGTGCCGGCACCCCGATGAACGAATACCAGCCCGACAACCCCTACACCTTGATCCGTTATCTGGGCCGCGAGCAATACGGCTCCTCGCCACTCCTGTATGGCCAGTCGTTCAACTCGCCCTATGAAATCCAGGAGAAGCCCTACTATACGCCGCTTGACGGGAAGTATTTCCACGCCATGAACGTCGATGCCGACTTCCCTTCCTCCGCCAAGATGCTGTTCCCGCGTATGTGGAACGGGTTCAAGGAGCAGGAAAAGGACTTCTACAAATCGTACGTCACCCACTATAAGACCAAGCGGGCCAAGGTTTACGGCAAGAACGTGACCTTCCAGGAGCCGTCGATGCGCGACAATCTGGCTTTCTTCTTTGACTACCAGGTCAACTACATGTATGTCCGCTACTTCATGTGGAATTTCGTGGGTCGGCAGAACGACTTGCACGGCGACACGCCGGGCGACCTGACCCGCGGCAACTGGGAAAGCGGTATCAAGTTCCTGGACAACCTGCGGCTGGGAGACCAAAGCGTCGGCCCCGACTTCATCATCCACAACCGCGGCAAAAACCACTATTTCTTCCTTCCCCTCATCCTCGGCCTGATCGGCTTCTTCTTCCAGTTGCGCCACGATCCGCGCAACAGCTGGGTAACCGGCCTGCTCTTCCTGCTCACCGGCCTGGCCATCGTGGTCTATCTCAACCAGAACCCGTTCCAGGTGCGCGAGCGCGACTACGCGTACGCGGGATCCTTTTATGTCTTTGCGCTTTGGATCGGCCTGGGCGTCCTGGCGCTCCAGCATTGGTTTGAGAAGTTGACGCGGAAACAGGACGGAATGCCGGCAGCTGTCCTGGCTGTGGCCCTTGGCCTCGTGATTCCCGTGCTGATGGGTTGCCAGAACTGGGACGACCATGACCGCAGCGGTCGCTACACGGCCATCGACATGGCCTGGAACCATCTCAATAGCTGCGATCCAAACGCTTTGTTGGTCACCCACGGCGACAATGACACCTTCCCGCTCTGGTACGCCCAGGAAGTGGAAGGCATCCGCACCGACGTCCGCATCGTCAACTCGTCGCTGCTGGGCACCGACTGGTACATCGACCAGATGAAATGCCGGTTCTACGATTCCGACCCGTTGCCCATCTCCATCCCGCGCAAACAATATCTCTACGGAACCAACGATTTCTGCCCCGTCATCGACGTGGTGGACCGCCCGATCCTTGCTTCCGAGGCCATCGACATCTTCAAAGATGAACGATACACCCGCGACGGACAGGATTTCATCCCGGGCCACAAACTGCTGGTGCCCGTCAACAAGGAGAATGCGATTGCCGCAGGCATCGTAAAGGAGGCGCAACGCGACAGCATCCAGGATTACATCACCTTGACTATCAGCGGCAACAACCTCACCAAGTTTGACCTCATCATGCTCGATATCCTGGCCAACTACGACTGGTCACGGCCCATCTACCTCGTCTCGCGCATCGAACTGAGTTCGATCGGCCTGGATCCCTGGCTCCAGTTCGACGGTTTCGTGTACAAGCTGGTCCCTTTCCTCAACGACTACGCCAACCGGGAAGCGACGGTCGATGCAGATGCCCTCTACGACAAGATCATGAACGTCTATCGTTTCGAATCCATGGCCGACACCACCGTCCATTGGGATTACCAGAACATCTTCACGTTCAGTGCGGTCGTCCCCGCCCGCGAGATCTTCGCCACTACGGCGACCGCGCTTCTGGACCGGGGCGAGAACCAGAAAGCGGAAGACGTGCTTGACAAATGCATCGCTTCGATGCCAAACCGGAACTTCCCGTTCAACGTCTCTCTCTTCCGCAGCATTAACGAGTGGTCACTCATCTCCATCATCGAAGATTATTTCCGGCTGGACAAGCCGGAAAAGGCCATTGCCGTAGGCGACCAGCTGGCCGACGAGACGCTCAAGACCATCCTCTACTACACGACGCCCATAGGACCGGGTCCGGAAGATGTGCTCAACAAGAAACTGGCCGACGATGCAGCCACCATCTATTTCTACCTGATCCGGATCTACAACGCTTTCGGGCAGAAAGAAGCCGCTGACCGGCTGGATGCAAAGCTGAAAGACGCGTAAGCGGGTTATTTGACGATACGGACTTCCTCGGTGACGACAGTGACCGAGGATTCTTTTTTACGGGCCTTGGACAGCGCCAGCGGCTGGCCGCTGTCGAATGCGATGATGAAAGCCGTGGGGAACAACTTCTTGACGGCTGGCAGGGCCCGCTCGGCCTCAGCGTATGTCCGGAACAGGCCAGCGGCACAGAGTTTCTTGCCTGAGCGCTGCGCATGCACATAGACCGGACTGATTCCCTTGATCTGGCGCAACGAAGGCTTGGAGCCCGAAACAAAGAGCTGGATCTGATAGACCAGCCCGGACGGCAGTTTGTTGTCTTCGGCAAAAGCGCCGGGACCCGTCGTCGAGAAAGCATAATCGAACACTTCCACGGGCTCCTCGAACAGAATCTTCGGGACCGTTCCGAACCCGTGTTTCTCAAACCGGTAGCCTTTATCTGGATCGGTGATGTCCAGGGAAGCCAGCCGGCCGGCCTCTTCGGCCCGGACCGGCGCAAAAACCGGCGTCTCCTGCCGCAGCACATAGATCACCATCGAATCCTGCCCGCAGGAACGGTTGGAAGCCAGCAGGCTGTACCGGCCGTCCGGTGTGTCGCAGAACAGCAGGTCGTCCGCCTGGGAATTGAAAGGGAAGCCCAGGTTCTGCACCGGCCCCCAAGCCTGACGCTCGGGATTCCAGGTCGCCACATAGAGGTCATAGCCGCCCATGCCGAAAAGACCGTCAGAGGAGAAATACAGACGGCGGCCGTCGGGAGACAGCATAGGGAAAACCTCATTGCCGGGCGAGACGGCCTCCTCGCACACAGGTTCGGGCACGCTCCAAAGCGAGTCATCCACCGGCTCGCTGCGCACGATTTCATAGTCGCCCGCCGGGGTGCGCCGGGACAGGTACAGTTCTGTGGTTTCGGCCGGATACCAGTTCTGGTCACTGCCCCACCCCCGGTCTTCCATATGACTGTACCAGAGAAAGAAATCCTGGCGAAGTACCCGTTTTTGCGCCACGACGACCGGGCGTGCGGCATATTGGGTGAGCACTTTGTAGTTGTCTGCCTCCATCTGGCGCTGCGAAAACGGGCTGCCGGTGTCTTGCGCCTGCAGCAAATGCGTCAGCATCAGGGCCGTCATCAGGGTTAAAAATGATCTTTTCATCCAGAACCGACAGTTTTTCGACAACAAATTTAGGCAAATCCTTCGGATATCGGGAAAAAAGTGTAATTTTGCAGGCTATTTGAAAATTGTAATTTAAACCATACTATTTATGCAAAGCAAAGGTGCCATTACATTTGTGGCCATTCTCATCGGCTTGGCCTGTGTGTTCCAGCTGTCTTTCACGGCTGCGACGGCCATACAGGAAAGCAAAGCTGCCAAAGCAGCCCAGAAGGTTGTCGATCAGGTGCAGCAGAGCCCTTCGTTTGCAGAGGTTTCCGAACTCGACAGAGCTTTTTACCTTGACTCTGTCCGGACGGGTGCCAACAAGGCTTATCTCGACTCGCTCGCAAACAAGAAGGTTTATTTCAACTACACGTACAAGAATGTCAAGGAGAAGGAACTGAACCTCGGTCTGGACCTCAAGGGCGGTATGAACATCGTCCTCCAGCTCAACCTCGCCGACCTCGTCCGCTCCTGCGCCCGTGAAAAGACGACGGAAGAATTCAACAAGGCCATGGCCCTCGCCCAGGAGCGTGCCGACCAGACCCACGAAGACTTCATCACCCTGTTCGCGGCCGCCTGGGAAGAAGTGGCTCCCGGCAAGCGCCTGGCATTCGACATCGACCTCGACAAACTCAGCGGCGATGTGAAGAACAAATCCCGGGCTACCAACGAGGAGATCATCTCCCTCCTCAAGGATGAGGCCAAAGGCGCCATCGACAACTCTTACCAGGTTGTCGAACGCCGTGTCAACCAGTTCGGTGTGGCACAGCCCAACATCCAGAAAGTCGCCGGTACCGGCCGTATCCTGGTCGAACTCCCGGGCGTAAAGGAACCTGAGCGCGTGCGTAAACTCCTCCAGGGTACCGCCTCCCTCGAATTCTGGGAGACCTATACCGCACAGGAACTCCAGCCGTACCTGCAGGAGCTCAATGAGACGCTCCGTCTGCAGGAAGAAGCGCTTGCTTCGGAGAACAAGGAAGAAACCGCTGTCGCCGAGAAACCGGCCGAAGAGAAGTCCCTCGAGGCTGAACTGGCCGCCGCCAGCGACCAGCAGACGGATGCTGCCCAGGATGCCCTGATGAAAGCCAATCCGCTGTTCAGCCGTCTCCAGATGTTCGGCGGCAACTCCGCGCTCCTGGGCATCGCCCACTACCGCGATACCGCCCGGATCAACAGCTGGTTTGCAGCCAACCGCGGCCTTTTCCCGGGCGATTTCGTTCCGGCCTGGAGCTTCAAGGCTTTCAGCGATGCCAATGTGATTCCGGACACTTATTTCGAATTGGTCGCCCTCAAGAGCCACGTCGGCAAGGGTCCGGCCCTCGACGGCAAGTACATCTCCTCCGCCACCGTCAACTACAACCAGATGACCGGTGCCCCGGAAGTCAGCATGACAATGAACAGCAAAGGCGCCATCGAGTGGGAGAACATCACCGGTGAGAACGTCGGACGCCAGATTGCCATCGTGATGGACGGACAGGTCTATTCCTTCCCGAACGTCCAGAACAAGATCACCGGCGGCAACTCCTCGATCTCCGGCGGCTTCACACAGCAGGAAGCCGACGACTTGGCCAATGTGCTCAAAGCCGGTAAGCTTTCCACCCCCGCCCGCATCGTGCAGGAGCAGGTGGTCGGCCCGTCCCTGGGTAGCGCATCCATCAAGGCCGGTATGATCTCGTTCATCATCGCCTTCCTCCTGATCCTGGTTTACATGGTGATCTTCTACCGCAAGGCCGGTATCGCCGCCGACATCGCACTGCTCTGCAACGTGCTCTTCCTGTTCGGTGCTCTCGCCTCCTTCGGTACCGTGTTCACCCTCTCCGGTATTGCCGGTCTCGTGTTGACCATGGGTATGGCTGTGGACGCCAACGTGATCATCTACGAGCGTGTCAAGGAAGAACTCAACGCAGGCAAGGCCCTCCGCCTGGCCATCAGCGACGGTTACAAGAACGCCTACTCGGCCATCCTCGACGGCCAGATCACGACGATCCTGACCGGTATCATCCTCTACATCTTCGGCAGCGGCACCATCAAAGGCTTTGCCGCCGTGCTGGTCATCGGTATCATCACTTCGGTGCTGACGTCCATCTTCATTACCCGTCTGATTTTCGAATCGCAGCTCAAACGCGGCAAGGATATCTCCTTCTACTCCAACTGGTCGAAGAACTTCCTGAAGAACACGCACATCGACTTCCTTGGCAAACGCAGGACGACTTACCTGATCTCCGGCGCCCTCTGCCTCATCTGCCTGGCCTTTATCTTCACCAAAGGCTTCTCCCTCGGTGTTGATTTCAGCGGCGGCCGTACCTACACGGTCCGTTTCGACCAGCAGGTCACTCCTGAACAGGTGCGTGCAGCCCTCCTCGACGAGTTCGGCGAATCTTCCGAAGTCAAGCAGTTCGGTGGCGCCTCCCAGATGCGTATCACCACCAAATATATGGTCGGTGACAAATCTTCCGAGACGGACCGCCTCATCGAAGCCAAGCTCTACAACGCCTTGAAGACGTTCTACGCCAACGACCTGACGCTGGAAAGCTTCACCTCCACCCTGGAGAACCCCAACGGTATCGTATCGAGCGACCGCGTCGATGCCTCCATCGCGAGCGAGATGAAACGCGACGCCGTGATTGCCGTGATCATCGCCCTCTTCGTGATCTTCGGTTACATCGCCTTCCGCTTCAAGAACTGGACCTGGGGTCTGGGCGGTGTCAGCTCACTGATCCACAACTCGATCATCATCATCGGCTTCTATTCGATCTTCAGCGGCATCCTGCCGTTCACCCTCGACGTGGACCAGACGTTCATCGCAGCCGTGCTGACGATTATCGGTTACTCGATCAACGACAACGTGGTGATCTTCGACCGTATCCGTGAATACCGGACCCTGTATCCGAAGCGCCCGCTCGAGCAGAACATCAACGAGGCCTTGAACTCGACCCTGTCGCGTACCATCAACACCTCTGTCAGTACGCTGCTCGTGTTGATCGCCATCGCCATCTTCGGCGGTGAAAGCATCCGTGGCTTCTCGGTCTCCCTGGCTCTCGGTGTGATTGTCGGTACCTACGCATCCATCTTCATTGGTACCCCGATCATGTACGACCTCAACCGTCGTAAACTTGCGAAAGCCGAAAAGGCCAAGTAAATGAAAGGTGTCCGGCTTGACCGGAACGACATTCAGTACTGATAAAATCCAAGGGTGACCCCAATCGGTCACCCTTCATTTTTTCTGCCCCCTGATCGCCTCTTCCCCTTAATCGCCTCAACCGGTGAACCATTTTCCGCTAGACCCTTCTTTTCGCCTTTTCCTCCGCCCATTATTTCGGACCAGCGCGAAAACCGGGTGGGCAATTCAGTGACCAGCGTAGAAACCAGGAGGTTGTTGTTTTGCAACCATCGCGCGGCTGGGGGTCTTATAAGTCGCTGATAATCAATACATACCTCCTCGATCTTCCGCGCAGTATGATGCCTGAACGGGGGACTGAGCGCCTCGTGCATAAACTATCCGCTGAGAATCAGGTATTTACCTAAAGAGCGGCCGCGCGATGGTTAGAAAACAAGGGGGGGGACATGATGGTTACACAAACAAGGGAAAAGCTTCGTTTACGTCCTGGCCTGAGAAAGGCTGGGCGAAAACAACATCCCGCTAACAGCTTCCCGTTAACTCGATCATCATCTTCCATATGCCGATCCATCATGTGCCGTGAGAAGCCTTTGCCCGTGGAAAGATGTCTCCGACACGGTATGCTCATCCACACTAAGAGACGGCTGGCGGCTTATAACAAGGGTTCGTGTGGAGGTTGACTTTCAGGTTTCCCAAGAGCCTGTCTTTCCAGCCGGTGTTTGCCGTTGTTTGGTCGCGACAGGACGCTCATATGCTATGGAGTCCTGTCGCGGCAGAAAGAACGGACATTTCGCCGGAAACACGGCCGCGACAGGATGGAACAGGCCGCTGCAATCCTGTCGCGGCAGAAAGAACGGACATTTCGCCGGAAACACGGCCACGACAGGATGGAATAGGCCGCTGCAATCCTGTCGCGGCAGAAAGAACGGACATTTCGCCGGAAAAACGGCCACGACAGGACGGAACAAGCAGCTACAGTCCTGTCGCGGCAGAAAGAACGGACAATTCACCGAAAACATGGCCGCGACAGGACGGAACAGGCTGCTACAATCCTGTCGCGGCTGAAAGCACGGACATTTCGCCGGAAACACGGCCGCGACAGGACGGAACAGGCTGCTACAATCCTGTCGCGGCAGGAAGCACGGACATTTCACCGGAAACACGGCCGCGACAGGACGGAACAGGCTGCTACAATCCTGTCGCGGCAGAGATTCCGGCAGAGATTATGTGTCGCTCGGTCCGCCGCGTTCCAACATGGTCCCAAAGCAGTCACCCAATATGATGATTATGAACGAATTACTACATTCTTTCTGTCCCCGTCGGAACAGAAAGAGGGCTTTCGCCAAACAGGCGCAAGACGACACGCCTTCGGCGAGGTTATGAGGAAGGTATCCGTTCGCCAACTCCCGAAATCGGCCTATGGCGCACAACTTCATGAAATCTATCGCTGATTATCAATACAATACGATGGCTGCTTGTGCGCCTGTTTGGCGAGAAGACTTTTGATGGTAACGAAAGGCCCAGGAGACATGACTCCACCCGGTATTTTCGCTGATCCACTATTTCCTCCGCCCATATTCATCGCCTTTTGCCGCGACAGGACCGAACGGCTCACGGCAATCCTGTCGCGGCAGCAATGACGCCCATCAATGACGCCCATCAATGACGCCCATAATAGACGCGCGATATGGCCAAAACCTCGTCTGACGCCGAAGTTTTGCCTGATGCCGAACTTTTAGCCTGACGCCGAAGCTATGACGTTTTCCGCAGCTTCGCTAAATCCACTGGAAAACCGCAATCGTAATGATGGCGGCCGGAGCCAGGTAGCGGACCAGGAAAGTCAATGTATCAACAAACCAGGCCGGAATCCGGAGCTTTCCGCTATTGGTCAGTTCATCGTGGATGACGTTTCGTCCAAGTTTCCATCCGACGAAGAGGACGACCAACAAACCGCCGAGGAGCATCAGTACGTTGGCCGATACAAAGTCAAAGAAATCGAAGATATTCTTGCCAAAGAGTTTCCAGCCACTCAGAACACCTTGCGACAGCGAGCACAGACAGCCTAAAACCCACAGCACTGTCAAGCTGATCGTAACAGCCGTACGACGGTGGATATGGAATTCTTCTATGCAGAAAGCGACAATCACTTCAAGCAGGGAAATGGACGAAGTCAGCGCGGCCAGCAGCAGGGCGATGAAGAAAAGAATCGCAATGAAGCCGCCTACGGGAAGCTGGCTGAAAATATGCGGCAAAGTAATAAAGACAAGGCCAGGGCCTTCTCCGGGACTGATTCCGAAGGCAAATACGGCCGGCATGATGGCACAGCCCGCGATCAGCGCAAACAGGGTATCGGCCAGGGCCGTTTTGCTTGAGATCGAGACGATGTTTTCTTTACGAGAGACATAAGAACCATACGTGATGGCCATGCCGCTGCCCAGGGAAAGCGAGAAAAACGCTTGCCCCAGCGCATCCAGGAATGTTTCGTCCGTCACCTTGGACCAGTCCGGCTTGAACAGGTAATCGATACCGGCTCCTGCGCCCGGCAATGTCAGGGAACGGATGGCTATGCCGATGATGATCAGGAACAAGAGCGGCATCATGACTTTCGAAAATTTCTCGATTCCGTTTTTCACACCCAGGATGACGATCAGGCCGGAAAGCAGCAGAAAGACCGTATGACATACCAGCGGGCGCCAGGAGGAAGAAGCGAAATCCGAGAACATGGAAGAGAGCATGGTGTTGTCTCCTCCTTTCGTGAAATCGAAGCGGAAAGCCTTGAACAGATACTCAATGCCCCAACCGCCCACAACAGAATAGAATGAAAGGATCATCACACAACACAAGACAGCCAGACTACCGGCGATCCGCCAGCGGCTGCCCGGAGCCAGTTTATTGAAAGCTCCGCGGGCATTGGCCTGGCTTCGCCGGCCGATGATGAATTCAGACAGCAGGATCGGAATACCGATCAGGATGACAAAGACCAGGTAGATCAAGATGAAGGCAGCGCCGCCGTTTTCGCCCACCAGATAAGGGAAACGCCACAGGTTCCCCAGACCCACGGCAGAGCCGGCCAGTGCCACCAATACCCCAAAGGAACTGCCAAACGAGTCCCGGGGACCGTGATGGGCCGGATTCGGTTTACTTGCGTCGTTCATAGAGCAGGAATGTGTAGTCGAAACCGGAAGCCTCGTCGTGATAACGGATGCTGCGGAGCGTTTCTTGCCACAAGGCCGGGTCAATCTCGGGGAAGAAGGCATCGGCGGGTTCCACAACCGTATGGATACGGGTCACATAGACGCGGTCTGCCCGGGTAATCATCTGGCGGTACATCATGCCGCCGCCGATGATGAAGATTTCAAGCGAACCGGCGGCAGCGGCCAGCGCTTCGTCGGGCGAAGAAAAGAATTCAGCGCCCGAAGCCAGATCGGCTTCGGTCGGCGGCTGGTCGGTTACGACCAGATTGCGACGGCCCGGAAGCGGACGACCGTTGAAAGAGCGCCATGTGGCCAGCCCCATAATGACGGGATGGCCCATGGTGATGCGTTTGAAATATTGGAAGTCGGCGCGGATGTGCCACGGAATCAGGCCGCGATAGCCGATTGCATTGTTTTCGGCAGCTGCGCCGATCAAACTGAGCGTGTCTTTCATACAGCAACGGGGGCTTTGATGGCCGGCCACGGATCATAACCGGTCAGGGTAAAATCTTCATATACGAAATCCAGCAGGTTTTTCCTTTCCGGATTGAGAAGCATGCGGGGAAGCGGGCGCGGTTCGCGGGAGAGTTGCAGGGCCACTTGCTCGTGATGGTTGGAATAGATATGCACGTCACCGAAGGTGTGGACGAAATCGCCGGGCTGCAGTCCGCAGACTTGTGCGACCATCATCGTCAGCAAGGCATAAGATGCGATATTGAAGGGCACTCCCAGGAAAACATCTGCACTGCGCTGGTACAGTTGGCAACTGAGTCGTCCCTGCGAAACATAAAACTGGAATAGAGTATGGCAGGGCGGCAATGCCATCTTGTCCACCTCGGCCGGATTCCAGGCCGAGACGATGAGCCGCCGGCTGTCGGGATTGCGGCGGATCTGCGCCACCACGTTGGAAAGTTGGTCGATCGTACGGCCGTCGGGGGCAGGCCACGAACGCCACTGGTGGCCGTACACCGGACCGAGTTCACCATTCTCATCCGCCCATTCGTCCCAAATCGACACACCGTGCTCTTTCAAGTAGCGGATGTTCGTATCGCCCGCTATGAACCAGAGCAACTCGTAGATAATGGATTTGAGATGAACTTTTTTGGTGGTCAGCAGGGGAAATCCCTGGGACAGGTCGAAGCGCATCTGATAGCCGAACACGCTCGTAGTCCCGGTTCCGGTCCGGTCGCCTTTGAAGACGCCGTTCGTTTCAATATGCCGCAGCAGGTCGAGATATTGCTTCATAACCCAACAAATATAAGCATTTTTAACGATTTACACGCAAAATGACCGGAAGATGGTCCGATAGGCCGCCCTTGTAGCGCGGTCCGGCATACGTCCGGCGGGGTTGGACTCCCAGCCAGGCTTTGTCGGGCTCCAGCAGAAAGGCCGGTGCGAAAATCCGCATGGCGGCATCCATAACCGGGGAAAGAAAGAAATGGTCGATCTGTTCCCAGCGTCCGTGGTACTTGAGGGTTCCGGGCGCTGTGGGAGCGTCGGCTGGCAAAGAATCGCGCGGAGCCGGATGTAAGCCGCGTACGGAGACGTCCGTGTCGTTGAAATCGCCCATGACCAGAATCCGGCGCTGCGGATCCGGAGTCAAGAGGGAATCGACTGTGTGCTCCAGAACGTTAAGGGCAGACCCTCGTCGTCCGTCAGACGCCCTGGCCCCGCCCCGTTTGGAGGGAAGATGGGCGACGAAGACGTGCAGTGTATCGCCGGATGCCCGGTCGCTCTCTACAAACTTGACGTACAGCAAATCCCGCGTCACCGCGTCCGGCACCCGCAACGAATCGACCCCGACGGCCCGGAAAACATCTTTGCGGTAAAGCAACGCCACGTCGATGCCACGCGCATCCGGCGACTCCCGGTGCACATAGCCATAGGCCAACTCGTTCAGCATCGTTTTTCGCACCAGCTGGGACACCACCAGCCGGTTTTCCACCTCCGCCAGGCCGATCAGGGCAGGCAGTTCGCCCCACACGTCGCCCGCCGCGAGGATCGTCTGCACGATGCCGTCGCGTTTGGCCTCAAAACGAGCCCATGTCCAGTGCCTTTCGGCGCTGGCCGTAAATTCATCATCCTCTTTCAAGGGATCGTCGAAAGGATCGAACAGATTCTCGACATTCCAAAACATCACCACGGCCGTCAGGCCGGCACAGATCGCTCGCCACATACACTTATAGATGCTTCGCTGTCGCTCAGAATGACAAGGTCGCCTGGAAACGACAGCCTCTACAAAGATAGCGAATTTGTCAGTTCGACGAACTCTTCGACGGAGAGTTGTTCGGGGCGGGCGTCCAGATAAGGGATGTAGGCAGGCAGTTTCGGCAGGGTTGCCAGGATGGGTTTCAAGGAGTTGCGAATGGTCTTGCGGCGTTGGTTGAACGTGGTCTTGACCACTTTCCGGAAGAGAGCCTCGTCGCAATCAAGCGCACTGCGGACGTTGCGCGTGAGCCGGATCACAGCGCTTTTGACCTTGGGCGGCGGCAGGAATGCCCCTTCACCGACCGTAAACAAGTATTCGATGTCGTACCAAGCCTGCAGCAGGACCGACAAGATTCCATAGGTCTTCGAGCCGGGCCCTGTCGCAATGCGCTCGGCTACTTCTTTCTGGACCATGCATACCACTTCGGGAATCTGGCCCCGATAGTCCAGTATCTTGAAGAAGATCTGGGAAGAGATGTTATAGGGGAAATTGCCGATCAGGGCAAACGGGCCGGGAAAGACTTTCGCCAGGTCCAGTTTCAGAAAATCGGCCTCATAGAGAGCCGGGGCGAGCTTCGGGTAGTGTTCAAGCAGGTAACGGACCGACTCGCTGTCCACTTCCACCACTTTGAGGGCCAGCGAAGGGTCCTGAAGCAGATAGCGGGTGAGGACACCGGTTCCCGGACCGACTTCCAGCACAGGCCCGTGGCTGCGGAGCGCCTCCACAATGGCCTGTGCGACGCCTTGGTCGGTCAGGAAATGTTGCCCGAGGGCTTTCTTGGGCCGGACGGTCTGCATCAGCGGGCGATGAAATACTTGTACATCCGTGCGATACCCTGGTGAAGCACGTTGTGTGTACCTTCGGCATCGTGCGAACCGCTGCAAATAATGACGAAACCGTACTTGTCTTCGGGATGGAAGAACATGGCGCTGCTCAAACCGTATGCGCCGCCTGTGTGTCCCACGAGCGTAATGCCGGGCACATAGTCATCGGCCAGCCACAGGTTCAGGCCATAGTGCTCAGGTTCCGAGCGCGGCACCTGCATATTGCGGGAACTTTCCTCAGAGATGATCTTCACGCCATCGGGCGTTGTGCCGTAATTCATGTGCATCGTCATATAGCGGGCCAGGTCGAGTGCCGAGATTTTCATGCCGCCGGTCGGCGAGAAGATCAGGGCGTCGTGCCCCATCTCATAGTTGGCCACCTTCTCGCTGCGGGGTGCATACGCCTCGTCATAATTATCCTGGAACTGGCCGGCTTCGGCATCCCATGCATACAAGTGGGCAAAGCGGGCTTTGTCGAGCGAGTCCACGCAATAGCCGCCGTACAAGCCCAGCGGACGGAGCACATGGTTCACCACATACTGGTCGAAACGTTCGCCCGATACACGCTCAAGGATGGTTCCGGCCATGTTGAGATTGAGGTTGCAGTACTCATAGCCGCCGCTGCCCGGTTCGTAATCGTTGTAACATTGGGCATAATCCGGGTTGACATCCGGATTGATGATGTCGATGGTCGTCCAGTAGCCCAAGTCGTCGTTGATGCTGGAGGTGTGGGAAAGGAGCATCTCAAGGGTAATCGGCGTGTCGGGGAACTTGGGGTTGCGGACCTTGAACCCGATCAAGTCGCTTACATCGTCGGTCAGTGCGACGCGGCCCTGCTCCACCTGCTGGAGGAGACTTGTGGCCGTGAAAGATTTGGAAATGGAAGCGATGCGGAAGAGGGTCTGGTCATCGACAGGCTCCTGCGTTGCGAGGTCTTTGACACCGAAATTGTGGTGATAGATCAGTTGATTGTCCTTCACGACAGCGCAGCTCACACCGACGGCTTCGATTTCAGCAAGATATGCTTCCATCTCTTTTTCAAATTCCTGTTCGGGCTTCTGGCAGCCGGAGAGCAGCAGGACGGCCATCAGGCCGGCGGCAATCAAGCGTTTTTTCATTTTTCCGGGGTTTTGTCGGGTTTGTTTCAGCTTTGTTCGGGAATTCTTCTGCAAATTCTCCTACAAAGATAGCATTCTGCGTCGATTTTTTCGGTATTTTTGCTTGCAATGAAAGAGAAAAACACAGCGGCTACGCCGATGCTCAAGCAATATTTCGAGATCAAGGCCCAGTATCCCGAAGCCATCCTGCTGTACCGTGTCGGTGATTTTTACGAAACCTACGGTGAAGACGCCCTCAAAGCCAGTCGAGTGCTGGGCATCGTGCTCACGCGCAAGTCGGCGGGCAACGGCCAGTTTATCGAAATGGCCGGCATTCCGCACCACGCCATCGACAACTACCTGCCGCGGCTCGTGCAGAACGGCTACAAAGTGGCCGTGTGCGACCAGCTTGAAGACCCCAAACTCACCAAAAAGCTGGTGAAACGGGGTGTGACGGAACTCATTACCCCAGGGGTCGCCTACAACGACAACCTGCTCAAAGCCGGCGAAAACAACTGGCTGGCCGCGTTCTCTTTCAGCGGCAAAGAAGTCGGCATGGCCTTTCTCGACATTTCGACCGGCGCCTTCAAACTGGCCCAGGGAACCCTTGATTACGCAGAAATGCTGCTGAGCACTCTGGCACCCCATGAAATCCTGGTCGAACGGTCATTCCTGGACGGCTTCCGGCAGCGTTTCAGCACGCGGGCCTGCATCACGCCGCTCGATCCCTGGACTTTCGTGCCGGATGCAGCGTATCGCAAGGTCTGTGCGCAGATGGAAACCGGGTCGCTCAAGGGCTTCGGCGTGGAGAGCCTGCCGCAGGGCATTGCCGCGGCCGGGGCCATCCTTTTTTATCTGGAGATGACGCAACACCATGCCCTGGGACATATCAAGTCGCTTTCCCGCATCGACGAAAGCGAATTCGTCTGGATGGATTGCTTCACCTTCCGCAACCTGGAAGTGTTCCAGTCGCTGGCCGGTGCGGAAGGCCGTTCGCTCATTGAGGCCATCGGCCGCTGCTGTACCCCGATGGGAAACCGCCAGCTGCGGGAATGGCTGTCCATGCCGATCAAGGACATCGCCCGGCTCAATGCCCGTTATGATACGGTGGATGCTTTCCTGGCCGACGAGACCATGCGGACGGCCGTCCGCGACGAACTGTCGAACATCGGCGACCTGGAACGGATCGTGGCCAAAGCCGCTGCAGGGCGCCTGCTGCCGCGCGAAGCGTTGCAACTGGCCCGCGCCTTGCGCAGCAGTGCAGCCATCCAGGCTACCCTTGCCAAGCCTGAACTGGCCCACTGGTGCGAAGCGCTGGACGACTGTTCCGCCCTTGCTGAAAAGATAGGCCGCACGCTGCTGCCCGAAGCGGCCGCGGCGCTGGGCAAAGGTGATGTGATTGCGGCCGGCGTCTCGCCCGAACTGGACAAGCTGCGCGACACGCTGCATGGCGGCCGGCAGATCCTGCTCGACATCCAGCAGCGCGAACGCGAAGCCACCGGCATCAGTTCGCTCAAGATCAGCTACAATAATGTTTTCGGCTATTATCTGGAGGTGCGCAACACCTTCAAAGACAAAGTGCCGGCCGACTGGATCCGGAAACAGACCCTTGTGGGGGCCGAACGTTACATTACGCCTGAACTCAAACAGTATGAGGAAACCATCCTGGGCGCCGAGCAGCACATCCTCGACCTGGAGACCCGGCTTTACGGTGAATTGGTCGAGGCCATCCGACAGGAGATTCCTGCCATCCAGCACAATGCGGCCACCTTGGCCCAACTCGATGTGCTGGCCGGTTTTGCCGTGCTCGCCTATGACCATGCCTACTGCCGTCCTGTGTTGAATGATTCCCTGTCGATCGATATCAAGCAGGGGCGGCATCCCGTCATCGAGCAGCTGATGCCGGAAGGAGAGCAATATGTGGCTAACGACCTGCACCTGGACAGCACCTCCCAGCAGATCATGATTCTGACCGGCCCGAATATGGCCGGAAAATCGGCGTTCCTGCGGCAGACAGCGCTTATCTGTCTCCTTGCCCAGACCGGCTGCTTCGTGCCCGCAAAAGGGCTTAAAATGGGCATTGTGGACAAAATTTTCACGCGTGTCGGGGCTTCGGACAACATTTCGCGCGGCGAATCGACCTTCATGGTCGAAATGCTGGAGACGGCCACCATCCTGAACAACCTCTCCGACCGTTCGCTGATCCTGCTTGACGAGATCGGCCGCGGGACCAGTACCTTCGACGGAATGTCCATCGCCTGGTCCATCGTGGAGTATATCCACAGCCGCTCCCGGGCGAAAACGCTTTTTGCAACCCATTACCACGAACTCAACGAACTGGAAAACCGCTGTCCGCGGGTGCACAATTTCCATATCTCCGTCAAGGAGATGGACGGACAGGTCATTTTCCTGCGCAAGCTCTGCCCGGGCGGTGTTGCGCATAGTTTCGGCATCCACGTGGCCCGGCTGGCCGGCATGCCTTCGGATGTCGTTTACCGGGCGGAGAAGAAACTCCGCGAGCTGGAAGCGGCCGCACCCGATTTGTCGGGCGAACGGCCCGCCGCGGCCCAACCGGGTGTCCAGCTGTCGCTCTACCAGCTTGATGATCCACTGCTGCTGGATATCAAGGATGAACTCGCCCGCATGGATATCAACAAAATGTCGCCGCTCGATGCGTTCGACGCCTTGCGGGGGCTCAAAAAGAAAATCGGATTGTAAGTCATGTCTTCCGACCGTTTCCGGACGCTGCTCTCGTTGCTGGGAGTAGCGGTCGGCATCTTTTCCATCGTTGCGGCGCTTACACTGGTCGATTCGATGCAAAAAACCTTGCAGGACAGCTTTTCCGCCTATGGAAGCGACCTGTTGTTTGTGGACCGGGAACCGCTTGAACCGGACCTCGATGAAGACGGGGTCTTCCGCTGGTGGGCGTATGCGGACCGGCCCCAAGTCTCCTGGCACGATTACCAGTTTTTGAAAACAGCAGGCGCGGATGCCTGGAAAGAACTCGCCTTTGTCGCTTATGGCCTCCACACCGTCGGCGTAGCCGGCGACTGGCAGCTGCTGACGCAGCAGCCCTTGTCAGGCGGCCGCGGCTTTACCTCGCAGGAACTGGAAAGTGGCGCACCGGTATTGATTGTCGGAGCTGAAGCAGAAGCGCAATGTGGGGACAAACTCTGGCTGGACGGCGTCCGGTATGAAGTGATCGGCATTTTCGCAAAAGCCGGGATGACAACGGTCGCTCCGATCGATATCGATCATGTCCGGCTATTGCCCTATCGAGCCATGGAAGGTCCGGTCATCAAGGGCAGCATCCTCCTTTCCGAAGCCGAGCCGGCACGTATCCGGGCCTTGATGCGAACAGCCCGCCGCCTGACGCCGCTGGAAGCCGATAATTTCGCGGTAAACAAATTCTCCTTCCTGCTGGAAGAAATGAAAGAGATCTTTGAATTGGCCTCCAAACTGGGCTGGCTCATCGGATTCTTCGCTTTGCTGGCAGGGGGATTCGGGATAGCGAACATGCTATATGTTTCGGTTGAGGAGCGGCGGTCACAAATCGGCATCTGCCGGGCTCTGGGAGCGACACGACGTATAATCCAGCGGGATTTCTTGAAGGAAGCGATAGCCCTGTCGCTATCGGGTGCAGGCATTGGCATCGGGCTGGTAGCGATCTGTGCTAAAATAGTCAAATTTTACGTGAAAACGGACATGCAACTGACACTCTCCTTACAGTCTATTATACTTGGGGTAGGCATATCCGTCATCGTCGGTCTCGTATTTGGGGCTGCCCCGGCTCGAACGGCAGCTCGTCTTTCACCGGTTGAGGCGATCAGCGGGCAGAAAAAATGAAGGGTGACCGATTGGGGTCACCCTTGGATTTTATCAGTACTGAATGTCGCTCCGGTCAGCCCTTCGCGACCTTCTTGGTTAGAATCTTACTCCGATTGTGAGTTGTGGATAGGCAAATGCGCGCAGGTTGTGGTTCATCGCATAGTACGGATCCTGGCCGGCAATCTGCAGGTGCAGCAGCGTGTACTGGTAGCACACGGGGGCCACTTCCGCTCCGATGAACAGGCCTTCCATCAGCGCATATTCAATACCGAAGTTGATGCCGCCACCGAAGCCCAGTGCCTGCCCGCCACGGTTGACGAGCCACAGGTCCACCTCCTCGTTCGCCACGTCAGGATTGTACGCAGGCGCTGCAACCGTCACGTCGTTCGGCATGTACATGCCCGTGTACGGATAGTAGCTCTCGATGCGCGCCATCTTGAACTGGCCGAAAATCCCGAGGTAAGGGAAGATCCGCTGGTTCTTCGTGTTGAAGTAATACTCACTTCCCAGCTGCACCATCAGGCGGTTCGTCACGGCCCCGAGGATCGCCTTGCTCGCGTAGATGTCTTCGACGCCCACGTGGGCCGGCGTAATGCTCGGATCCAGGTGGATCTGGTCCTTATCCAAGGAGAACGACTCCCCTTCGATGAAGTCCTTACCCGGCTGGATGTTCATAATATACGCACCGCTCAGGTTGATGTTGATGTGGTCTGTGATGAAATACTTCGCACCCACGGAGAAGTTCTTCAACGTGTAGTTGAGACTTCCCGTGTTGGCAAGGATCGTGGACAGGTCGCCGCTGATGTAGGCGTTGCCAAGACCGTAATTAGTCCCGATTACGTCCTCATCCGTGTCGATGCCAAGGCCGATCGCCCTCCCGTCTTCCTCCGGAAGCATGTAGTACAGCCCCGTGAAGTCGTTGAAGAACTGGCCCGTACCGACATTGAAGTTGAACTGCCACTGTCCTGCCTTCGGTCCAAACACACACTCACAACCCTCCTGCGGTTGTGCCAGGGCCGGCACAACCAGTAGGAGCGTCATGATCAGTATGCTTAATCTTTTCAACATATTGTCCGTTTTACAAACGTTTTTTGTTGTTGGATTGATTGGAAGCGAGAATTAAATGAAGTCGGGAATCACGAAGTTCACGTCGAGGCTCATGACGTACTCAAGGATACGGTTCAGGTTCTCCTTGGCGCCCTTGGCGATCTCTTCGAGAGCGTTCAGCTCGATCTTGGCCTTCTCGATTTGGGCTTCGAGTTCGTCGATCTTCACCTTGGCTTCAGGGACACCCTTCTCGAGATCCTTGATGGCATCACGGTAGTCGTGGATATCCTCATCAAGATCCTCGATGTAGCCTTCGAGTTTCTCCTTGTAGTTCTTGCGGGCCTGCTCGTAAGCAGCGATCAGTTCCTCAACCGTAGCACCGGTGACAGTTTTGTCGACGAGTTCACCGTCTTCGTTGAGTTCCTGGTACTTCTGGTAGTTCATGACCTTGGCGGCGGCGGCGTAGGCCGGCGTGATGGCGTCGATCATGATCTTGGCGTGCGCATACTCGTCACGGTTCTTCTGGTACACTGCATTGTGGGCAGCCACATCCTTCGGCATGTCACCCATCACCTCGTTGGCGAATTCGAGCTGTTTAGCCTTCAGGTTGCTGTTCCAGCTGCTGCCGGTACTCGTAGCGGACCAAGGAGCATCGGTCTGGGCGGTGAGGCCGCTGTAAGCGATGCGCAGGGTGTAGTCACCACTCTCTTCGAGTTTGATGTTCGTGATCTTAGGACGGAACTTCACGACACCGCTCGACGTGTAAGAACCGGCAAATTCGGTCCAGAGGTCACGGCTGAACTCAGCGTAAGCGACATAATAATCGTAAGCGGCCTTGTCAAGTTCGTAAGCAGCCTTGGCATCAGCAGCAGCTTTGCCATTGGCATCGTCGAACGCCTTCTCGACGTCTTCGATCCACTTCTTGATCACATCGAGATCCTTGTCAGCCGGGTTCTTGGCCAGCCACAGACGGTACTCGGCAACCATGTAGTTGTAGAAGTCGGTACGGGTAGCATCGAACTTGAGGGCATCGTCTTCCTTCGAGTTGAAGTCCTTAGCCTTGAAGGCGGCGTCAGGAACAACTTCCTGGCCCTTCGCGTTCTTGCTCGTAGGCTTGAGGGCCTTGATCTTACCGAAGACGACAGAGCTCGTGGAGACGGCGCCGCTGTTGTCGAGGTTCGTGGCGTTCTGGTCGGTAGCGGCCTTGTCAACAGTACCGAGGATGGCACCGATGGCCTTCGTGAAGTCGATCTCCTGGCCGGTGAAGGTCACGCAGTTGTACGGATCGGTGAAGGTCTTGTAGCTGTACTTCTCAACGTTGATTTCAGCTTCGTTGTCGACGGTCTTGGTATTCGGGTCAGCCGGATACTCTTCAGCCCAGAACTGGCGGTAGATGTTCTCGTAATCGTTGGTAGCGTACTTGACGGCTTCCTTGGCGGCAACCAAAGCGGGAGACTCGTAGATCTTTCCACCCGGCTTCGTAATCATGTGCGGATCCTTGTGATCGGGATCGACATCCTTCGGTACATATTCGTACTCATTGTAGAATGCGTTGTGAGCCGGCGTACCGACGATATCGTTGACCTCAAGACCCGTGAAGTCCGAGAATTTCCAATTCTTAGGATCCTTCATGATCTCGTCAGCATAGGTCTTGTTCAGGAGCTGGCGGGCGATGTGGGCGAGGGCATACTGGTGAGGCTCAGGGGTGAAACCTTCAGCATCACCGCAGTAGCGTTTGTCGGCATCCGTGGTCAGATAACCGTATTTGTCCTTCTTCAGGTCGTCATAGTTCAGCGAGCTGAAGAGCACGGAGTCGATGATGGTCTCACCGCCCTTCTTGCTGGAACCGTAACGATAGTACTTGAAGTTGATGGCGTTCTCTTTCTCCTTATTGTAAACAAGGTATTCTTCACGAGCCTTTGCGAAAGCGGCGAATGCGTTGATGATACGCACGGAGTCGTTCTTCGAAAGGTCTTCGGAGTTCACGGATTCAAGAGATTCCTGCAGTTCATTGATAGCGGCGACGATGCCCTTGGTCTGGTCACCTTCGGTCTCCTGGGCTTTCTTCAGCGCTTCCTTGGCCTTCTTCAGCGGCTCATAGTTGGACTTGCCGGCCTTCAGGATGGCGCGGTGCTCTTCCCAAACCTTCTTCGCAGCGGCAAGCTGCTTCTCGAGGTCGGCGATCGGCGTGGTGACGGGCTCAAGCAGAACCTTGTCGCGGAGCAGGGTGTAGTAGGCGCCCCAGAGACCGTAGTCAGCGGTAGCGGCGGTGTATTCCTTGCCGTCCTTGTCAACGCGGGTCAGCTTCTGGCTGCCAACCGTGCTTTCTTTCGTACCGAGGATGAAGTCCTTCATGTCGGCGTCCACATCGTTCCACATACCGTCGACGATGATCGTGCGGGCGGTACCGTCAACAGTAACACCGTTGTAGCTGTCGAGCAGGGCATTGAACTTCGTGAAAGCAGGGGTCGTCTTGATCTCGAGGTCAGGGAGGACCTTGTCGAGTTCGCCACCGTCAGCCGGGATACCGATCTTGTCACCCTGCTTGTATTCCTTACCGGCTTCGCCGAGGACACCTTCTTCATCTTCGAAACCGAAGTGGACAGTGTATTCGGTATTTCCTTCAGGATCCACCGGGATGTCATCTTCAGTCAGGTCAGCAGGGTCATCCATCGGATAGCCGAAGTTGCTGGTCATGTCACCAAGGAAAGGATAGTTGGCGTTCAGGTAGCTGTTCAGCTTGGAACGGTAAGCGGCGTTGGCATCGTGATATTTCACCATCAGAGCAGCCTTGTCCTTCGAAATGCCGGCGAGGGCATAGTCGAGTTCCTGCTGGGTAGCCTTGTAGCCGTCGATCTCATCCTGCCATGCCTTCAGGGCGTCTTCGATCTCAGCACCCGGAACATCGTTGGGGATGTTCTTGATGGCTTCTTCGAAATCGGCGATGTCAGCGAGGGCCTGGGCAATCTTGGCGTTGTAGTACTCAACGGCATCGGTATAGTCGTGTTCGTCTTCGTTCCAGGTCAGGGCGCCTTCAGCAAGTTCCTTCTGGGCCTGGGCGAGCTTGGTCTCCAGTTCGAAGATCTTGTGGTTCTGGTCGATGACGGCTTCACGGGCCATGAGGTAAGCGGCTGCAGCTTCGATGACGGCCTGCTTCTCAGCAGCGGTCAGGTCCTGAGCGGCGAGCTGGATGTCGCGCAGGGCAACGCGCAGGGCTTCCTCAGCCTCGGCGAGTTCTTTCTGCTTGTTGACCAAATTGATCTCGTGATCCTTGGCGGCGATTTCCATCGCTTTCTGGATCGAGTCGATCTCGGCCTGGATCTCGGCGGCGCGGAGGGTCATCTCCATCGTCATGGAGTCGATTTCGAGCTGCTTGAGTTCACGGTTCAGAGCTTCCATCTTCGTGAAAGCATCGGTCTCGGCCTTGATCTTGTCGGCCGTGGCCTGCTGTACTGCTGCCTCAGCCAGTTTGAGAGCGGCCTCTGCCTCGCGGTAGACACCGTCCTTCGCACGCAGCTGAGCGAGAGCGTCATAGTAACGAGCCTTGGCTTCGCGGAGGGCAAGGATGCCATCCGGCTCAACCTGCTCGATACAGGAAGTGAAAAGACTGCCGGCAGCAATCATAATCACCAGTGAATAAATAATCTTTTTCATAAAAAAATTTTGTTAAGTGTGTTTATTATTTTTGGTTAAACATTAAAAATATGTACACAGTTTATCGCCTCAAAATTAGACAATAATTTTTGATTGTCCAAATTTTTGGGGTTTTTTTCAACCAATTGTTGAAAAAATGTTAAAAAAATCTTGCCCTATTATCTTTAATCTCTGCTTCATTGGCAATTACGTTTTGCAAGACGCTGTTGTGGTACTGCGCTTTCCGCGACAGTTGGGTAGCAGCGTCCGCATCGGAGAAGAACTGCCCGGTCTTCCGATCCATCACCTGGAAGACATAGACACCGATGGTGCCGCCGACCGACTGGATCGTCCCTTCGGGAGCAGCAGCTACGGCGCCGAGGAAGGCCGGATCATTCTGCCCATACTGCACTGAACCGAAAGAAAGGCCGGGTGCATGGCTGACCGTGGTACCGAGGGTCTCGGCTATCTGCTCCATGGAATTCATGCCGGCAATCTTCGTCCGGACATCAGCCAACTGCTTGTCCACATTCTTGCGGGCAGCCAGGACGGTGCGGATCTGCGGGGAAACTTCATTCAGGTCGGCATAGCCTTCCTTGCGGGTCTTGGTTACAGCTGTAACAAAATAGTATTTGTTGTCAACAATCTTCAGGTCGGAAACATCCCCGGCTTTCGTCTTCTTGTCGAAAACCCAGGATACGACTTCGCGCGCATTGTCGGCCGGCCCGATGCGACGGGTGGCCTGGACCATATTATTAATAGGTATGACGGGCAGATCCTGCTCCTGGGCCAGTTTTTGGAAATTGGCCAGTTTGCCGTCGCAGGCATCTGCGAACTCGACTGCCTTCATCTGGAAGTCGCGGTAGGTCTCATCGGAAGGAAGCACGTTCTTGACCAGCGTGGCCAGTTGGACCTTCTTGACAGGACGTGTGCGTTCCGGCATATAGAGAACCAGGTGCATCTGGTTGTTCGGACCCTTGACTTTGATGACCTTCTGCTGTGAGTCGAACACCGGCGAGAATTCCGGCCAGTTGTTGGACATCATGTCTTCCTGGGTAAACCAGCCCATCTCGGTAAACTGGGACGGGTCGGCCTTGCGGGACTGTTCGGCCAGGAAAGCGTCAGCGTCAGCTTCCTGCGAATACGGGAACACCTTCACATAGAGATGGACAGAATCGGACATCATGCGGACATCCGCCACGCGCATGGCTGCATAGGAGCTCTCTTCCGTCAAGACAGGACTGACCGTACCGACCGGTTCATGGAAAGCGGTATGCTGGAACTCCGGCGTGACGGAAAGCTGGTCTTCCGAGAAGTAATAGATATTCCATTTGCTGTCGGAATGGAGCGTGACGAAGGACTTGAGGTTATCTGCCGTGGTGAATTCCGCCAGCAGGGCGTCGAATTCTTCTTTCGTGTCGGCGAAATCCTGGGCGGACGGAACGACTTCCCACATCACATATTCGATGTCACGGTTGGCCGGCTGCTTGAACTGCTCTTTGCGCTCGTTATAGTAATTCCGGATTTCCTCGGGAGAGACGACGACGGTGCTGTCGGGGACATAGGACATCGGGGAGAAAACGAAATCCACATCAGCAGTGACATTGCTCTCAGCCAGCAGACGGCTCTTTTCGAGATCCGTCAGGAAATCGCTCTTCTCGATGAGCGAAGCATATTTGGAAAAGAGACGCTCGCGATAGACATTCTCTTCGAGGAACGACCAGAGAGCCGCATACTGACCCGTCTCATCCGCATCGATGGTCTGTACGAAACTGACCAGGGCTTCCCGGCTGAAAGCGCCGGTGGCAGGGTCGTTGAAAATGCCTTGCTGCAGGAGGATTGGGGAGATATTGCCACCCTGCGTAAGGTCGAGCATTTCTTCTTCACCCACGGAAAGACCGGCATCCCCGGCCTTCGGGATGAAAACTTCATTTTCGAAGATCGACTGCCAGGCCGCATCGCGGATCTGGGCCTGCTGCTCTTCCGAAGAAGGATTCTGGCCCATCATCTTGGCAATCTCGGTGTAGGCGTTGAGCTGCTCGTAGTACTCTTTGTATGACACGGACTTGCCGTTCATGGAACCTACTTTGTTGTCTGAGGAGAACCGGTCTGCGGCTGAACGGAGTGTCTGAGGATCAAGGATGAACGACAACAGAGCCAGCGCGACGAGAACCGTAATCAAAATTCCGAATTTGACGCGAATTTTCTCTAATACCGCCATTTTACGTTTAGTTTTAGTTATTAATTTTCATGTACTTTTCCAACAGGCCCTTTCGGGCACGAGGTGCAAAAGTACACAAAAATCACTTACTAGATGCAAAAAGGGGGTAAAACGTTGCGTTCAGAATTGTAAAAAAATCAATTTTTTTTACGATGCGGCCCCATGACATTGACGGTGTCGATGAATTGATAGGTGGAATCCCGTTCCACGGCATACCAGTCGAACGGACGGAGGATGACGGAATTACGCGCCCGCTCGTCGGAAGTCATCCCGAAACCCTGCAACAGGCCGCTGTCGGAAGTAAGTTTCACATAGCAATCCGTATAGATCTGCTGCTCCTCCTTGTTCCAGTAGATGGTGTCCGTCTCCATCCGCTCTCCCTTGATGTGATTGGTCACGACGACGTGACCGAAAGCGCTCCAGGACTCCTGGCCCTGCGTAGTCACATGGCGCGCCTGGTCGGCGATGATGGTGGTTTCGAGCTCGCCGTTCTCGGTATAGGCATCCACGAAGAACCCGTCTGTGTAGAGTTCGTAGGCGTGGAGCGTGGAATCTTTCTCGTATTCAAACCGCTTCATCAGCGGTGCGTGCATCCGCATCTCGGCGGAACCTTTGTCAGTCTGCAGAATCTGCATGTCGTGCACGATCTGGACAGGCGTCTGCTCGAAATCGAAGGTCACTTCCTCCTCCGGCTTGCAGGAAGAAAAAAGCAGGATGGCCGCCGCAAGGGCGACAGCCATCCTGAAAGGGGTATGAAGGGCCTGCTTCAATTACTTGTTGGTACGGACGGTGGTGCGCTCGGTCATACCGCCGCAACTGACCGTATAACCACTGCCTTCGGTGATATCCAGGAAGAAGGCATCTTCCGTCTTCGGGAAGTAGCGGCGGTACTGGGCTGCCAGCGAGTTGGCGTCTTCGGCCACGGACGGGTCGGCGGCAGCGGCACGCTGCAGGTAGTCCACGGCCACCCAGAAGTTGGCGCGGCTGCTTACCTCGTCGCCACCACATTTCTGGCCTCCCCAGATGGTTCCGATCAGCAGATAGGCTTTGCCTTTGTAATCTTCGCTGAGTTCAGCTGCTTCCTTGGCCTTGGCAACAGCGGAAGCGGCGCGGCCGCATTTCTTGAAATAATATGTTGCCAATTCGAAAGTGTAATCAGCCTTGGTAGCCACATCGTCCGGATTGAGCAGGCTGATGGCGCGTTCCAGGGCTTCCGCGGCCTTCGTGTTCTCATCCCGGGAAGAGTAGAGACGATACAGACCGTAAACGGAGCTGGCGGTCGGGTTGATCTCGTTGAGCGCGACGATCGACTGGAGGAAGAGCTCGGTGTTCATGCACTCGCTCTTGGAAAGCATCTTGACCATGTTGGTCAGGAGCGCCTCGTCGTTCGGGTTGGCCTGGAAACGCGGCGTGTAAAGGGCCACCAGATTGTCGCACGAAGCCACACCACTGTCAATCAGCAGGCTTTCGACATCCTGTTTGGCGCTGCGGTACTGCGGATCGTTGCTGGAATCGATTTTGTCATCCAGGTAGCCGGAAATCTTGGTGTAGTTGTTCATCACACCTTCGGCATCCATCTTTTCATTGCGGTACATCTCCACAGCCGATTTCATCTGGGTGACAAAGGCGGCCGGACCGGCTTCGCCCTTGATCTGGTCGAGGACTTCCGTCAGGATCTTGTACTGCGTCTCGTAGTCAGCCCCAAGGTAATTGACCACGTCGATGGCTTTGTTGTCCAAACTCTTGACCGCATATTTCGGATAGTTCTGGGCACGGACGTCGCTCAGCAGGAGCAGCGTATCGACCAGTTCCCGATAGCGGACCGGGTCTTTCCGGTTCTTGTTGATCTCATAACGGATGATGGTCTGCCCGTTAATGAGCATGTTCTGGCTCGCGGTGGGCGGGCACAAACTGAATGCCTTCCTCCAGAACGGGGCAGCCTCCTCATAGTTCTTTTGTTTGCAAAGCTCCTGGTAGTAGGAGAGATACTTCGTGCATTCGGCGCTGTCTTTACCGAAGCGTCCCTGTGCGAATGCCGGTACGGCAAGCACGAAAGTCATTAGGATGATGGCAATCTTTTTCATCGTTATTCAGTTTGAAGGCAAATTTAGCAAATTTTAATTGTACAATGTAGGGATGAACCAAATATCGTGCAAATTGAATGAAAGCGTGAACAAAAAATAGCGTTCCCGCACCAAATTGTTGTCCAAAGCGCCCCGCTGGCCCAGATCCACGCCCAGATTGATACTGTTGTAATAGCGGAAAACGGGGATACCGACTCCCATCGTGACTCCGGTCGCGGCTATCTGGCTTCCATTGAGGAAAATGTGGGACATCTCCCTGTATGCGCCCGCCCGCCAGGTAAGCCTCCGGAGAAAATGGCCGAAACCCTTGCGCACATCGTAGCGGTTGGGCGTCACTTCAAAGCCGGCCCGGAAATTCTGGGCGACACCGGTCTGGAAATTGACACCCGGATACTCGCCGAGAGAGAGGCCGGTCCAGTCCTGACGCGTGTAATCGAAACCGACCATCCACGTTTCGCCATACCGGAACGAAACGCCCGCACCGATCTCTGCCGGCATGCTGTAGTTGGCGAGCGACGACTTGCGGTTTGCAATCGTATCGGTTGAAGAAGAGGTCTTTCCGTAAGCATATCGCACTTCCCCGCCCCGAAGCCGGGTAGGAAGCGCATAAGTTGCACCGACAGTGAGGTTCATCCCGCCACCCAGCGGCTGCTGGTACTGCAGGCCGAAACGGCCGCCGAAACAACTCACATTGTCCCGCCAGCCCGAGGAAAGGGAACGGTAGGAGGAACTGTTGCGGAAAGTGGCCGTGCTGTTGCGGTCGATCTTGCCGAAATAATAATCGAGGTCGGCACCCAGGCTCAAGCGTTCCCACAAAGTGACACCGGCACCCAGAAAAGCTTGGTAAACACCGCCTGTACCTTCTTTGGTATAACGGATATCCCCTGCTTCGGCAATCAAGGCGTCGGAAGTCTCGTCTGCCTGGAACTTATATGAAACCGTGCTATATGGCACGATGCCGAGCTTGAAGGCCCCGTGCCGGGCGATGGGAAGCGTCGCGACAATGTTGTGCATGTTGAACGTGTTGTTCGCGGACTTGAGCACGCCCTGCGCCGTTTCGCTGAGCGACGTGGCGGCATTGCCCTGGTAGAGCACATTGCGGTTCTCCAGCCCGAAATCCATCATGAAAGACTTGGCTTCCCGCGCCGTGACGGCGGCCGGATTGAGCAAATTGATATACCGGACATTGCGGTCTCCGATGCCGATACCTCCCATCGAAAGATTGTAGCCCGTCCCCTGGCGCACCAGGTCCCCGAAGCCGAAAAGGGAATAAGGCGAATAGCCGTTCCCTGCAAGCGGATCCTGCGCGTAAGCAGGCTGCCACAGCGCTGACAGCAGGAGGACCGAGGCGGCGACAACAAGCAGAATCTTTGTCTTCTTCACCATACTTTTTCTTGTGCGTACGAAATGCAAAGTTAGTAAAAAATCAAAGATTATACCAAAAAGGAGGTCAGAACCTTGGCTGCCGCCTGCACGGAAGGGATATTCTCCACTTTGAAATGCAGTTTCCCGCCTGTTTCCTGCAATTTGATACCCGCTTTGCGCTGGGCCAGCTGCTGGAGGATTGCGCCGAAACGGTCGGACTGGAAGAACGGGTGGTTGCGGTCGGCAATGAACCAGGCGATCATCACGCTGTTCTTGAGCACGATCCGTTCGATGCCCAGCTTGCCGGCCATCATGCGCAGCCGCACGACATCGATGAGTTCAAGTACCGGCGTCGGAATCGGCGCCCCGAAACGGTCGGCCAGATTGGCCGTGAAGCGCTTGAGCAGGTCTTCCGATTTGATGCCGTCGAGTTCCTTGTAGAGACGGATCTTTTCGGACGGCACATTGACATAGGTATCCGGAATCATCAACTCAAGATCCGTATCCACCTGTGTATCTAGTTCATAACTGATACGCTGCAACGGTTCTTCCACGTCGCCGGTCCGGGAAAGTGCCAGTTCGTTCATGGCTTCCTTGAGGATCCGCATATACGTTTCGAAACCCATCTCGGCCATGAAACCCGATTGTTCCGCACCCAGCAGATTGCCGGCACCGCGGATATCCAGGTCCTGCATGGCGATATTGAAACCGCTGCCCAGGTCGCTGAAAGCTTCCAGCGCCCGGATGCGGCGGCGCGCATCGTCCGTCAGCGTCTCTTCTTCCGGCACGATGAGGTAGCAGTAAGCTTTGACATTGCTGCGACCCACCCTGCCCCGGAGTTGGTGCAGGTCGCTCAGGCCGAAACGGTGCGCGCGGTCCACAATCATCGTATTGGCATTCGGAATGTCGATGCCATTCTCGATGATGGTCGTGGAAAGCAGGATATCATAATCACCGGCGATGAATTGCAGGATCTTGCTTTCCAGCTCGCGCGCTTCCATCTGGCCGTGCGCCACGCAGATTTCCGCTTGCGGGCAGATGGCGTGGATCTTGTCCCGCATGGCAAATATGTCGTCCACCCGGTTGTGTACGAAATAGACCTGCCCGCCCCTTTCGAGTTCCCGGTTGAGAATGTCGGCCAGATATTCTTCATCAAAACGGATGACTTCCGTGGTAACGGGGATGCGGTTGGGCGGCGGCGTGTTGATGATGGAAAGGTCGCGGGCACCCAGCAGGGAGAACTGCAAGGTGCGGGGAATCGGCGTAGCTGTCAATGTCAGCGTATCCACCGATGTTTTCATCTGGCGGATCCGTTCTTTGGCCGAAACACCGAATTTTTGTTCCTCGTCGATGATGAGCAGGCCCAGATCCTTGAATTGCAGGCTGCTGTTGAGGATACGGTGGGTCCCGATCAGGATATCGGTTTTACCCGAAGCGATATTTTCGCCGATCTGCTTGATTTCCTTGGCCGTCCGCAGCCGGCTGATGTAATCGACATGGACCGGGAAATCCTTGAGGCGCTCCTTGAATGTCTGGTAATGCTGCAGGGCGAGGATCGTGGTCGGAACCAATACCGCAACTTGCTTGCTGTCACACACGGCTTTGAAAGCGGCACGGATGGCCACTTCGGTTTTGCCGAAGCCCACATCGCCGCACACCAGCCGGTCCATCGGATGCAGGCTTTCCATATCCGCTTTCACAGCCTCTGTGGCCGTAGCCTGGTCAGGCGTGTCTTCAAACAGGAAGGAAGATTCCAATTCCTGTTGCAGGTAAGAATCCGGGGAGAAGGCGAAACCGCGCGCCTGCTGCCGCTCCGAATACAGTTTGATCAGATCCTCGGCGATATCCTTGACCTTGGATTTGGTACTTCGCTTGAGATTCTCCCACGCTTTGCTGCCCAGCCGGTAAATCTTCGGTGCCTCACCGTCCCGGGATTTGAACTTGGAAATGCGGTGCAGGGAGTGAATCGACACGAACACCACATCGCCGCCTGCATAGATCAGTTTGACCGCTTCCTGGGTACGTCCGTTGATATTGGTCTTGACCAATCCTCCGTACTGCCCAACGCCATGATCGATATGGACCACGTAATCCCCAATCCGCATGGCATTCAGATCGTTGATCGTCATCCGTTCGGAACGCTCCACCTGCCGGCGGATGTTCAGTTTGTGATAGCGCTCGAAAATCTGATGGTCGGTATAGTAGCAATGCTTGGAATGTTTGTCGATATACCCTTCATGAAGGGAAAGGGACAAGAATTCCGGCTTCACGCCACGCAGGATTTCTTTCAGGCGCCGCGTCTGGCTTTCATTGGGAGAAAGGATCGTAACCTGGTAGCCCTGGATCTGGTGATGGACGATGTCATCGGAAAGCAGTTCGAAATTCTTGGCAAAGGGCGGCTGCGGCAGGATTCCGTCGTCTTCTTTCTCCAGGATATTGTCCCGTAAGTCCCAAATCGTCGTTCCTTCGGGCAGGATATCCTGAAAATCAGCATGTTCGTTTTCCTGTCCGATTTCATCGAGATTGGGGTAGATAGCCACTTCCCGCAGCGGGCTTCCGATCGACAGTTGGTTGTCCGGGTTGAAATGCCGGATCGATTCGATCTCATCCCCGAAGAAGTCGATGCGGATCGGCTGTTCATCGGCGAAAGAAAAGATATCCACCAAAGAGCCGCGCAGCGCAAATTCACCCGGTTCCGTCACAAAATCCGCTTTGCGGAATCCTTCTCCAAACAGGACTTCACTGATCGACTCATGGGACAAAGATTCTCCTTTGCGCAGCAGCAGGATCGAAGAACGGATGGTTTTCGGACGAAGTACCCTTTCTTCGATCGCTTCCTTGTAAGTTACAATGACCGTGGAGGAAATCGGTTTCTTTTGCAGTAATTCCGGGGTTATCACATACGACCCTTCCCGGGAAACAACCGGGCTTTTTTCCCAACCTGCTATAGCCGAAAGGGCTGCGGTACGCTGCAACAGGGCCGTACTTTTCTTATATTCCGATTTTTCGGAGGAGGAAGGAAAATAAAACAGGTTCTCTTCGCAGAGAAAATTGTCCAGGTCAGAAGCTATATAATAGGCCTGCTTCTTGGTATCGGCAATCACAACGTGAAGCGCACCTTCCGAGGCGCGCTTCACGGCATGAGCAATATAGACAGCTTTCGGGGAACAGATCATAGTTGCGGTTCCTCCGACAGAATCCTGTCGTAGAGACTGATCACCGCGCTCCGGTCGATCTTCCCGGCCGCATACTGTTTTTCCATCATCTTTTCCGTTTCCTGGAAATTCGTGTCTTCCAACCGGAACAGATTGTGCATAAAGAACTGGGCCAGCCCGATGTCAAAATAATTCTTGCCGTTCCCCCGCTTGAGCGGGAAAATCCTGGCGCGGCGGGCAAGCGCCTGGTCACACATCAAGGCATGGTCGCTGTCTTTCGACTTGCACATATAAGCCGGTTGATTGGCACCTGCCGCTACGAAGAGCGGAACAGCGATACCGCACGGCGGATAACCCAGAATGGTCCACATAATCGTAAGATCCGGATTCTCACCTTTTTTCACCCCCTTGACCACAATTGAAGCACTGGTGCTGCGACGCGGAATGAAATCCTGGTCGATGTACCAGCCTTCCGGAGCCAGTTCCGGATTCTTGTTAAGGTCGATACCCAGCAGCGAGTGGTAGTAGCTGCGTGAAAGGTTGTTGAAAATCCACTGCGGCGTCACGTCGATGCCCTGGATCCAAGCCTTATGGAAGATTTCATTGGCTGTATTGTAGCGGATATATCCCATTCCGTCGTCTTTGCGACCCGTATAGGAGTGATTCGTATAGACCAGGAAACCTTCAGGGGCGATCTTGGGGTCGTTGACATCGATTTTCGTCCACGCCGTATTGTTCACTTCATAATAGGCGGCTCCCCCCTCTGCGTCAATCACGCCGAAATTGCCTTCGACGCCCCGCGGTTTCTTCATCTTGTCGAGGAAACGCTCGAAATCCTGCAAGGTCTTGCAACTGCCGAGAGCCTGGTACATCAGCACACCTTCCTGATCTTCGATATCCGCACTTTCTACCTGCAGGTTATAAGAAGCCGTATTCATGATGGAGAATCCGGCTTCATTGGTACCAGTCCATACTTCACCGTCCTGTACGTCACTGTTGACCAGACCGATAAAGCTGTATTTACGACCGTTTCCGGCAGGGAAGAACTCAATGCGGTTGTCGAGTTCACCCGTGTCACGGTGCTTCCAAAGCAACGGCCTTCCGTCAGGTGTGGCCTTTCCGGTAAAGATAGCTGAAGTGCACGCATCGGAAGGGACAACGGAAAGAAGCGCTGTCACCAAAAGCACGCTAAGAGAAAAGATCTTTTTCATAACGGGTATTGAATTTTCCTAAATGTTTATAAGCAAGTTCTGTCACGACACGACCCCGCGGGGTGCGGGTGAGGAAACCTTCTTTGATCAGGAACGGTTCATAGACTTCTTCCAAGGTCCCTACATCCTCGCTGATCGCTGTCGCAATCGTACCGGCACCCACCGGTCCCCCGCCGAACTTATCGATAATCGTCGTCAAAATCTTGTTGTCGATGGCATCCAGGCCCCGCGTGTCGATATTGAGGGCATTGAGTGCAAAGCGGGCGATTTCCAAGTCAATCGTGCCGTTGCCGCGCACTTGTGCGAAATCCCGCACCCGGCGCAACAGGGAATTGGCAATACGCGGCGTACCGCGGCTGCGCAAAGCAATCTCTTTCGCAGCCTCATCTTCAATTTCAATAGCCAGGATACCGGCACTTCGCTTGATGATGTTGAAAAGGACGGACGCATCATAATACTCCAGATGGCACTGGATGCCGAAACGTGCCCGGAGCGGAGAAGTCAGCAGGCCGCTGCGCGTCGTAGCACCGATCAGGGTAAACGGATTGAGGGATATCTGCACACTGCGGGCGCCGGGCCCTTTGTCAATCATGATATCGATACGATAGTCCTCCATGGCTGAATACAAGTATTCCTCCACAATGGGACTGAGCCGGTGGATTTCATCGATAAACAACACGTCCCCGTTTTCCAGGGAAGTCAACAGACCGGCGAGATCACCCGGCTTGTCGAGGATTGGGCCTGATGTAATTTTCAGATTGACACCAAGTTCCTGTGCAACAATATGGGCCAGTGTGGTTTTGCCCAAACCAGGCGGCCCATGAAACAGGACATGGTCGAGCGCCTCTCCCCGAAGCATGGCCGCTTTGACGAAAATCTTGAGATTCTCGAGCACTTTGTCCTGACCGGCGAACTGGTCAAAACTTTGCGGACGGATCACTTTGTCGAATTCGTTTTCTTTATAGGTAATCTCCGCACGGGGATTGAAATCTTCAGCCATGTCTCCCAAACGTTGTCAACAGTACAAAATTAATAAATAAAAATTCAAAATCTATTTTCCGGATATTTCTTAGCCTGTTGAAAGTGTTGATAATTTTTGTTCCGCAAGTTATCCGCCCCGTTTTCCACAGAAAATAAACACCCGTTTCAGGGATTTTGTGAAACGGGTGTCGGTTTTGTGGATAAATCCTGTCAGTTGGATTGTGGAAAACAGCCTTGTTGAGAAGCTTGGAATAAGACCGGGATAAACCGGCTCTTTTCAACACAGCTCAAAGCTATCAACAATCGCATCGGTTTATCAACTAGTCTTTGAACTTCGCCTTGAGGAATTCCCGGTTCAGGCGGGCAATGTGGCTCACCGTAATGTGCTTCGGGCATTCCATTTCGCAGGCGCGGGTGTTGGTGCAGGCACCGAAGCCCAGTTCGTCCATTTTGGCCACCATTGCTTTGGCACGGCGGGCTCCTTCAATCTTGCCTTGCGGCAGCAGCGCCAGCGAGCTGACGCGGGCTGCGACGAAGAGCATGGCAGAGCCGTTTTTGCAAGTGGCGGCACAGGCACCGCAACCCACACAGGAAGCCGCATCCATGCTTTCATCCGCATTCTTCTTGGGAATCGGAATGGCATTGGCATCGGGTACACCGCCGGTATTGACGCTGATAAAGCCGCCTGCCTGCAGGATCTTGTCATAGGCACCCCGGTCAACGACCAGGTCTTTGATCACCGGAAAGCCGCGGCTGCGCCAGGGCTCGATGGTGATGGTGCTGCCATCCTTGAATTTGCGCATATAGAGCTGGCAGGTGGTCACGCCGCTTTCCGGACCATGGGCACGGCCGTTGATATACAGCGAGCAGGCACCGCAAATACCCTCCCGGCAGTCGTGGTCGAACGACACGGGGCCGCTCTGCTTGCCATGGCAACCGGCATCGAAAGCGACCGGGTCGATCTTTTCCCCGATCAGCTGCTCGTTGAGGATATCCATCATCTCCAGGAAAGAAGTGCCTTCCGAGATGTCCTTCACTTGATAGGTCTCAAAGTGTCCTTTGCTTTTCGCGTCTCTCTGACGCCAAACTTTCAACGTAAAATTCATATCACTTCTTTCTTAAAGATTAGTCTTTGTAGTTACGGGTTGCGACATGGGCGAATTCGAATTTGAGCGGTTCCTTGTGGAGTTCCGGGGTCTTGTCCTCACCCTTGTATTCCCAGGCAGCTACATACATGTAATTGACGTCGTCACGCTTGGTTTCACCTTCTTCGGTCTGCATTTCCTCGCGGAAGTGGCCGCCGCAGGATTCATTGCGGTTGAGGGCGTCACGGGCCATGAGTTCGCCAATTTCAAGGAAGTCGGCGACGCGGAGGGCTTTTTCAAGTTCCTGGTTGAAGACACCCGTCTCACCGGCGACATAGACGTTGGACCAGAATTCTTTCTTGAGGTCCTGGATCAGCGTGATGGCTTTCTTCAGGCCGGCTTCGTTGCGGGCCATGCCCACATACTCCCACATGATGTGGCCGAGTTCCTTGTGGATGGAGTCCACCGTACGTTTGCCCTTGATGTTCATCAGGCGGTCGATCTTGTCCTGGACAGCCTTTTCAGCGGCGGCGAATTCCGGTGCGTTGGTGTCGGTCTTCGGCTCCTTGAACTTGCTGGCGAGGTAGTCGCCGATGGTGTACGGCAGGATGAAATAACCGTCGGCCAGACCCTGCATCAGGGCCGAAGCGCCGAGGCGGTTGCCGCCGTGGTCTGAGAAGTTGGCTTCGCCGATGGCATAGAGGCCCGGGATGGTGGTCATCAGGTTGTAGTCAACCCAGAGACCACCCATCGTATAGTGGATGGCCGGATAGATCATCATCGGCTCTTCGTGCGGATCCACATCGGTGATCTCCTTGTACATGTCAAAGAGGTTGCCGTAACGGGCATCCACCACTTCGCGTCCGAGACGTTTGATGGCATCTTTGAAATCCAGGAATACGGCCTTGCCCGTGTTGTTCACACCATAGCCGGCGTCGCAGCGCTCCTTGGCGGCGCGGGAAGCCACGTCGCGCGGAACGAGGTTTCCGAAAGCCGGATAACGGCGTTCCAGATAGTAGTCGCGGTCTTCTTCCGGAATCTGCGATCCCTTGATCTTGCCTTCCTGGAGTTTCTTGGCGTCTTCCAGTTTCTTGGGAACCCAGATACGGCCGTCGTTACGGAGCGACTCGGACATCAGGGTCAGTTTGGACTGCTGGTCTCCGTGGATCGGAATGCAGGTCGGGTGAATCTGCGCAAAGCAGGGGTTGGCGAAGAAAGCACCTTTCTTGTAGCACTGCCAGGCGGCCGAACCATTGGAGTTCATGGCGTTGGTACTCAGGAAGTAGGTGTTGCCATAACCGCCGGAAGCCAGGACCACGGCGTGGGCGCCGAAACGCTCGATTTTGCCATTGGTCAGGTTGCGTGCAATGATACCCTTGGCTTCTCCGTTGATGATCACCAGGTCGAGCATCTCATGGCGCGGATAGGATTTAACCTGGCCTTTGGAAACGGCGCGGTTGAGGGCTGCATAGGCACCGAGCAGCAGCTGCTGGCCGGTCTGGCCGCGGGCATAGAAAGTACGGGATACCTGCGCACCGCCGAACGAACGGTTGTCCAGCAGTCCACCGTAGTCGCGGGCGAACGGAACACCCTGTGCGACACACTGGTCGATGATGTTGTTGCTCACTTCGGCCAACCGATAGACGTTGGCTTCGCGGCTGCGGTAGTCACCGCCCTTGATGGTGTCGTAGAACAAACGGTAGATGGAGTCGTTGTCGTTCTGGTAGTTCTTGGCGGCATTGATACCGCCCTGGGCGGCGATGGAATGCGCGCGGCGCGGGGAATCGCTGATGCAGAACACCTTGACATTGTAGCCCAGTTCACCGAGGGAAGCAGCTGCAGACGCTCCGCCCAGACCGGTACCGATCACGATGATCTCCATCTTGCGTTTATTGGCAGGACTCACGACTTTGATGTCGGCTTTATGCTTCGACCATTTCAGTTCGAGCGGTCCTTCCGGAACCTTAGAAATCAATTCAGTCATATATGATTGTATTTAAGTGTTTCAAAAACATACAAATTTCGGAAAAATCAGAGATATTTGCAATTATTTGTATCTTTACTGAACATTTTTTAGACACATGGCCATGAGATTCTTGAAGAACATCCTGATTTGCCTTGTCGTATGCCCTGTTCTTTTTTCCTGCGGCATTTACCGCCAGACCGCGGAAGAGCGGCTGGCACTGATCGAGGCCATTGAACAGCCTGATGTCATTCTGGACATTACGCAGATCCTTCCTTTCGGCTATCCTTCGCGTTCCTCAACGGGAGAATATGCTTTGCGAATCCAGGGAAACAAGGTGAATACCCGTCTTCCTTTCATCGGTGACAGCCGGGTGGCGGTTTTTTCCACGGATGAGATATCCATTGTCTTCGAGGATGAGGAGGTGGAACTCCAGCATGACTTTTCCGGCGCAGACCATGGAGAATATCAATTCCTGTTCAAAGGCGGAAAAGGCCAGGACAAATGGAAGGTTTACCTGCAGTTGTTCGACAGCGGAAATGCCTATATCCGGTGTACGAGCACTTCCGGCCGTAAAATGAGTTATGTTGCCAATATCGTGATTCCTGAGCATGGAAAGAAGAAATAGAATCCTCTTGTTGACCCTTCTTGTGTCTATGTTGCCGACAGTCCTGCAGGCGCAGCAAGCGTTTGATTTCGTCCCTGCGCCCGCACAGGTGCAGTATCCGGACGGAGGTGCGTCTCATTTTGTTTTTGACAAGAATGTAAGGATCGTCGGCGGAGATGATTTCAATGTCCGCTATCTCCGGGAGCACCTGGCCCGGGTATTCAATCCGCTCGGAGACAGTTGGGCGGTCGACCCGACGCGCAGCATCGAATTCGTCCGGGTGAAATCTTTCCCGGAAGAGGGGTATTCCCTTGAAGTGACGCCTTCCCGGATCCTGGTCACGGCTTCCACCCGGGCGGGTGAATTTTATGCCATCCAGACGCTGTTGCAGATGCTTCCGCCGCAGGTGTACCGGCGCGCAGAAGGTCCGGATGCCATGCTGCTCCGGCAGTGGGAAGTCCCTTGTGTAGAGATTGTGGACCAGCCTCGTTTCAGCTGGCGTGGCAGTATGTTCGATGTCTCGCGTACCTTCTTCGACAAAGCCTACATCCTGCGCCATCTCGACTGGCTGGCTTACCACAAGATCAACAAGTTCCACTGGCACCTGACCGACGACAACGGCTGGCGGGTGGAGATCAAGAAATATCCCAAGCTCACCCAGGTTGGAGCCTGGCGCGGCCGCAACGAAGCGCTGGATCCGGCTTATAATTCAGGAGAAGAACGTTTTGGCGGTTTCTATACGCAGGAAGATATCCGCGAGATCGTGGCTTATGCAGCCGACCGGAATATCGAGATCATTCCTGAAATCGACCTGCCGGGCCATTCCAAAGCGCTGGCAGTCTCCTACCCCGAGATTCTCTGCCGGCACAATGAAGAACTCCTGAGTGTGCAGGGAGAGACGCGCAATGTCATCTGCGTAGGCCGCGAGAACACCTACAAGATGCTGGACAACATTATCAAGGAAATCGCCCAGCTCTTCCCTTCGAAATACATCCATATCGGTGTGGAAGAAGTAGTTACGGAGTCGTGGAAGTATTGCCCTGACTGCCAGAAGCTGATGAAGGAAAAGGGTTATACCGAAGAACGCCAGCTGCTCGGTTACTTTGGCGAACGGATGGAAAAGATCCTGGCCAAGTACGGCAAGAAGGTGGAGGCCTGGGAGGACGTCGTTGAGGCCAAAACCATTTCCCGGGACAACCTGGTGCTGGTGTGGCACGACCAAAAAGTCCTGCAGAAAGCGCTCGATGCCGGTTATCCGGCCGTCACGCAGAACTGTTATTACCTGTATATGGACATGAAGTACACGCCAGCCGAGCGCGGCCATACCTGGGCTTCGATCATTGATGTGGAGAAAGTGTATTCCTTTGATCCGCTGCAGGGTCTCGATTTGTCGGGTGACAAGCAGAAGCTGGTCCGCGGCCTGCAGGGCGGTCTCTGGACGGAACTCCTGTTCTATCCGCCGCATTTTTCAGAGTATCAGCTGTTCCCGCGCATGTGTGCGGTTGCGGAGGTGGGTTGGACGCCGCAGGAACTGCGCAACTATGCTGATTTTGACGCACGCCTGGCACGGACGCATTTCGAAAGGATGTGGAATATGGGTATCCGTTTCCGGATTCCGGCCCCGGATGTGGATGCGCAGGGAAATGTCCGCTGCCCCTACCCCAACATGGTGGTCCGCTATACCTTTGACGGAACGGAGCCGACGGTCAGTTCGCCGGTCGTGACCGGGCGCATCGTGACCGACCATCCGGAGAACCTGCGTTTTGCGACATTCTATGCGGATGTCAAGAGTATCACCGTTGAGGTGCCGGGTACCCGCACGTATCTGAAGCCGGCCGTGAAGGTGTCCTCTTCCATGGAAACAGTCAAGCGACAGCCTGTTGAAAGCCTTGCGTTATATGAAAAGAGCAAATCCATGCGGACGGCCAATCCGCCGAAAGAAGGAGATTATGTGCTCTTTACCTTTGAAGAACCCGTGTCGTGCCGTACGATTACGGTCCAGACCAATGATCCGGTCAACAACTTTTTCGGCATCACACAGGGTTTTGTGGAGGTCCTCTTTGAGGGTGACAGCCAATTTACACCCAGCGACCGGTTCAATATGCTGAACCGGGTTGTGCTCCGGCCCGACCGGCCCGTGAAAGCCGTCAGAATCGTCATTACCGGCCCTTGCGAAGGCAAAGCCGTCAGCATCCAGCCGCTCATCATCGAATAAATATGGAATTTTTTACCACAGCAGCCGGCATAAGCGTCCACGTCTGGGATACGAAAGACGAAAAAGACGTCCATTCGGAACCGGGCGGGACCGAGCCTGACAAACCCTGCCTTGTCCTCTTGCACGGTTACCTGGAGACTTTGTATATCTTTACGGAACTGGTAGAAGCACTTAAGGACCATTATCGCCTGATTGTCATCGATATGCCGGGTCACGGACTGACTGATTCAGCCCCGGCCGACGCTGAAGGCCGCCGCGTCAACAGCCTGGCCTTCCAAGCCCAGGTCGTAGCCGGTGTACTCGACAAGTGCGGTGTGGACCGCGCCGTCATTGCCGGTCATTCCATGGGCGGCTATGTGACGTTGCAATTCCTGCGCGACTTCCCGCAACGGGCCAAAGCCGCCTTCCTGCTCCACTCCAACCCCTACCCCGATGCGCCTGAAAAAAGTGCGGACCGGCAGCGGGAACAGCAGTTGATCCGTGACGGTAAACTGCAGTCACTGGCGGCTTTGGCGATGCCGAGGATGTATTATGAAGAAAACCTGCGGGCCTGCGACGAAAAGATCCGGGAGACGGTCGAGCTCTGCGAAATGCATGATCCGGAAGGAATTATCGCTTCCCTCGAAGGGCTGCGGACCCGCCCGGATCTACAGGAAGTGATGGCACATCCGCCTGTCCCGCTGACGCTGGTCTATGGCGATCACGACAATTTCCTGTCCCTGGAACGGGTAGCGCAAATGCAGGCAAGCTTCCCCGCTGTCCGCTATGTCCTCATCCCCGACACCGGGCACAATTCGTTCATCGAGCGCCCTGAAAGCGTAATAGCTGTTTTAGATCCCCGGTCAATGATGTGACCGGGGTGACGCTGTTCTGTCCGTCATGCCCGGGGTGACGCTTTTCGTCATTTTCGGGATGACGCTTTTCGTCATGCGCGGCCGCGCCGGGCATCTCGTTCGCTTTCACCGAACACTTCGCTGCGCTCTGGGTTTTTGTTCCAGGCGCAGAAAAATGCGCCTGGCCCGAAAACCCACCCGCTCCGCTTTAGGCAATCGGGAGGCGGCAAGCGAAAGGATTATCGCCGCGAATTTTGGCTCAGCGGAAAAAGTGAGTGGGGCAAAGGGCTCAGCGGAAATACCGGGAGGGTCTTGTCCCCTTGGCTTTTCGTTACCATCAAAAGTCTTCTCGCCAAACTGGCGCATCGGCAGCCATCGTATTGTATTGATAATCAGCGATAGATTTCTTGAAACTGTGCGCCATAGGCCGATTTCGGGGTTTGGCGCACGGGCACCTTCCTCATAACCTCGCCGAAGGCGTATCGCCGTGCGCCAGTTTGGCGAAAAGGATTGCGCAGCATATATACTTGTCGTGTCCAATCCTTCTGTCCCATCCCTCTTTCTGTTCCGACGGGGGCAGAAAGAATGAGGCAATTCATTTATAATCATTATGTTAGGTAACCGCTTTCGGGCTAAGTTGGAACGCGGCGGACCGAGCTGTGGCCCATCGGCCGTGTCAGAATGCGGTGGCATAGCGATTGTTATTCTGCCGGGCAAAATGCGGCGGAACGAGTGATGGTCGCTCAGCTGTGTTAAAATGCGGCGGAACGAGCGCCACAAAATTTCACACGGAATCGCGGCCGCGACAGGACTCCAAAGGACCGTTCGATCCTGTCGCGGTACGATTCAGGCCATATTTGCCACGTTTCCTGCCGCGACAGGATTGCAGCGGCCTGTTCCGTCCTGTCGCGGCCGTGTTTCCGGTGAAATGTCCGTGCTTTCAGCCGCGACAGGATTGCAGCGGCCAGTTCCGTCCTGTCGCAGCCGTGTTTCCAGCGAAATGTCCGTGCTTTCAGCCGCGACAGGATTGCAGCGGCCTGTTCCGTCCTGTCGCGGCCGTGTTTCCGGCGAAATATCCGTGCTTTCTGCCGCGACAGGATTGCAGCGGCCAGTTCCGTCCTGTCGTGGCCGTGTTTCCCGTGAAATGTCCGTGCTTTCATCCGCGACAGGATTGCAGCGGCCTGTTCCGTCCTGTCGCGGCTGTGTTTCCGGCGAAATGTCCGTGCTTTCATCCGCGACAGGATTGTAGCGGCCTGTTCCGTCCTGTCGCGGCCGTGTTTCCGGCTAATTGTCCGTGCTTTCATCCGCGACAGGATTGCAGCGGCTTGTTCCGTCCTGTCGCGGCCGTGTTTCCGGCGAAATGTCCGTGCTTCCTGCCGCGACAGGATTGTAGCCAGCCTATTCTGTCCTGTCGTGGCCGTGTTTTCGGCGAAATGTCCGTGCTTCCTGCCGCGACAGGACTCCATAGCATATGAGCGTCCTGTCGCGACCAAACAACGGCAAACCACGGCTGGAAAGACAGGCTCTCGGGAAACTTGAAAGTCACCCTCCACACGAACCCTTGTTATAAGCTGCCAGCCGTCTCTTAGTGTGGATGAGCATACCGTGTCGGAGACATCTTTCCACAGACAAAGCCTTTTCACGGCTCGTGATGGATCGGCATATGGAAGATGATTATCGAGTTAACGGGAAGCTGTTAGCGGGATGTTGTTTTCGCCCAGCCTTTCTCAGGCCAGGACGTAAACGAAGCTTTTCCCTTGTTTGTGTAACCATCAAGCTCCCCCCCCTTGTTTTCTAACCATCGCGCGGCTGCTCTTTAGGTAAATACTTGATTCTCAGCTTATAGTTTATGTGCAAGGCGCTCGGTCCCCCGTCCAGACAGCATACTGCGCGGACGATCGAGGATGTATATATTGATTATCAGCGACTTATAAGACACCCAGCCGCGCAATGGTTACAAAACAGCAACGAGAATCCAAAGTCATATCTAGACAACGACCTTCTGGTTTCTCCGTTGGTCCCTAAACTGCCCACCCTGTTTAGGCGCTGATCCGAATTTACCGTTTTGCCCTGACCACAGGATGCGTTACGAGCCGTATGCATCCATTCTGTGGCTACAAATCAGGTCATATCGTCAACCACATAGCCACAGAATGCGCCTTATGCCGTATAGATTCATTCTATGGCCGAACCCAGTCGCGATAGTCCTCGATCAGTTAGCCTGATTGACAACAATGGTCGCTTTGCTCTCAATGGCCCGTCCATGGCTGCCTTGAAATCATTGATCTTCTTGCGATTGACAATGACTGACCGGGCCTCTCGTTACCACAGGAAATTGTTGAACGGGTAGCGTCCTGCATGAATCTCCGCAACCATCTTGTACAGGTCGTTGCGGAGTTTTTCTATCCCTGTGCGCTCCAGCGCCGACAGGAAGATGCAGGGCGTGTGTTCCCTGGAAATCCAGGTATGCTTGAGTTCTTCGAGCGTATAGTTTTCCGGGCGCTTCTCCTGGAGGGAGAATTCGTCGTAGGGTTCATACTTGTACGCGTCGATCTTGTTGAAGACCATATAGATTGGCTTGTCCTGCGCCCCGATGTCCTTGAGCGTCTGGCTGACGACCCGGATCTGGTCCTCGAAGTTGGGGTGGGAAATGTCCACCACGTGCATCAGGATATCTGCTTCCCGCACCTCGTCGAGCGTACTCTTGAAGGATTCGACCAGCTGTGTCGGCAGTTTGCGGATGAAACCTACCGTGTCGCTCAGCAGGAACGGCACATTCTCAATCACTACTTTGCGGACTGTGGTGTCCAGCGTGGCGAACAGCTTGTTTTCAGCAAACACGTCGCTTTTGGCCAGCAGGTTCATGATCGTGCTTTTGCCCACATTGGTATAACCCACCAGCGAGATGCGGACCATCTGCCCGCGGTTCGAGCGCTGGGAAGCCATCTGGCGGTCGATCTTCTTGAGTTGTTCTTTCAGCCGCGTGATCTTGTCGAGCACGATGCGCCGGTCGGTCTCCAACTGACTTTCACCCGGGCCGCGCATGTTGAGGCCGCCCTTTCCGCCGCGCTGCCGCTCCAGGTGGGTCCACATACCAGTCAGGCGGGGATACAAATACTGATATTGGGCCAGTTCCACTTGTGTCTTGGCGTACGCAGTCTGGGCCCGGTCGGCAAAGATGTCGAGAATCAGGCCGGTCCGGTCCACGACGCTGCAGTGGTGGTCGGGCCATTTCTCGTTGATTTCGCGCTCGACATTGCGCATCTGCGACGGGGTCAGTTCGTCGTCGAAGAGTACGTAGTCAATCTCGTTGGCACGTACGTATTCCTTGATTTCCTGTAGTTTACCGGTTCCGATATAGGTGCGGGGGCTGGGATGGTCGAGCCGCTGGGTGAAGCGCTTCTCCCCCACGACCCCGGCTGTCAGGGCCAGGAATTGCAGTTCGTCCAGATACTCTTGCACCTGTGCCTCGTCCTGCTGCTGGGTGATGATGGCCACGAATACGGCCGTCACGATACTATTGTCAACTGTCTCGTACATTCCGCGTCACTCCCGGCTTGACCGGGAGTCTCATTTTGCAAAAATACGATTATATTTGTAAAAATAATGAGCCGTATGAAGAGATTTGCTTTTATCCTTGCGCTGGTCGCGCTCTCTTTCTCTGCTTTAGCGCAGCCCGCCGGTCGCGGACGTATCCGCGATTTCGGCATTGAACCCGGTATTTTCAAACCAGGAACCTATAATGCGATTACCGATGTGCCGGGCGTCAAAGTTGGGCAGGTTACCTTGATCGAAGGGGACAACATCCGAACGGGCGTGACGGCCATTGTGCCGCACGACGGCAATGTGTTCCGAAAGAAATGCCCTGCCGCCATCTATGTTGGCAACGGTTTCGGCAAGTTGGCGGGTGTGACCCAAGTGCGCGAATTGGGCAATATTGAAACGCCTATCGTGCTGACCAATACCCTTTCCGTGGCACAGGGTATCGAAGGCGTGCTGTCTTATACGCTATCACAAGTCGGCAATGAAAACGTCCGCAGCGTCAATGCCGTTGTCGGTGAAACCAACGACGGCGGACTCAACGATATCCGCGGGCGGCATGTCAAGGCGGATGATGTAGTGAAGGCAATTGTAAGTGCCAAGAGTGGTCCTGTGGAAGAAGGATGCGTGGGTGCCGGTACAGGTACGGTCTGTTTTGGCTGGAAAGGGGGTATTGGCACGTCCTCCCGTGTCCTGCCGGCCGATTTGGGCGGTTATACGGTGGGAGTCCTGATCCAGAGCAACTATGGTGGTATTTTGGAGATCGACGGAGTCCCGGTCGGACAGCGCCTGGGCCAGTATAGTTTTAAAAAGAGTGTGGAAAACCCGGATTATCTGATGAGTCCGGACGGATCCTGCATGATGGTCGTCTTCACGGATGCGCCGCTGGATGCCCGTAACCTCGAGCGTTTGGCCAAGCGTGCCATCATGGGCCTTGCGAAGACCGGCGGCATCGCCTCCAACGGCAGCGGCGACTATGTGATTGCTGTCAGTGTGAATTCCGAAAACCTGATTGACGAGTCCACGGCCCGCTACTACCCTACCCTGCTGCACAACGACGACATGAGTCCGCTCTTTGAAGCGACGATCGAGGCGACCGCTGAAGCCCTTTGGAACTCCCTCTTCATGGCTACCGACATGAAGGGCCGTGACGGTGCTTTCGTCCCTGCCCTCCCCATTGAATCGGTCATTCAGGCTATGAAGCAGCCGATCCTTTCGAATTAGACCCCCGACCCGGCTTGACCGGGCATCTAGAGAAAAAAAATGGCTGCCTCATGCGGGGCAGCCATTCGTGTGTAAAAAAGCCTGTCTTAGCGGAGCTGGAACACAACCGGGAAGTTGTAGACCACTTTCACCGGACGCTCTCTTTGTTTGCCCGGCGTCCACTTCGGAGACATCGAGACGATACGGACAGCCTCTTTGTCGAGCGAGGAGTCCACGCCACGCAGCACCTTCACGTCGCTCACGGAGCCGTCGGTGTTGACCGTGAACTGGAGCGTCACGCGGCCCTGCACACCGTTTTCCTTGGCGATTTCAGGATACTGGAGGTTCTTGTTGACCCAAGCGGAGAACGTGTTGGCGTCGCCGCCCTGGAATTTCGGTTTCTCCTCCACGAGTGCGAACGGAATGGCTTCCTCCTCCACGACTTCTTCCTCGACAGCGGCATGGTAGTCCATGATTTCCACACCGAGGTTGGCGTTGTCTTCCATATCGATGAAGAGGTCGTCGTTTACCTGGATGTCATCGTCCACAATGTCGATGATGTCGGAAAGTACCGGAACCTTCGGAACCTCCGGGGGAACTTCCTGTTGTTCCTGGGTGTTGATGATCTCTTCTTCTTCGATGGTCTGGGCTTGTGCCGTCAGGTCCATCGTTTCGACCTTGTCAGAAGAGGACCACTCGAATGCGAGAAGGCAGATGGCAAGCGCTGCGATCAGGCCGATCTCGAGGAACATCAAGTTCTTCTTCTGCAGATCTGCTTTGGGAGTAATTTTGCTTTCCATATCGTTACGTTTTTTATTGCTTCATTTCAACTTTCGCGCCGTAATCGACACTACAGTACCCAAAATTAAGAAGAAAAAATCATTTAATCCAATTTTTCTTCAAAAAAATTGTTGACAACTTTTCGCTAAAGCAAGCTAAAGTGTTGAGGGTTAGCGAGATAAAATCTTGCTCTCGTAAAGGACGTTATTAACATTCTTCACAGCGGCAGCGCTCTTTGCGAAAGCCGCCTGCTCTTCAGCGGTCAGATCGTATTTGAGGATCTTCTCGCAGCCGCGCTTACCGATCACAGCGGGAACGCCGATGCAGAGGTCTTCCTGGCCATACTCGCCTTCCAGGTAGCAGCAGCAAGGGAATACTTTCTTCTCGTCGAGGAGGATCGATTTGACCATGGCAGCGCAGGAAGCACCCGGAGCATACCAGGCGGAGGTGCCGAGGAGTTTGGTCAGGGTAGCGCCGCCAACCATCGTGGATGCAACGACTTTCTGGCCGGCCGCCTTGGTGAGGAGCTTCGTCACAGGCATGCTCTTGCAGGTCGCCTTGCTCAGGAGCGGAATCATCGTCGTGTCGCCATGGCCGCCGATCACGATGCCTTCCACGTCGCTCGGAGCGGCTTTCAGGGCCTGGCTCAGATAGTAGCAGAAGCGGTTGCTGTCGAGCTGTCCGCCCATGCCGATCACGCGGTTTTTCGGCAGGCCGGTGGCTTTGAGGGTCAGGTACGTCATCGTGTCCATCGGGTTGGAGATGATGATGAAGATCGCTTTCGGAGAATATTTGAGGGCGTTGGAAACCACGCCATTGACGATACCGGCGTTCACACCGATAAGTTCCTCGCGGGTCATGCCGGGTTTGCGCGGGATGCCCGAGGTAATGACGACCACGTCGGAATTGCGGGTGGCCGCATAGTCGTTGGTGACGCCTTTGATGCGGGTATTGAAGCCGTACATCTTGGCGGTCTGCATCATATCGATAGCCTTACCTTCGGAGAGACCTTCCTTGATGTCGAGAAGAACGAGATCCGAGCAAATCTTCAGATGTGCAATGGCGTTTGCACAGGTAGCGCCCACATTGCCGGCGCCGATGACTGTAACTTTAGACATAATGATTATTTGTTTGAGTAGTTTTTGATTTTATGTAAATTTGTCTGTTTAATCCGCAAAGTTATAAATTTTTATGATTCGGTATTTCACGGAAGACACGTCTTTCTCACTTAAAGGTAAGCGACTGATTAGTAAATGGTTGCGTCAAGTTGCCCGGGAAAATGGCCATACGGTGGGCGAGCTCAACTACATTTTCTGCTCCGATCCGTACCTGCTGGCCATCAACCAGCAATTTCTGGACCACGACTATTATACGGACATCATCACGTTCGACAACTCCGACGACTACTTCCAAGAGACCGGTAAGTTGGGTGTAAGTGCTGATATCTATATCAGTATCGATACGGTCCGGGCAAACGGAGATGTCTATGGCGAAGGCTTTGACCGCGAGTTGGACCGGGTGATCGTGCACGGTTTGCTGCATCTGGTCGGCTACGATGACGTGACGGAATGGAAGCGGCGCCGGATGCGGGCGGCAGAGAACCGCGCCTTGAAAGTATTGGATGCCATCCGGGCAGGGGAGTAGTCAGCCATGATAGCCACGTACGACATCATTGTAGTTGGAGCCGGCCATGCGGGCTGCGAAGCGGCCGTGGCGGCGGCCCGGCTGGGTTCGCGTGTCCTGCTCGTTACGCAGGACATGAACAAGATCGCGCAGATGTCGTGCAACCCGGCAATGGGAGGTATTGCCAAAGGGCAGCTTGTCCGGGAGATCGATGCCTTGGGCGGCTGCTCGGGTATTGTTACCGATGCCTCGACCATCCAGTTCAGGATGCTCAACCGGTCGAAGGGCCCGGCGATGTGGAGTCCCCGCACCCAGTGTGATAAACGCAACTTTTCGCTGAACTGGCGGTATGTACTTGAAAATACCTGTGGCTTAGACATTTGGCAAGATTCTGTGGTCGAAATAACCTTCCGAGAATCGCATATTTCCGGGGTTCGTCTGGGCATGGGTGCTGAATTTGGTGCCAAAGCGGTGATTCTGACTGCCGGTACTTTCCTCCACGGGCGCCTGTTTGTCGGAACCGAGATGGCTGAAGGCGGCAGGCTAGGGGAGTTGCCTTCAAAAGGCTTGTCTGCCATTTTGGCGGCGCACGGTCTTTCCGTCGGGCGGATGAAAACGGGAACGCCGCCGCGCATCGATGTCCGTTCGCTCGATCTTTCCCGTCTCGAACGACAGGATGGCGACGAGTCGCCCGAACGCTTTTCCTATCTTCCGATCCCGACCGCCATCCAGCAGGGGAGACCGCAGAAGTGCTGTTACCAGGTGCACACCAATCCGCGTGTGCACGAAATCCTTCGGACCGGCTTCGACCGGTCGCCGCTTTTCACCGGAAAGATACAAGGAATCGGTCCCCGTTACTGTCCTTCCATAGAAGACAAGCTACGGACCTTTGCCGGCAAGGATTCGCACTTGCTTTTCCTCGAACCTGAAGGTTGGGATACCTATGAATACTATCTGCAAGGCTTCTCTTCCTCGCTGCCGCTCGAAACACAGATTGAAGCCTTGCATGCAATCGAAGGATTGGAAGAGGTGCGGATATTCCGCCCCGCTTATGCCGTGGAATATGATTATTTCGATCCGACCCAGTTGCAGGCAACACTTGAGTCGAAAGTAATACCAGGTTTGTATCTGGCCGGGCAAGTCAATGGCACGACGGGTTACGAAGAAGCGGCTGCGCAGGGCTTGATGGCCGGCATCAATGCGCATCTCAAATTGCATGCGCAAGACCCGCTGATCCTGAAACGCGATGAAGCCTATATCGGCGTTTTGATCGATGATTTGATTACCAAAGGGGTGGATGAACCGTACCGGATGTTTACATCCCGGGCTGAGTTCCGGATTCTGCTCCGACAGGATGATACAGACCGGCGTCTTACACCGATCGGCCGTAGAATCGGTCTGGTGGATGATTTTCGCTGGGAAATCTTACAAAAGAAGTGGGAAGCGGTGGATCGATGGACCGCGTATCTCGAAGAAACGCCCCTTAAACCGGAGGTCGTCAACGGCTATCTTGAAAGCGTCGATTCTGCTCCCATCGACAAGACAAAACGCGCTGCGGAAATCCTCGTCCGCCCGAATGTTTCCCTTTCCGGTTTGATGGAGTACCTTCCCGATGTTCCACGTAGAACATGTGTTTACTGGGGCGCTGCCCCAAACCCCGCCGCTTCGGCCTGCTATCCCACAGGGCTCCCGCAACGGCCTCCGCTAGCGCCTGATGGCGCATGCGACGAGGCTTGTTCTATGGCGCGGGTGGTTGATTGCTCCAGAACCCATGCCACCCTCGGCACTGTAAGAGGGAGGGGCCCATGCGAAGCATGGGAGGGGTCGAGCGGAGCGAGACGGTTCTGGAGCAACAACCAGAACGCAGAACAAGCCTCATCAACTACGAAAACCGCTTTGGCATCCTCTTGGTCTGGTCGAGAAAAGCCGGCTGAATTTTCCTTTGATGGCGCTTGTGTTAAGATTCCCGATCTGGTTGGGGCTGGCGCCGTTCGTAATGCCCAGCTTAATGCGCACGACTGTTCTGAACTGTTGCCGTTGCGGATACCGTGGTCGGGAAGGGAAGCGCCTGCCGTCGTTCGTTTTGATGAGAAAGAGATTCTCGATGCCGCAGAGATCCAGATTAAGTATGCCGGTTATATTGACCGGGAGCGGCGGCTCGCTGAAAAGATACAACGTCTCGAAGATTTGACGATCCCCGAAGACTTTGACTTTCAAAAGCTGACGGCCCTTTCTATGGAGTGCCGGATCAAACTGGAGCGTTACCGGCCGCGCACCATCGCCCAGGCCTCGCGCATTTCCGGAGTCTCGCCTGCAGATATCTCTGTTCTCCTCGTCTATTTCGGTCGCTGACAATCCTTTCAAGTTGTTCCACGTGGAACATATTTTATTATATTTGTGAAAATTTGATAAACTATGGAAATCCTGCGCACCTTCGACTTGCTCGAAAATCTCAAGACGTATCCTCCCAAGGAGGATATCCTGGCCCGTCGTACCCGGGGAAAATGGATCAAGTACAGTATTGATCAGTATTACGATATTTCCCACACCGTGGCCTATGGTCTGCTTGCGCTGGGTTACAAACCAGGCACCAAAGTCATCACCATCACCAACAACCGTCCCGAGTGGAATTTCATGGATATGGGTATCAACCTGGCCCACATGATCCATATCCCGGTCTATAGTACCTTGAGTAAAGACGACTATCTCCACATCTTCCAGCATTCCGATGTGGAGTTGATTGTCGTCGGAACGCCCACGCTCTATAAGAAAGTAGCTCCGATTGCGGCAGAAGTGGATCGTGAAATCAAGTTTCTGATGATGGATGACGACGACGAAGTGATGTCGCTGTCCAAACTTTATGAACTGGGCCGCGAGAATAAAGAACGCTTCGCTCCGGTCGTGGAGGAAAACAAGAAAACCATCAGTCCCGACGAATGCGCCAGTATCGTTTATACGTCGGGCACGACCGGTTTGCCGAAAGGCGTCATGCTTTCGCACCGCAACATGATGTTCAATTCGCATGGACATGCCCTCCGGCAAACCAAGAACTACAACCACAAGATGGTGAGTTTCCTGCCGCTTTGCCACATGTACGAGCGTACCATGAACTATGAATATCAGGAACTTGCCATCAGTACCTATTATGCCGAAAGTCTGGCTACCATCGCATCCGACCTGAAGGATTGTCATTCGGACGGCTTCTGTGCGGTCCCTCGCGTGCTTGAGATGATGTACGGTAAACTCGAAGAGGCAGGCAAGAAGCTGACCGGTTTCAAACGCAAGATCTACGATGCTGCCTGGCGTTACGCCAATACGTTTGACAACGAAAACACCAGCTGGTTCTATCTCCAGAAGCAGAAACTCTTCGACAAGCTGGTCTATAGCAAATGGCGCGAGAACCTGGGAGGTCACGAGATGCTCGTGGTGAGCGGCGGCTCTTCCATTCAGGCCAAGATCGTGCGCTGCTTCAATGCGGCGAAACTCTATATCTTTGAGGGTTACGGACTTACTGAAACATCTCCCGTCATCGCCGTCAACTCTCCGGCCGACAAGTACAATGTCATCGGCACCGTGGGCAAAGCGATGGATGGTACCGAGCTGTCCTTTGCCGAAGACGGAGAGATTCTTACCCGCGGGCCGCACGTCATGCTGGGCTATTACAAGAATCCGGAGGCGACGAAAGAGATGATTGACGCGGACGGCTGGCTTCACACGGGCGACATCGGTTACCTGCAGGATGGCAAATACCTCAAGATTACCGACCGCAAGAAAGAGATCTTCAAGCTTTCGTCCGGCAAGTACATTGCACCGCAGGTGCTCGAAACCCTGCTGCGTGAAAGCGAGTACATTGACAACGCCTTTGTTTTCGGCGCCAATGAGAAGTTCGCTTCTGCCATCATCCTTCCGGCCTATGCCAAGCTGAAAGCCTATGCCGAAGAACAGGGTATAGTAGTAGAGAAAAAGGAGCAACTTCTTGAGAACGAAAAGATTATGGGTCTCTTGAACCGAGAGGTGGCTGCCGTCAACAAGAAAGTTGCCGACCACGAAAACATCAAGAAGCCTCATTTCGCTTTCGATGAATGGTCGCCCGACAACGGGATGCTCTCCCAGACCCTCAAGCCCAAGCGCCGCAACCTTGTGAAACGCTACGCAGAGGTTATCGCGAATACCTACAAATAATCACGTATCACCGACACCAAAAAGGATGAAAACGATTCATTTTGCACTGCTTCTCCTGTGCGCGCTGGGATCCTTTATTCCCGCAGGCGCTCAGAATGGAGATAAGGGACCGGAACGGCATGCCCTGCTGGCGCTGAAGCCCAGCGACAAGGACAGTCAGACCGCCGGAATCCTGGACCAGACGGCCTGGGAGTTCATTTATTATAAGCCGCAACAAATCAAGGACTTTGCCGGACAACTTTGTAAACGGATCAAGTGGGACCTTCAGGTCACCGATGAAATGGCCGAAGGGAAGCGGGCGAAGGATGCGGCGCTGGAACAGGCGCTGATCGATGAATGCCGTGTCTTTGTGGATTTTATGCTCCGACTCGGGCAGATCGCCGAGCAACATACGAATGTCCGTATGAAACGCAACGAGGGGGGTGAATGGTCCTATCCGCTGACGCCGGCGCCGGAATGTGAGACGGGCCTTTGGCCGAAACACGTTCCGAAAGCCCTGAAAAAGAAAGATGTGAACACCTATGCGGCCTGTATGGTAGACGGCGTCTTTTATTTCTGCGAACGGCCGTTCGGCGGCGGCTTCGTTCCGGTCGTCCTGGATGACGATGAATTGTATGTTCCGGGCGTTGCGATGGCGCTGATCCGGAATATCGGGCTGATGTATGAGAATGGCATCCTGGACCTTCTCAAGGAAATGACGAGTGACAAATATTACCAGGAAATGTTTGATCGTTGCTATCAGACCTGCCTGTTCTATATGGGTGCAGTAAGCCAGGCCCTTGGCAACAACGACAAGATCGAGATCCAATATGAGCCGATGCCGAAGGCCGGTGCGATGAACGCTTCCATGAAGGCCAAGGTGCTTCCGCTGGAGAAAGCCATTACCGACAAAGTTGTGGACTGTGTCGTGACCTCGGATGGCTGGAAGGTGGAAACCGACGCGGCCGGTACGCCCATCCGCCGTGTCATCTACGGCTATTCCATTGTCCAGACCAAACGCGGCAAACAGGCCACGCGTGTTTCCTGGGCGGAAGATTACCAGGGTGGCGGTCAATATGGCGCCCTTCACGCTTACGGTGTCGGTGGCGGCAAGTTTTATGTGAAATAATTTCAGACAGGATTGTGTACGGTTCCGGTGCAGGCGCAGCAGCCCCAGGCCGAGAAGCTGAAACCCTCCGCGGCGGCCATCGCGGCCGACCCCGGGGCTTCCTAGCAGACCATCCGGACGTGTCCAGCAGCGACGTTTCCGTGCGGACCAAGGCGCAGGCTGCGGTCAATAAACACAAGGCGCAATGCGAAGAGGTTCAGGCCAAGAAGATGGAGTTCTATCTGGCGAACGGCTCGGCAGCAAAGGCAGCAGCCAGCGCGATGACGATGGCCGAGATTCCGAAGCCGGGTATGAGTGACGCAGCGCTCGAGGCGCGGATGAAGACGCTGGCCATGAACTCCCAGGCGCTGTCGAAAGAGGTCAACATCCTGAAAGTCATCATCCGCGATGCCGGTTGGAACTACGACCGCAACGAGTTGGGTGTGGTCACGGCCCGCTACAAGGGTGCGTATATCATCTATACCGTTGGCGGCAAGACGGTGATGAAGGAGATGTCGTTCAAACAGCCAGCCACTGGCGGCGGTTCCTTCGGCGACTGGCAGTTCCGTGGCATCGGTACGGAACCCCGGACGATTACCGATTGGCGCTAAAACGGTATGGGTTCGAAAAGTAGCGATGGTTTTGAAAAAAAATTGCGATTGAAAGAAAAAAAATGTATATTTGCGCAAAATAGCAAAACTATGAATACACCTGCTGAACTGAAATACACGAAAGATCACGAATGGGTACGCCTGGAAGGTGACGTAGCCGTTGTCGGTATCACCGATTTTGCGCAGAGCGAACTCGGTGACATCGTATTTGTTGATATCCAGACCGAGGGCGAAACCCTCGCCAAGGAAGAGGTCTTCGGCGCCATCGAGGCCGTCAAGACCGTGGCCGACGCCTTCATGCCGGTTTCCGGCGAAGTTGCCGAGGTCAACCCCGCCCTGGAGGGCGCTCCTGAACTGGTAAATTCCGATCCTTATGGAGAGGGATGGATGATCAAGATCAAATACTCCGACCCGTCGGAATTTGATACGCTCCTGTCTGCTGCGCAGTATGAGCAAATAATCTGATTTGTAAAAAATCAAAAATGTGATGTGTTCAAGGGGAGTCCCAAACGGGATTCCCCTTGGTTAATGTATAGACCCCCGGTCGGGCCGGGGGTGACGAGGGTCACATCATCTTGAGAGCCTTCTTGATGAGTTCTTCGACGGTACAGTCGGGCTGCTCCTTGAGGATTTTGTCGAGGACTTTTTCGATGGCGGGTTTGGCAAAACCGAGCATCACGAGGGCGCCCTGGGCCTCTTCGCGGACCGGGGAAGAGGTGGTTGCCGTTTCGAAAGAGAATTCACTGCCGCCCTTGCCGATCTTGTCCTTGAGATCGATAATCAGGCGTTGGGCGGTCTTCAATCCGATGCCCTTGACAGCTTTGAAGCGGTTGACATCCCCTTTGAGGACAGCCTCCTTGACTTCATCGGCCGTCATGGCCGAGAGAATCATCCGGGCAGAGCCGGGACCTACGCCGCTGACCGAGATCAAGTGGACGAAAACGCTGCGCTCGGCCTTGTCGGCAAAACCGAACAACGCTTCGTCGTCTTCCCGGACCAGATGGTACGTAAAGAGTTTGACGGTTTTCCCCTGCGCGCCTTGCAATTTGGAAAATGTGCTCAGGGAGATGAACAGATCGTAGCCCACACCGCAGGCTTCCACGATGGCGTCGGTGGGGGTGATTTCTACCAGCGAGCCGGTGATATATTCGTACATAGGGGACGGGTTTTCGCAAATTTTCTGTAAAAATAGTTAATTTTGCAGGATTGTATGGATGTAAGACGCATTTTTCCGGCTTTGGACCGGCAGATTTACGGCAAACCGTTGATCTATTTCGACAACGCAGCGACCGCCCAACGGCCGCAAGCCGTGCTGGATCTCCAGCAACGGCTCTGCGTGGAGGCCTGCGGCAATGTCCACAGGGCTGTCCATAAGCTGGGTGCCGATGCGACTGACTATTATGAAGCCGGCCGTGAAGCCGCCCGCAGCTATCTGCATGCCCCGGCCCGTGAAAACATCGTCATCACCAGCGGGACAACCGCTTCCATCAACCTGGCAGCGACCTGTTTCTGCCAGCGATTCGTCCGGAAGGGCGATCGCATCCTGATCTCGGAGGCTGAGCACCACAGCAACATCGTGCCCTGGCAACTGGCTTGTGAGCGTCACGGGGCGACCCTGGAGGTCCTCCCGGTCGATGAACTGGGCGAAATAGCTGTCGAATCATTGGACCAGCGGCTGCGCAAGGCCGAGGGCCGCATCAAGTTGGTTGCGATAACCCATATTTCCAACGTGTTGGGTATTGTCAATCCTGTGGAAGAGGTGATCGCTGTTGCACACAAGTATGATGTGCCTGTCCTGCTGGATGGGGCCCAGGGCATCGTTCACGGACAAGTGGATGTTCAGGCGCTCGATTGCGATTTCTACGCATTCTCGGGCCACAAGGTCTATGCGCCCACGGGCGTCGGCATCCTGTACGGCAAGAAGCGCTGGCTGGAGGCGATGCCGCCCTATATGGGGGGCGGCGAGATGATTGAAAGCGTCTCTTTTGAAAAAACGACCTATGCGCCCCTGCCGCTCAAATTCGAGGCCGGCACGCCCAATTTCGTGGCGGCTGCCTGCCTGGCGCCAGCCCTGGAAACCGCGCGCCTGCTGGCAGACGATCCCGCTTTGCAGGAGAATCAGCGCGCGATGCGCGACTATCTGTTGGAAGAACTGCCCCGGATCGAGGGGCTGCGCATCTATGGTCTGCCCCGTGACCCGGCGCGGAAGATTCCGCTCATTTCCTTCGCGGTGGAAGGCGCTTTCCCATCCGATCTGGCCCAGATTCTCGACAAGATGGGCATTGCGGTCCGTACGGGGCACATGTGCGCCGAACCGTTGCTGCACCGCTACGGCCAGACCTCCCTGCTGCGCGCCTCGCTGGCTCCGTACAACACGCTTGCGGAATGTGAATCCTTTGTGACGGCGCTCCGCCGGGCCGTCCAGATGCTTCGATAAACCATGAAAACGATACAGGAAATACAAGCTGATATTGTTGAAGAGTTCGCCGTCTTCACCGACTGGATGGATAAATACGAGTATCTCATCGAATTGGGCAAAAGCATGCCGCTCATCGAGGAGAAGGACAAGACCGAAAGCAATCTGATACGCGGCTGCCAGTCACGGGTATGGCTTTCCTGCCGGGAAGAGGACGGACATCTTTATTTTGCCGCCGACAGCGATGCCATCATCACCAAGGGCATCATTTCACTGCTGCTGAAAGTCTATGACGGGCAGACGCCCGAAGCGATCCTGGCAGCGGATGAAGGGTTCATCGAACAGATCGGTCTCAAGGAGAATCTCTCGCCGACACGTGCCAACGGGTTGGTGTCGATGATCCAGACGATCAAGGGATATGCGGCGGCGTGGCGGGTCGGCGCGAAGGCGCCGGGCCAGCCGTCCGCCGAGGGCGAACAAGCGGCAGCGAAGAATGAGCTGGAAGCGGACATCGTTGTCGCCCTGCGGCAGGTGTATGATCCGGAGATTCCGGTCAACATCTACGATCTGGGTCTGATCTACGACATCCAGGCCGATGCCGACGGACAAGTTTTCATCAAGATGACGCTCACGGCTCCGAACTGTCCCATCGCTGACGATGTGGTGGCGCAAGTGCGCGAGGCCGTGCAAGACGTTCCTGGTGTGAAGGATGTGCAGGTAGAGTTGGTCTTTGAACCGGAATGGACGACCGACCGGATGAGCGAGGAAGCCAAACTGGAACTGGGTATGCTATGATTTATTTGGTGCTGGGATCGAATCTGGGTGACCGGGAATGGAACCTTGAGCAGGCAAAGGCCCTGCTGGCGGAGGCCCTCAAGGTTGATATGCTTTGTTCCCAGGTGCTGGAGACGGATGCTGTCGGTTTCAACGGACCGGCCTTCCTGAACCAGGCACTGTGCTTTGAGAGCGACATTTCATCTGAAGCACTGCTCGATCTCTGCCAGTCCATCGAAGAGAAGCTCGGCCGCCCCCGGCATCAGGCCGAATACGATGCGGAAGGCCGTCGCATCTTCCACGACCGCACGATGGACATCGACATCCTGACCTTCAACGGCCAGGAGATCCACACCGACCGCCTCGACATTCCCCATCCCCAGCTTTGGGAACGGCCGTATGTACAAGAATTATTAAATGATATAACGATATGACACAGGAAGAAGTATTCAAGACGCTCGTGGCGCATGCCAAAGAGTATGGTTTCATTTTTCAGTCCAGCGAGATCTACGATGGTCTGAGCGCCGTGTATGACTACGGCCAGATGGGCGTCGAGATGAAGAATAACATCAAGCGTTACTGGTGGGAAGCGATGGTGCACCTCAACGACAACATCGTGGGCATCGACTCCGCCATTTTCATGCACCCCCGTATCTGGGAAGCCTCGGGCCACGTGGGTGCTTTCAACGATCCGCTCATCGACAACAAGGATTCCAAGAAACGCTACCGCGCCGACGTGCTCATCGAAGAGTATCTGGCCAAGCTCGAGGAAAAGATGAACAAGGAGGTGGAGAAGGGCCGCCGCAAGTTCGGCGAAGCCTTCAACGAGGAGCAGTTCCGTGCCACCAACCCCAATGTACTGCGCAGCAAGACCAAATATGACGAAGTCCATGCCCGGATGACCAAGGCCTTGAACGACAACGACCTCAAGGAACTCCGCCAGATTATTGTCGACTGCGAGATCGCCTGCCCGATTTCCGGTACCAAGAACTGGACCGACGTGCGCCAGTTCAACCTGATGTTCAGCACCCAGCTCGGCAATGTGGACGGCGGTGTGGGCACCATCTATCTCCGTCCCGAAACCGCGCAAGGTATCTTCGTCAATTTCCTCAATGTGCAGAAGACCGGCCGCATGAAGGTTCCTTTCGGTATCGCCCAGATCGGCAAGGCGTTCCGCAACGAGATCGTGGCCCGGCAGTTCATTTTCCGCATGCGCGAGTTCGAGCAGATGGAGATGCAGTTCTTCGTCCGTCCCGGCGAGGAGATGAAATGGTTCAAGCAGTGGAAAGAGACGCGTCTGGCCTGGCACAAGGCACTGGGTTTGGGGGACGAAAAATACCGCTTCCACGACCACGAAAAACTGGCGCATTACGCCAATGCCGCTACGGATATCGAATTCGAATTCCCCTTCGGTTTCAAGGAACTCGAAGGTATCCACAGCCGTACAGACTTCGACTTGTCGCAGCACCAGAAATTCAGCGGCCGCAAGATCCAGTATTTCGATCCCGAGACCAATGAAAGCTACACCCCGTATGTCATCGAAACCTCGATCGGTCTGGACCGTACGTTCCTGGCCGTGCTTTCATCCGCTTATACGGAAGAGAAACTGGAGAATGGGGAAGAGCGCGTAGTCTTGAAATTGCCTGCGTGCCTGGCGCCGGTCAAGCTGGCTGTGCTCCCGCTCGTCAAGAAAGACGGCCTGCCTGAAAAGGCACGTGAGATCCTCGACGACCTGCGCTTCGATTTCAACTGCCAGTATGACGAAAAAGACTCCATCGGCAAACGTTACCGCCGGCAGGATGCCATCGGAACGCCCTACTGCATCACGATTGACCACGACACGCTGGAAGACGGCTGCGTGACGCTGCGCGACCGCGACACGATGCTGCAGGAACGCATCCCGATCGGCCGGCTCCGCGAGATCGTGGAAAGCCGCGTCAGCATGAAGCCGCTGTTCAGGCAGATCCACAAGATTTAGACTGCTTGCCCAGCGGGCTTCTGCTCTGCAGGGTGGTGTTCTCCTATAGGTCGTCGAAAGGATTCCTTCCTGACGGCGTATTCAAGGATTTCGTTGAAGCATTTGCGTAGGTCAGGATTACGTGCCAGGCCGAACGCGTTGATACGTCGGCATCAAGGGTGATGGTCCCGTTGGGAAGGTTATAGACCGCCAGGTTGTTGTCTGTCGAAGTCTTCGGCTCGATGCTGTATTTTTGGGTTAGAGCCTCCTTGAGCGAATCATAAGCCTTCTCCAGTTCATCCCAATCCGAAAGGACCGGGAAGTCCACTCTGACTTCCTGGACAGGATTGCTTCCGGAGGGCGTAATCTTACATCCACTATACCCTGAAAAATCACCGGTATAGGTCCCGTCTCCGTTTCTCTTGAAGCCGGCTTTGACCAGTTCCGTCCCAAAGGAAGAAAGCGTTCCGGTCATGGGGATTCCTTTGAAGGAAAGCGGGGTAGAGGAGGAAGAAGAGGCCGTAGGGGTCGTGGTGGTTTTGTTTGTTGACGAACTGGCTGGTTTGCCTGTGCCGATGCCCAGTTCTCTTTCCAGCTCCTTGATCTCTTCACTTGAATAGGGTTTGTCCAAAGACTTTTCCTCGGACTTTTCTTCGGTCTTTTCTTTCGGACGGAACCAACCGCCGTTTTCATCGTCATTTCCGCCAGTCGAACTTCCGGGGAAAGAGATGACGCTTCCCAAACGGTCGGAGCAGAACTTAACGGCCAGCACCACGACCGCCAGGACCAGGATGATTCTGATGAGTTTTTTCATGGCAAGGAGAATAATATCGAACGTAACACAAATATACGCAACCTGTCCCAGAAAACCAAGAAAGGCACGATGCCTCCGTTCTGTCTTCCTCCGGGTCTTTCCTGTCTCTCGGTCTTTCTTGTCTCTCCGGTCTTTCTGTGGCCGACCAAGGGCCTTTAGTGCTCTGGCCAATTTCGTGCCCTGGCCAATCTTGCCGCGACAGGACTGCAGAGGGCCGTTCGATCCTGTCGCGGCCGTGTTTTCGGTGAATTGGCCGTTTTTCCTGCCGCGACAGGACTCTACTCCGGCCAGGAATCCTGTCGCGGCAAGACTATTGAGGATCAGCGGAAATACCATGGATGGCGATTCAGCCCAGAGGCCCCTTCACAAATGCCTGCAGCCTCCCTCAACTCGCAGCAGCAATCAAGCGGAAAATGGTTATCTTTGTCTTATTCGCACCATTTATTCAATCCATGCCCATGTCCAGCCATTCCGATAGTCCGAAAATCAGAAAACCGGCCGTTGCCGGATCGTTTTATCCTTCTTCAGCGGAGGAAATCCAGGCTATGACAGCAGCGTGGCTGCATCCGACGCAGGGCGCTCCAGCTCCGCAGGCGCTGATTGTGCCGCATGCGGGGTATGTGTTCAGTGGCGAAGTGGCGGCGGCAGGATTTAGCCACATTCCCCAAGCGCACAATTATAAGCGGATTATCCTGATCGGGCCGAGCCACCGGGTCGGATTTGCCGGGGCGAGTGTGGATACGCTTTACGATTATGCCGGAACGCCGCTGGGCGATGTCAAGATCGATATTGCCACGGGGCAGGAGCTCATCCGCAAGGGAGAAGGCGTGTTCACTTGCCGGCACGATGCGCACGACCGCGAGCATTGTCTGGAAGTGCAGTTGCCTTTCCTGCAGATGGTTTTCGGGGATGTTCCGCCCATTGTGCCTATTATCATCGGGACCCAGCGCCTGGGCGTCCTGCAGCAGATAGCCGAGGTTCTGGAGCCCTATTTCAACGAGGAGAATCTCTTCATCATCAGTTCGGATTTCTCGCACTATCCTTCGTATGAAGATGCCAGAACCTCCGATCTTTTCCTGGCCGAAGCCATTACCTCCGGGGGGCTGGTGGAATTCCTCAACGCGCTTTCGGACCTTGACAAGAAGGGCTTCCCGGGAGAAGATACGGCGGCCTGCGGAGCCAGCGCCATCGCAGTCCTGCTCTCCATAATGGATACGCAAGGTCGAGGGTTCTTCGCCGTCGAACACGTGATGTACCGGAATTCCGGGGACTCGCCGTATGGTGACAAGGACAGCGTCGTGGGATACAATGCCATCGTTGTGACGCGGGATGACGAGCATCTATTCCATTTCACGGAAGAGGAGAAGGCGCGGATGATTGCCACGGTCCGAGCGGCAATCTATGCCAAGCTCGGTCTCGCTTTCGAGGGCGATGTCGTCCCCATCGGAATCCTGAAAGAAAAAGGCTACGGCGTGTTCGTGACACTCTATCTTGACGGGCGCCTCCGCGGCTGCATCGGGCGCTTCACTTTATCGTCCAGCCTCCAGGCTACGATTCGGGAGATGGCGCTGAGCGCTGCGTTCGACGACCCGCGTTTCCCCGCCTTGTCCAGAAAAGAGGCGCCCCGAATCGAAATCGAGGTTTCCGTACTCTCGCCGCTCAAGCGGATTCAGTCGCCCGATGAATTCAAGTTAGGCCGCGACGGCATCTATATGATCAAGGGATATAACCACGGCACCTTCCTGCCTCAGGTCGCTACGGAAACGGGCTGGACCATGGAAGAGTTCCTGGGCCATTGCGCTCGCGACAAGGCCGGCCTCGGCTGGTTTGGCTGGAAAGACGCCGAACTCTACACCTATCAAGCCGAAGTGGTAAAGGAATTGGATCTGGCGGGGAAATGATGAAAGAAGCAAGGTTTTATACCGCGACGGAAGAGGGCGTGCAGTGCCTGCTCTGCCCGCATCATTGTCGGATCAAGGAAGGAAGCCGGGGTATTTGCCGCAGCCGAGAGTGCCGTGGCGGCAAACTGTACGCCCTTTCCTACGGAATCCCCTGCGCCTGCGCCATCGACCCCGTCGAGAAAAAACCCCTGAACCGGTTCTTGCCCGGAACGTACTGCCTCTCGCTGAGCTGCACCGGCTGCAACCTGTCGTGCCGCTGGTGCCAGAACAGCGACATCTCCCAGGCCGCCCCGGAAGAGGCCGAATGCACGCGCCTGTCCCCCGCCGACGCAGTGGACCTCTGCCTCCGCCGCGGACTCCCCGCACTCGCCTATACCTATACCGAGCCCTTCACTTGGTGGGAGTATATGTACGACATGGCGGTCCTCGCCCACGCAAATGGCTTGAAAAACATCCTGGTCTCCGCCGGCTATGTGGAAAAAGAGCCGCTCTGCGAAATCCTCCCATATCTCGACGCCGCCAATATCGACATCAAAGCCCTGGACGACCCTTTTTACCGTAAGTATTGCGGCGCCACTCTCGCACCTGTGCTGGAAAGCATCCTGGCCATGAAAGAGGCTGGCGTCCACGTCGAAATCACGAACCTTCTGGTCACCGGACTCAATGACTCCCACGAATCTGTGGTCCGGCTCTGCCAATGGATGGCAGACGCAGGCCTCCAGGACGTCCCCCTCCATTTTAGCCGATACTTCCCAAGGTATCGGATGAAAGAGCCGGGACCCACGCCGGCCGCGACGCTCTTCACGGCCAGGGAAACGGCGCTGTCATTGGGAATCAAGGATGTGTTTTTGGGGAATATATGACGGCCGCGACCAGATTATGTGACTTCTTTTCAATCCGATGATTGCGTTTCCCTTTTTATAAAAATTATTTCTGATATAAACGTATTGCTAAATTCTTTCTGTCCCCGTCGGAACAGAAAGACGGATTGGAAGCCTCCGCTCTTACGAGAGCAATCTCTCGACCGATGAAACGGCTACAAATAACCGTAAATATATTAGAGTTAGAGTCTTGATTCGTTTTGTATTATAACGGACAATGCGTATCTTTAGACCGGCTAATCGGAATTATCTATCTGAGGACGAAAGGCAACCCAATGAATACTCGGTACAAACTGTTGATTGAAATGGCAAACCTGATCGTTGAAAAGGTGAAACAATACCTCTCCGAGTTCAACTCTTTGGACGAAGAGACGTTCGTTTGGGTTGATTGGGACGCCCGCTGCGTGTATATCGGCAAAGCCGATGAAGAGCATGAAGGAGACAAAATCCCCCTATGCGATTTTATTTACGAAGAGGGCGATACGCTTATGCCGGACTACGATCTGATAGACACCTATGCCGCTTCCGAATGGCCTAGCCACAGGGAACAAGGTCCGTCAAATCGTAATTTGTAGATCCCTGGAAATTCTCATATTCCTCCCGGCTGGGTCTCCTCGCTACTGGCAGGGCTGGTTGCTGATGGGCTATTTTTTCGTGTCGATGTTCGTGGCCAGGCTTTTGGGGAATCACCGCCAAAACCGGGTGGGCGGTATAGGAACCTGCGTAGAAACCAGGAGGTAGTTGCATAGATAGGGCTAGGGATTCTCGTTGTTGCTTTGCAACCATCGCGCGGCAGGTGATTTTGTAAGTCGCTGATAATCAGTGTAGAAATCCTTAGTCATCCGCGCAATATGCTGCCTGGACGGCGGACCGGACGCCTCGTGCATAAACGATCCACTGAGAATCAGGTGTTTACCCGAAGAGTTGCCGCGCGATGGTTACACTAACAGGGGAAACGAGAAGGTTACACAAACAAGGGAAAAAAGGTTCGTTTACGTCCTGGCCTGAGAAAGGCTGGGCGAAAACGACTTCTCGCTAACAAACAGTTTCCCGCTTACCCGAAATTCATCTTCCCCTTGCTGATCCATCATGTGCCGTGAGAAGCCTTTGCCCGTGGAAGACGCACCCGATCCGGTATGATCTTCCACACTAAAACACGGCTGGCGGCTTATAACAAAGGTTCGTGTGGAAGGTTAACAAGGTTTGTGAGGAAAGTGATTGTTAGGTTGTCGCAAAAGCCTGTCTTTCCAGCCGGGTTTGCCGTATTTGTGTCACGACAGGACGCTCATACGCTATGGAGTCCTGTCGCGGCAGGAAAAACGGTCAATTCACCGAAATCGCGGCCACGATAGGACTGAACAGGCTGCTACAATCCTGTCGCGGCAAACATTGCCCGGTCCGCTGATTTTGCCCCGGTAGAAGAACAACCGCTATACCGCCGAATTCTGAAACGGCCGGAAAGCACCGACCAACACGCTGATTATAAATGACTTGGCATATTCTTTCTGTTCCCGTCGGAACAGAAAGAAGGATGTGACACGACGAGTATACATGCCGCGCAATCCTTTTCGCCAAACTGGCGCACGACAACATTCAATCTGTGTGCCTATGAGGAAGGTCTCCGTGCGCCAAACCCCGAAATCGGCCTATGGCGCACAGTTTCAAGAAATCCATCGCTGATTATCAATACAATACGATGGACGCCGGTGCGCCAGTTTGGCGAAAAGACTTTTGATGGTAACGAAAAGCCCAGGAGACAAGTCTCCACCCGGTATTTCCGCTGATCCACAAAACCGATGTTGAAAGCGGTCTTCATAACGCACCTAATTTCTTGATTAATAAATAGTTAGTGCGGTCGCAAATTTGCGGGATAGACCGGTCGCAATTTAGTAACGCGAAATAGCCGGAATGACGTTACAAGCTGATGGCTCCCAGATTTGAAAGATTGCCCCAGAACGCCATTGGGGGCACATCTGGGATACAAAAACAGCCTCTCAGATTTCTCTAAAAGGCTGTTAATTGGGAATTTAGCGGTGAGGGGGGGATTCGAGTTAGAATATATCTCGAACCTATACAGTCCAAATAAGGGGTAAATCCGCTATTTTCTATAAATTACGGTTTATTTAAATTCATTTGGATTCATCGAAAACTGTGTGTAAATTTGTGTGTAAATTGTTTTCGGTGATAATCTCATGGCCGTTAAATTCTACCTAGACAAACGTCCCAACAAAACCACCGGTGAGGTGCACATCCGTGTTTCCATTTCTGTGAAGGGGAGCAGGATCATTTCCACGGTGGGCCACACCATCAAGCCGGAGACCTGGGATTCCAAAAACCAGCGCGTTCTGACCACGTTCAAAACTGTCAACGAGAAAGGGGCCACGCCGAAAATCGTAAACGGTCGACTCAAGGCCATCAAGGCGCATTTCGACGAGATGGATGTCCGAGCTACGGCCAAGCCAACGATTGTGGACCTTAAAAACGAGTTGTCGAGCGTCACCGGAACGTCTCGAAGCACTGTCAGAAAAGAGAAAGAAAAAAGCGTGTTGGAAAGATTCGATGAGTTTATTTTCGAAGAGGCTGCAGCCAACCAATGGACCGAGGGGACGCTCCAATGCTGGCACGCCTTCCGGTCTCACCTTCAGGCACAGGGGAATAATCTGAAATTTTCTTTTTTTAACGAGGAAGGCATCAACAAACTCATCGAGTACCTCCGTAAGGATTGCAGGATGGGTGAAAACACGGTTCGAAAGCACGCCAGCAACCTCAAATGGTTCCTCAGGTGGGCGATCAGGAAGGGGTACAGCAACGAGCGCGCGGTAGAAAACTATACTCCGCGGTTCAAGGTTGTCCGGAACGCACCTACCGTCTTGACTTCGGATGAACTTCAGTTGCTTTACTCATTTCAGATACCGGATAATGGAGAATCGGTTACCTTGAAGCGCCTGAACGGGGAGGAGTACCAGAAAACGGTCGAATCGTCAGCTGCTCTTGAGAAGACACGGGACCTGTTCTGTTTCTGCGCCTTTACGAGTCTGAGGTACTCGGACATGGCGAAACTCAAGCGCACCGATATCGTCAAGGATAAAATCATCGTCACCACCAAAAAAACAAACGACCGGTTGGTAATCGATCTCAATGAGCCTGCGAAGGCCATCTTGAATAAATACAAGTCCGAGAAGTATCCCGGAGACCTGGCCCTTCCGGTTATCTCCAACCAGAAGATGAACGACTACCTGAAGGACCTGTGCGAGATTTGCGGGATTGCTGAACCGGTCACTCTGGTTCATTACAAAGGGGGAGCGCGGATAGATGAGGTACGGATGAAATGGGAGCTGGTCTGTACGCACACGGCCCGCAGGACCTTCATAAGCTACGCGATTTCCAAGGGGATACCTCCGGAAACAGTCATGAAATGGACGGGGCACTCCGACTACAAGGCCATGAAACCGTACTTGGATATTGCCGAAAAAGAGAAAGAAGCGGCGATGAACACCATAAACGAACACCTGCAAACGACACTAAACAATGGAGAAGTTATTAAAGGTATTAGCTGATTTTGAGGCTCTTATTAAAAGTGGTAATCCCGACCGCAAGGACATAAACGCCTATCTTACCCAATGGAGGAAGGTTATGCCCGATATCCAAAATCATGCGGATCTCCTGATAAGGCCAGAAGTAGCCGACACCATATACAGGCGTTATACCGAAATTGGAGAAAAAACAGCCCCCGAGCACAAGGAGTTGTTTAAGGTAGTCTTTGCCGATGCCATCGCTTATTTTTTGTTAACCACTGATTATCAACATTGTCCATATTTTAATCAGTCGAGTTATAGCGTTAACCTTCCATTTGAAACCTGGGACGAGGAGCTCAACGCAATCAGAGATGTTCGTGGATGGCCACCTCATTACATCGAACCCGAATATTTTCAACGCTGCAGGACTTGCAGGAAAAACTGCCCCCACAGAATCATTAAGCCTGACAAAAGCGGCTCTTATTGGCGAAAATCGGAGTACGAGTTGCTGAACAAACCAGTAGCACCAGTAGAGGAACCGTCGCAAAAGGAAACCCGCCAGCAGAAGGCCGCCAAGACCAAGAAGAAGGATGCCACGAAAGAAATAAGCACTCTCCTGCGCCCCCTTTGTACAAAACTGGTTGCCGAAAATCTGGCAGAAATAGCCGAAGATGGGGTAAACTTTAAGTTTCTGGGGAACAATAATTTATACTGTTACCTAGCCAAGAGAGTCTCGAAGGCGTGCAATCTGGACTATATCCCATGGCAGGCATTTCAGGGCGTCCTTGAGGCTAAAAGCAGTGAAGCGGTGCTCCGTAAAACAGCAAGCAAGCAACGGCAAGCACCAGCAGGCTCGTCCAAGATTGATAGTCTCATCAACGAAACCAAAAGCGAGATTAGACCCGGCAAACGGTAACATTCAAGTAACATTCAATGGGCTGAAGTTACCAGAACAAAAAAAGAATGAAGCAAAACCCCGTCAGGAAGCAATTCCGGCGGGGTTTTCTGCATCTATGCCGGTAACCTTCAAGCAACGTTCAAAAAATCAGGCACTTAGAATCCCTAGATTTGCAGAAGATATTTAGGGGCAGAGGCCTGATTAATAATCGGTTCCGGCTTCCTCTGTGGCCGAGACCATAAATACTTATTTATATGTTTTATTCAAACGAAAAACAAATCGTGGCGAGCCTGACAATCGGGCAGCTGCGTGAATTCCTGCGGGAATTGTTAACCAATGAAACCCGTCCAGTCGAGACGGAAAAGAAAAACCTGGTTTATGGCCTTCGTGGTATAATGTCGCTGCTGCACTGCAGCCACACACAGGCCCAACGTTACAAAGATGGTATCCTCAAGGACGCCGTAATTCAGTACGGCCGGAAGATCGTCGTTGATGCCGATAAGGCTCTTGCGCTGTTCAAGGAGAACAGCTCCAGCAAAGCTTTCTGGCTATTATCTCACCGCCAGCTCTGCAACTTCGTGATGGTTGCCGTATCCGGCGAGAATAAACCCTCTGAAGCTGAGGTGGTTGAAGAAGCAGGGGCAGCTAAGGAACCCGAGGAAACGTTCCCTGCACAGGTTGGTATGCTTCAGATCGACCACATCAATGATATCATTACTCGGGCGAAGGAAAAACCGCTACCCGACGACTTGTTCTTAGGCCTTTGGAATGAGGGAGAAGTAGCGTGCCTCTTCTCCGACAGCAATGTCGGCAAGTCCATCTTGGCCCTCCAGATAGCAGAGGAGGTTGCAAAAAAGCAAGCGGTGATTTACTTTGATTTCGAGATGTCGGACACGCAGCTTCAACTCAGGTATTCGGACGAGACGGATACGCATGAGTTTCCCGACAACCTGTACCGGGGAAGCATCAATCCATTCGCGATTGCCGAAGGGGATTTCGAGACAGCCTTGATACAAAACATCGAAGCGGCCGCAGTGAAAATCAACGCGAAGGTCCTTATCATTGACAACCTCACCTATATGTGCAATGACTCCGAAAAAGGAGATTCTGCAGGATCGTTGATGATGAGACTGATGCGCCTCAAGCACAAGTATGGGTGGTCCTTACTGGTGATCGCCCATACACCAAAGCGTAACGAGAGCGACCCCATTGAACCCAGGCATTTAGCAGGGAGCAAGAAACTGTTCAATTTCTTCGATTCTGTTTTCGCGATTGGAAGGTCGAGTACGGACCCTTCGTACAGGTACTTGAAACATCTGAAGGTGCGCTCCGGGGAAATCGTTTACGGAGCGAACAACGTCCTGGTCCTCCAGCTTGACAAGGCCGCAGATGGGAATCTTCACTATCTGAATGTGGGAGAAGAAACTGAGGAGAAGCAGTTGAAAGATACCCAGTCCTGGCTTTCCTGCGACGAAGAAACACTAGCCAAGGTCCTGTCCATGAGGGAAGAAGGCAAGAGCTACCGTGATATCGAAAAGGGGATAGAAGGTATGAGCAAAACCCGTGCTCAAAGAATCTGTTCCGAATACATGAAGCACCAGTCAAATTTGGCTCCTTGGGAAACCCCACAAGAGTAGCGGAATACGTCCTGTCCCCGTCCTCACATATGGGGGACGGGACAGTGGGACAGCAAGAAATTTATAAATAAGATAATTAAGATACTTAATAACACATAACTGTTTTTCCCGATCACTTGCCATAAGTTCTGGCAAGAATCTGAAAGTCAATAAAGCTGGTTGACCAAGGCACGAATACATGCCCAATCAGTCGAAGATGTGATTATAAAAGAGATAGAACCACCATGAGTTATAGACAGATAATAAGCATTGGAATTATTATTTTCGTAAATAGTAGATGTCCAATAAATTAAACTAAGTTGCTCCTGTGAATATGACGGCAAGAAAACAAATCCGCTGGGAGCATTGAAAACTCTTCCGTATACACCGTGAACGGTAATAGGAACAATAGAGCATCTATCTATAAATGTTTCAAACTGCGACTTAGTTGGCAGAGTAGCATTTGAAGTGGCATAACCGAAAGTACTTTTAGTGCCATATTG
>JAEEGF011905899.1_pt1 | contig 154099 bp, 110 predicted proteins | sample 9134171 | NCBI WGS metagenome assembly JAEEGF01 (sample SAMN16246542, study PRJNA631951) | gut metagenome | biome: gut microbiome; feature: rumen; material: AP-attached | host: Bos | place: Iran: Karaj | collected 2018-10 | reverse complement strand
TCTGCCATCTTGGCCAATTGCATCCAGTCTTCCTCGGTCTCTCCCATGATGGAGGGAATGACCACCTTTGTGAGGTAGTAGTGCTTCAGGCGCTTCAGGATATCGAAGTCTACCTCCACAGGATTCTCGCTCAGCTGTTCCATATTACGGAAGCCAAAGAAATCGCCGTGGCCGTCGCTGCGATGAACAGCATCGAATCGTGGTGACACCTCGTGTATATCCTGCATGCAGATGGTCTTGTAGAAGACACCTGCCCATCCCATCTCGAAGGCACGTGCCACCATCTCGTAGTTGGTGCAGATAGCTGACGAGGCGAGGAAGAAGGGATTCTCGCACTTGATGCCGCAGAAGTCGATTGAAAGAGAGACTCCTTCCGAACTTTTCTGGGGGAGCTGGAGGGGAGAGAGCAACTCCTTGATACGTATGGGTCTGTCATAATGGATGCAGGCTTGTTCGGCTTGCTCCAAGTCTGCCTCGCTGCAGTCCTTGATCCACTGCCATGCAATCGCTGCATTATCGAAACGGATGGCTCGAATAGCTCTTGCAGGGTCACCTTTCTTACACACTTTCGTGCAGGGCGCATCCTTGCACAACAGGCATCGCATAGCCTCTTCTTGAATGTGTATCATGGCTGTTCGTTTATGTTATGATTGATAATGACTTATTCTTTCCCTGTGTATGGAATCAGCCAGAACTTGAACAGGCGGTCCTGGTACTTCACACGATACTGGGGTAGGGCCTGAGCCTCTTTGCTCCATGAGTTGATACCGCCTACACCAGTCTGCAGCATATCCAGTGACAACTCGGTGTACTTAGACTTAGGAACCTGAGGTGAGTGGCGCTGTGCCTTCTCCTCTCCTTCGTCGAGGTCCATAATATTATAATGTAAGGCAGAAGCGGTGAAGGGTTCGCAAGACTGGATGCGGAGTCCGAAGCCTGCCTTGTTAGTTTGCTTCCACCAGCGGATGTCGGTCTTGGTTCCTGTCTCCTGCGGACGGATGTAGGGGAAGAACTGCTCGTCGGCACTCTGTCCGTATTTGCTTATGAACATACATTCCTTACGGTCGGCATAGTTCTCGATGGGGCCGCGGCCGTAGTAAGTACTCTGGTCATAGTTGTATGGCATATCCATTACCACGCCATAGCGGAACATATCGCTAACCTTGGCATCGGGTGTTGTGGTCATCTTCTCGAATACATGGATGGCACCGCCTTCCTTGATGACGTAGGCCATCATCAGCTGGGCCTGTACGCCGGGCATATCGTAGATAGCCTTTACGGTTGCCTGGTTGTTCTTCTTGTCCAGCTCGGCAGTAAGCGAGGTGAGCTTCAACTCGGGGTTACGCCATGCAACTAAGTCGCGATGCAGACTGGCACCCATATCGTTGTCCGTTACAGCACGCCAGAAGTTGGGACGCAGGGTGCCGCCCTCGCCTAAGAGGTCGTTGCCCAGGACGTTGTACTGCTTCAGGAGTCCTGTCTGGCGGTCGAAGCTGATGGTGAAGTTGGCGTTCTGAACAGTAATCTCGGGAGCCTTCTTCTTATCTGTAACCTTAATCTTGGAGTTCTGTGTCTGCACGGTCTGCTCCTCGAAGTCGCAGCAGCTATGTCCGTACTTACGGACAGGCAACTGGGCGTAAGCAACCATCTGACCTTTCTTCATAAGCGGTTCGTCGGTCTTCAGTCTGAAACGGATGTTGAGCAGAATCTCGGCTGCATTGTCTTCGATATTCTCTATGGTGAAAGGAATGGCATAGGCCTTTGTCTGCTGTGGTGCAACATCCAGGTCGGTTATCATGCCCTGCTGAGCAATGTTGCCGTCCACCATAAGCTGCCAGTCAAACTGGTAGTTACTCAGGTTGCGGAAGAAGTTCTCGTTATAGACATCAATGGTCTTTGTCTCTGCAAGGTCACCCTTTGCCTTTGCCCAGATGTTCTGGTACTGATAAGCTACCTCGTAGGCATGGGGATTCAGCTGACGGTCGGGACCGATGATACCATTACAGTTGAAGTTATTGTCCGATGGGTCGTAGTTGTTATAGTCGCCACCATAGGTATAGTCAATCTTGTTCAGTTCGGGGTAGGAGAGATCAGCCACACGATTCAGTTCATCAAGCGAAGCTGTCAGCATCTTGGCATTGGGTTTGCGATGCAGGGCCTGATCTACGTAGTCCCAGATATATCCGCCCTGATACTTGGGGTACTTACGGATAATATCCCAATACTCCTTCAGACCACCGCTGGAGTTACCCATTGTGTGGTTGTACTCGCACTGGATGAGGGGCTTCTGGAACTTATCGTCCTTGCAATAAGCCTCGCAAGACCATGGGGCGTAGTACATGGGGCAGAAGATATCGGTGTTGCGACCCTCGCGATGTGCCTGTTCCCACTGGCAGGGACGTGTCTTGTCCTCAGCCTTTACCCAATCGTAGGCAGCCTCGAAGTTGGGACCGTTAACAGTCTCGTTACCCAATGACCATACGATGATGGCGGGATGGTTGAAGTGGGCGCGAACATTGTTCTGGTTACGCTCCAGAATCTGCTTGGCGAAGAGCGGCTTCTTGGCCTCGGCCTCATTGCCGTAACCGAATCCGTGACTCTCCTGGTTAGCCTCTGCAGTCATGTAGATACCATACTGGTCGCAAAGGTCGTACCATACGGGATCGTCGGGATAGTGGCAGGTACGGACCGCGTTGATGTTCAGGCGCTTCATAATCTGGATGTCCTGAATCATACGCTCACGACTTACTACATAGCCTCCATCGGGGTCAAGTTCGTGGCGGTCAGCACCCTTGATGAGTACGGGCTTGCCGTTTACCAATAACTGAGCGTTCTTAATCTCAATCTTGCGGAAGCCTACCTTCTGGGTAATAACTTCAACGGGCTGTTGTTGGGATAGTTCGTTTAAAAACTTCTCTACGTTACCCTTTCTTTTCCCTTTGAGTATCGGCGTATCTTTCATTTCTTTTGTGTAAACCTTAGCTACGAGCGTATATAGATAAGGAGTCTCTGCCGTCCAGTGTTTCACATTAAGGCCTTCGAAATATGCCGATCCGATTGGCGATTTTCTGCCTTCCACCTTTTTACCTTCTGCGTCCAACAGTTCATAGAAGACATATTTCTGGTTAGGCATGTTAACATTAACCTCCAGTACGCCCTTATCGTAGTTGTCATCCAATGATGCATTGATACGCAGGTCATCAATGTGTATGTCCTTGTTGCGAGCAAAGAGATACGAGTCACGAGCTACACCCGATAGACGCCAGAAGTCCTGGTCCTCGCACCACGAGCCGTCGCACCAGCGGAACACCTGGAAGGCGATGAGGTTCTCCTCGCCAGCCTTAATGAATGGAGTAATATCGAACTCTGTTGCCACCTTAGAGTCCTCGGAATAACCAACGAACTGGCCGTTCACGTAGAGGTATATACAAGAGGTGACGGAGCCGAAGCGTGCTACCACCTGCTTGCCTGCCCAGTCAGCAGGGATGCGGAACGAGCGGCGATAGGAACCCACGTGGTTGTCCTTCACGGGGACCTGCGGCGGCTTCTGGTCGAAGTGTCCACGCCAGGCAAAGCCGGAGTTCACGTACTCAGCATCGCCATAGCCATTCAGTTCCCACATACCGGGAATGGGCATTGTACCCCAAGCGGAGTCATCCAAATCGGTCTTAAAGAAATCGGTAGGGCGCTGGTCGGCATTCTCTACCCAGTTGAATTTCCAGTTGCCGTGCAGCGACAGGAAGTTCTTGGACTTCGTCATATCGCCCTTCAGTGCTACCTCTTCATTCTCATATGCAAAGAAAGTGGTGTGAACGGGCACACGGTTCACGTTATTAATCTCCATGTTGTGCCATTCTTCCCATGTGGGGGCGTTCACTCTGTCAGCATTGCTTGTCATTGCCAACCCCGTAAGGGCGGCCAGAAATAGTATTCTTTTCATCGTTTTAGTTGTATTTCAGTTAATTTCTTTGCAAATATAGTAATAATAATCTAAACTATCGGTTAATTTCTGCATAATTTTTATAAAGAAAGGCCAATAGCCAAATGCCAAGATTAAAGTCTTTAACCCATAACAGTTATCCAACCAACCGTTAAAAAACTGAAAAGGTTTGTTGTTTACTATGTCAGTTGTTGGTCATCTCTCTAATTCTTACTACTTTTGACGATCAAAACTATTATAAAACACATATATTGACTCTGGATATGAAGAAACTCTTTATTTTTCTTTGTGCATTAGCGCTCACCTTCAGCGTTTCTGCTCAGGTACAGCAAAAGTCAGATGTTAAACACGAAAACAGAGATGACCGTATTTTTTCTGATCCGATAGCGAATGCTCATTTTCCAGGAGGAGATGAAGCCTGTATGAGATGGCTTCGGGACCATATTAAGTATCCAGAGGATTGCAAGAAGCGGATGATTGAAGGTCGTGTTCAAGTTTCTTTTGTTGTTGATGTAGATGGCTCCATAACAGATATTAAGATCAGACGTTCGCCACATCCTTCTCTTTCTAAGGAGGCTATTCGTCTGGTTAAAGCTATGCCAAAATGGACCCCCTCCTGGAATTATGAAACGAATTTGCCATTGCGTTCACTCTATTTTCTCACCATCAATTTTCGTTTTCCCGAACAAGCGCGAAAAATAGAGTTGGATGCCGATGGCGTTATGCGCGTGGGTGCTCCCATCACCATTGTTACCATTGGTAATAGCATTACGGCAGGTTACAGTAATACATCCAGCTATTGGGCATGGCCTGCTCAGTTTGGTAGAATGATAGGACCGGATTACGAGGTAAAGAACTATGCGGTGAGTGGTACAACGATGAACCAGCATATTAATGCTTCCTTCCGTAAAACAGACAATTACCCCAAGGCCAAGGCTGCTAATCCAGACATTCTGTTTATTGGTCATGGCACCAACGATGCTCATGTAGGTTGGTGGAAAAGTTGGGGACAGTCGTTCTGCGACGATTACAGGTCGATGGTGGCCTCGTTTCGTGAGAACGACAGGAATCCAATACTCTTCTTTGCTTTGGCGCCTCCCGTTTTCAGCGAAGCCAGAGCCGAGCAAAACAAGAATATTGAGGAGGAGGTGATTCCTCGCGTTAAGCAATTGGCAGCTGAGTTGGGAGCAACAACCATAGACTTCCATACTCCGTTTGTAGGCAAGAAGGAGTTCTTCCCTGATAATGTGCATCCCAGCGACCCAGGTGCTGAGCGTATGGCAGAAATCGTGCAGGAGGTGATGGCTCCTCTGCAGCAGTTGACTTCGCAGATTACGGCAGAGAATGGTACAGTAATCAGTCCCACTATGGCAGTTATCGAGTCAGGATCTTCTGTAACCCTGATGCCTGAATCTGACACTAAGGGAACGTGGAGATGGAGCGGTCCTAAGGGCTTTACCTCCACCCATAAGACATTGAAACTGAAGAAACTTACCTCGGGTGGTGTCTATAAGGTCCACTTCCATGATAAGGAGGGTAACCGTGGTGTGCTCAACTATCTGATAAGCATTCGCGGACAGAAAGCAGGCACCATCACTCCCTATGCCAATGTTGTCGGTGAAGGGTGGAAGCAGGATACGCTATTTACCGTCCAGCCCGGACAGGATCTGACTTTCGGTCCTTCCAGTAGCGAAGGCAACGAGGCCGGCACATGGGCATGGCGTGGTCCCAATGGATTCTTCTCCTTCGACCGCCAGGTAACCGTCAGCACCATGAATGCTGATAAGGCCGGACAATATGGCGTCACCTACACCGATGCTGAGGGACGACAGTCATCTGTAATTTATACTATTAAGGTGGAGGGTGAACGGGTTTGTCCCAAGCTGGTCGGTTACGGCCATAACGAGGATGGTTGGAAGCAGACAAACACCATTGCTGTGAAACCCGGAACACCTGTTACCTTTGCCCCTCATCCCCAGAACGGAAAGTGGTCTTGGACAGGTCCCAACGGTTTCCGTTCTCATGAGCGCCATAACCAGATATTCGACTTTGATGCCAGCATGGTTGGCGATTATGAGGCCACGTATACCAACGAGGCCGGTTGTCGCGAGAAACTGGTGATGACGCTCACGTTGGCTGGCGATTCAACCAAGGAGAAAGAGCAGAAAGCCCTGCCTAAGGTTTATGATGAGGACATTAACCCTATGTCGCAGATAGACAGGGCGTTATCAAAGGCAAAATCAGAAGAAAAGAATGTTATCTGTCAGGTGGGTGGCAACTGGTGTCCCTGGTGCCTGCGCTTTGCAGACTTCATCACCAACGATACCGCCATCAGCAAGGTGATTGACGATAACTTTGTCTATATTCATGTGAATTATAATCCCAGGAAGGAAGAGGGTGCAGAGAAGGCTAAGCTGACGAATCAGATGATGGCCCGGCTGAACAATCCTGCCCGTTTCGGCTTCCCCGTTTTTGTGGTGCTCGACAGCAAGGGGAAGGTCCTGCATACACAGGATTCCAGCTTCCTGGAGGAAGGCAAAGGCTACAATCATGAAAAGGTGCTCCGTTTCCTGAAGAGCTGGACTCCTAAGGCAATGGGATTATAGGGTTATCTTACCACCTGTCTTTTGTCTGTATCTCATCAGACCAACGATGATCCTTTGGGAAGGGTTGTCCGCTCCAGGCTTTCACCTGTGTCCAAGGCTGTGGTGCATCCGTCCAGAAGGGATGGTCGGCAGGCAAGGCTAATGGCATGAAGGCCATTGATGTCATATACAGGGAACCGTTGTTGGTGTACCAGTCGGCTACATCAGGCTGAGAGCCACAGAAGCCTATGGTCAGGAAACCTGCATCATTGTAATTCTCCTGACTGTCGAACATGCGGTGTAATACCTTTGTCAGTGCCGCACGCACTTGTCCGTTGCTCAGTTCCTTGGGCAATGTCTGGTACCAAGCCATCAGGGCAAGTGGCTGCATGGCTGCCATGCGGTAGGTCATGGAACGGCCAAAGACTGGGAAGGTGCCGTCAGGAGAGATGAAACGCTCCAGGATAATGGCATACTTCTGGGCACGATGCAGGGCACGGTCGTAGTATTTCTGATAGTCGATACGCGAGCTGCGTTTGGCATCTACCATAGCCTGAAGGGTTTCGAGATACATAGGATGGAAGACAAAACTACTGTAGTAGTCGAAGGCGAACTGGGGGCCGTCGGCATACCATCCATCGCCCACATACCATTCCTCTACTTTGCGACAGGCCATGTTTATCCGATACTCATCGATCTGTGCACCGGCCTTCGCCAATAGGCTCTCTATCGTAGAAGAGAAGAGCAGCCAGTTGGAGTAGGGCGGGTCTATCTTGCGCAAAGCCTGGAACTCTTTTATGTATCGTTCTTTGGTCACCTCGTCAAGTGGCATCCATAATGTATCCCATGCACGCAGGAACGATTCGGCTATGAAGGCAGCATCCACCAGATTCTGTCCGGCCTTACCCCAACTGAAATAATCGGGCGAGTTAGGGTCCACGGCATTCTTATAGGAAGCCAAGGCCCACTCGCGCAGTTGTCTGCGTTGCTGTCCCTCGGGTGTCTCATCATCGGGGAGTGTGAGCCAGGGGGCAATACCTACCATCAGACGGCCGAAGGTTTCCATATAGACTACGCTGCGGTCTCGGTTGTCGAACGAAGGCGAGAACTCCGTCTTCATGTTCTTCTGCAGTTCGCCCTTGGCCATATTCTCGAGTACAGGCTGTGCCATCTTATAGGCCAGCGAGCTCCAATATTGGCGGTCGGATGGCGCTGGGGTCTTATCCTTTCTGGCTTGCACCGGCATTACCATTAGCAATGCCATGAACAGTATAGAGGCAGTCTTTCTCATTGTTTTCCATAGAGTATGAATGGTTTGCGATTAAGGTATCTGGCATATTCACAGGCAGCCAACAGGAAGGCTCCTACGCCGAAGTTGGCCTGAGAATTGGCATCTACGGTCTGACCTGGGATAGCCCTTTCGCCTATCGGTTGTACATATCCGACCTTGCCGCTTTCCTGTAGGGCAATGGTAGCCAGATAGTTCCAGGCTTTCTGAATGGTGGGGGCGAACTCCTTCCTGGACAGATAGCCGTGATTCACGCCCCACAGCAGTCCGTAGCAGAAGAAGGCTGTGCCGCTGGTCTCATACCCCGGGGCCTGCTCTGGATCCATCATCGAGCGTGTCCAATGGCCTTCTGGCTGTTGCAGTTCCTTTACGGCATTGGCCAGTCTTACATATTTTTCCATAAAGAAAGGCTGACGCACATAGGTCTCGGGCATATCCTGCAGCACCTTGGCCAGTCCTGCCAATACCCATCCGTCGCCACGTGCCCAGAAATCCTTCTTGCCACTGTTGGTCTTATGATGGGGATAGACATACTTGCCGTCACGGAAATAGAGGCCGGTCTCCTTGTCGAGCATGATACTGTCTGTATAGAGGACGTTCTCGTATAGTTTGCGCAGGTATTTGGTGTCACCGGTCAGCCTGTACATCTTTGTCATTACGGGCATTCCCATGTATAGTGCATCGGCCCACCACCAGTAGTCGTTCTCCTCTGTGTCGGCCTCGTAGTTCATCACTTCTATGGTACGGTATATCTTCTTCTCCTCGGGAGCCAATAAGAAAAGGTCTATATACGTCTGGAAACAAGTCTGCCAGTCGGCAAAGAGAACGTATTCCGGTCCCTCGCCATACTTCTTGTATTTCCACTTGGCAGGATCCGGTTCCGTAGCACCCATCCACTTGTTATGCTCTGCCCATCGTATGCTATAGTCCAGCATCTTCTCGTCCTGGAGGAGACTGTATACCTCCATGTTGCCCGTATGATAGGCACCGTTGTCCCATGACGAACGGACCTCAGCAGGATTGTTTGTCTGCCAATAGGTATTCACCTTTCTGATAATATCCTTAACCTCGTTAACCCTCCATCTCTTAGCCTGAAGGGTAAACGCAGAGAGTAATGCAATAGCAAACAGAAGTCTTCTCATAATCAAATTGTATTTATAGTTCTGGATGCAAAGATAAGCATAAGGTATGGAAAATCCGTTAAAATGACGAGATTAATGTTTTTGTTTTCCTAAATTTAATGTGTACGTTACCATGTATTATTGAAAACTTGCTATATTTGTGGCAAGATTATAAGAAAACATAGGATTATGAATCACAAAAGATTTTATATTTGGGTTATATTGATAATGTCTGCATTGGCAGCATGGAGTAACGATGGTGTATTCTACGTGAACGGAAACCATTTGGTTCCGATACAGGAAACGGACATTGCATTAACCAAGGAGATACTTACCATTAATCTATGCGACGACGGCTATGCCAAGGTGGATGTGCAGTACGAACTGACGAACCGAAGCAATGAGAAAACCGTGACAATGGGTTTTGAGGCTGGTGCTCCATATAACGATGATGTTGCATTCAGTCCACAGGGTATTCATCCATATATCAGCGACTTTACGGTAGAAATGAACAGCGAAAAGTTAAGTTACATGAATGCTGTGGTGAAGGCAGAATACGGAACCGAATGCGATTTCCAGCCGCTTAACCTGGAGATGTGGAAATCGTACGGCGAAGTAAAGATGCGTGACGGCGAAGACTTGCCACACAATGCTCTTCTCTATGATGTTGCCAGAGACAGCCTCATAGGTTTTGCATACGCCTACTACTTCGTTGCTCGTTTCAGGCCCGGAAAGAATATTATCCATCATACTTATCGTTATCGTATGAGTTACGGAGTTGGTCGCACCTTCGAAGTACCGTATTGGCTGATGCCCGCTATGCGTTGGGCCAATAAACAGATTGACGACTTTACGTTACGGATCAAAGCCGAGAATACAGCCAAGCACTTCTTTGTGGAGGATTCGGTATTCGTGCAGTCGGAGTTTGTAATTACCGAGGGGGTAGGCAAAATGAAGAAGGCAGAACTTTATGACGAGCAGTTCGTGGAAATTGCCCTGAGAAACGGTACCATAGAGTGGCACACGAAGAATTTTAAACCTAAGGCTAACATGAACATACAGTCAGCAGAAAGGCTTCACTATGATGATTTCGTCCTGGGAACATTCTATGACCGTAGTGATAATTATATGCCAGGTGGTTTCCAGTTAGATGTAGATAAGGTAGAGGATCACCGTCGAATCCTGACAAATCTTCCCTACGCCAATCGCGGTTACGTTTTCAAGGACAAGAAACTGCAGAAGTATTTCAGCAAGTTCTGGTGGTACATGCCCGATCCAAATTGGAAGTCTGATACCAAGGATTTTACGTCACGCGAATGGAGACTAATTAACAAAGGAGAGTAGAAATTTTGTTTATTCGATCGGTTTTTGCTATCTTTGCAATCCGAAACGAATAACTTTAATATAATAAGGTATAAAATGGAGAAAAGAAAGATTCAGTTTAGCCTCGTATATAGAGACATGTTCCAGTCGAGCGGCAAGTTCCAGCCTCGCAAGGATCAGTTAGAGCGCATCGCACCCGTTATCATCAAGATGGGTTGTTTCGCCCGTGTAGAAACAAACGGTGGAGCCTTTGAGCAGGTGAATCTGCTTTACGGCGAGAACCCCAATAAGGCAGTTCGTGCCTTCACCAAGCCTTTTAATGAAGTGGGCATCAAGACCCACATGTTGGACCGCGGTCTTAACGCATTGCGTATGTTCCCCGTACCTGCCGACGTACGTCGTCTGATGTATAAGGTTAAGCATGCTCAGGGCGTAGACATCACCCGTATCTTCTGCGGTCTGAACGATGTCCGTAATATCATTCCGTCTATCAAATATGCCCTGGAGGCTGGTATGACACCACAGGCTACCCTGTGTATCACCAACAGCCCCATCCATACTGCCGAGTACTATGCCAATATTGCTGAGCAGCTGATAGAGGCCGGTGCTCCAGAGATCTGCTTGAAGGATATGGCCGGTATCGGTCAGCCTGCCATGCTGGGTAAGCTGGTGAAGATGATCAAGGACAAGCATCCTGAGATCATCATCCAGTACCACGGCCACAGCGGCCCCGGCCTTTCTATGGCCAGCATCCTGGAGGTTTGTAAGAACGGTGCCGATGTCATCGATACTGCTATCGAGCCTCTTTCCTGGGGTAAGGTTCATCCGGATATCATCTCTGTTCAGAGTATGCTGAAGAACTACGGCTTCGATGTTCCTGAGATCAATATGGAGGCATACATGGAAGCCCGTAAGCTGACACAGGAGTTCATCGACGACTTCCTGGGATACTTCATGAACCCTGCCAACAAGCTGATGTCTTCACTCTTGTTGGGTTGCGGCCTGCCCGGTGGTATGATGGGTAGTATGATGGCCGACCTGAAGGGTGTGATGGATGCCATCAACAATAACCGCAAGAATAAGGGCGAGGAACCCTTCAGCGAGGATGCCCTGCTGGTTCGCCTCTTCAACGAGGTGGCTTATGTATGGCCCCGTGTAGGTTATCCCCCATTGGTAACTCCCTTCTCTCAGTACGTCAAGAATATTGCCCTGATGAACCTGCTCACAGAGTCTATGGGCAAGCCCCGCTACAGCATGATGGATCCCTCTATCTGGGGTATGATCCTGGGCAAGAGCGGTAAGTTGCCTGGTGAGGTGGCTCCTGAGATTATCGAGCTGGCCAAGGAGAAAGGCTTTGAGTTCACAACAGCTGATCCTCAGAGCAACTATCCCGATGACCTGCCTCGCTTCATCGAAGAGATGGAGAAGAATGGCTGGGAGCGTGGCGAGGACGACGAGGAGCTCTTCGAGTTTGCCATGCACGAGAGCCAGTATCGCGACTACAAGAGCGGCGTAGCCAAGGAACGTTTCCTGAAGGATCTGCAGGCTGCCAAGGACAAGGAGATGCAGAAGAACGGCATGTCACTGGAGGAGGTTGCTGCCTACAAGCATGCCGAGGCTGATGCCATCACAGCACCCGAGAACGGTACTGTCATGTGGGAGATCAACGGCGATGCTGATGGCACAAAGAGTATTGCTCCTATGGTTGGCAAGCAGTACAAGGAGGGCGATCGCTTCTGCTACCTGCAGAACCAGTTCGGTCAGGTTATCGAGATTCCCGCTGCCTTGGGTGGCAAGTTGGTCGAGGTCTGCGCTGACCAGGGAAGCAAAGTTGCCAAGGGTGACACCATAGCATATATTCGCAGGGATTAATACAGAGAGATGCTGAGGCAATTCCTATCCATAATGGACCGCTACCTTAGGCCGTACAGAAAGTATCTGGTATGGTCGGTGGTGCTGAACTTCGTTTCGCAATGGCTCAACGTGTTCTCGTTCGTTGTGCTTATCCCCATTCTGAATATTCTCTTCAAGATCGACACTACGGTCTATGAGTATAAGGAATGGACATGGTCCACACTCAACAAGGAGTTGGTTGTAAACAACGCCTATGCTTGGGTGCAGGAACTGATAAACACACACGGAGCATTCCTGACATTGGTCATTATGGGTGTTGCCTTGATAGTAATGACTGGCCTGAAGACAGCAGGTTACTTCGCCTCTTCGGCCATCATGGTTCCATTAAGAACAGGTGTAGTTCGTGACATACGAACTGCAGTATATAATAAGGTATTGAGGTTGCCCTTAAGCTTTTTCTCGGAAGAGCGTAAGGGCGACATCATTGCCCGTATGTCGGCTGATGTACAGGCCGTTGAGGTTTCCATTACCAGCAGCCTGGACATGCTGATCCGTCAGCCTATTGCCATACTGGTATGCTTTGTCACCCTGTTTGCTGTCAGTTGGCAGATGACACTCTTTGTCTTGGTGGTGGCACCTGTTGCCGGTTGGATTATGGGCATAGTAGGCAAGAAGCTGAAACGCCAGTCGGCAACCGTACAGCGCCAGTGGGGCGGTATCATTGCCCAGTTGGACGAGACATTGGGCGGCCTGCGTATCATCAAGGCCTTTATTGCCGAGAAGAAGATGCAGAAACGCTTCGAGCAGACCAATAATACCTTCCGCAGGGAAGTGAGCTCCATGGTTGTCCGCCAGAGTGCGGCCCATCCTATGTCAGAGTTTCTGGGTACCATTATCCTGGTCATCGTATTATGGTTCGGCGGTTCCCTTATCCTCAACGATTCTCATCTTATTGATGCCTCCACCTTCATCTTCTATATGGTCATCCTCTACAGTGTGATTAACCCACTGAAGGAATTCTCGCGTGCCACCTATCAGATACCACAGGGCCTGGCATCCATGGATCGCATAGATTTTATCCTGAAAGCCGAGAATCCCATCAGGGAGCCGGAACAACCGCAGCCTCTGTCTTCGTTCGAGAAGGAGATAGAGTTGCACGATGTTTCCTTCAGCTATACAGAAGGCAGGGAAGTGCTTAGGCATATCAACCTTACTGTCCCCATCGGAAAGACCGTTGCACTGGTGGGTCAGTCGGGTTCCGGCAAGTCCACACTGGTGGATCTGATCCCCCGTTATCACGATGTGCAGGATGGTGAAGTATTGATTGATGGCAAGAATATCAAGAATCTTCGTATCAGAGACTTACGCTCTCTTATCGGTAATGTTAATCAGGAGGCAATCCTCTTTAATGATACCTTCTATAACAATATCACTTTCGGTGTGGATAATGCCACGATGGAGCAGGTCATTGAGGCTGCCAAGATAGCCAATGCACATGACTTTATCATGGCCAGCGAGAACGGTTACGACACGATGATAGGTGACCGCGGCGGCCGTCTCTCAGGCGGTCAGCGCCAGCGTATCAGCATTGCACGTGCTATACTGAAGAATCCTCCCATACTTATCTTGGACGAGGCAACCTCGGCCCTTGATACCGAGAGCGAACGTCTGGTGCAGGAAGCCCTGGAGCGATTGATGAAGAGCCGTACCACCATAGCCATTGCCCACCGTCTTTCTACCATCAAGAATGCCGACATAATACATGTCCTGCACGAAGGCGAGATTGTGGAGAGCGGTCAGCACGACGAGCTTATCGCCAAGAACGGTTACTACAAGCGTCTCTACGATATGCAGCAGCTGTAAGGCGCTGTGTTGATGCTGGATAGTTTGGGTATCTGTTTCCTGATGAATTTGATGTAGAAGATACAGGGAATCAGATACAGGAATATAAGGTACGAGGTTGGCCAGATGTTTTTCCTTACCAGCTGCCACAGGATACCCCTTGTTTCTTTTCTTACCTTTCGGTCGTAGCACGAAGGACTGGCATCATTGATGATCTGCCAGAGCGAATGCGTCTGTTCCTTCTGCCTCTCAGGTGTAAACCTGCCCAGTATCTCGTGCCATAGCGGCAGGCAGGCCAACGCCCTCTCATCCTTGGTCTTATAACTGGTGATGATGCTTTGCGGACGAGTCCGATAGCAATAGGTATCGTGTTTGCAGAAGGCGATACGGCTCAGATGCTGTGCCAGCAGGAAGTTCCACAGCTCATCCTCGTGCATCATACCTTCGCAGAAGTAGAGTTCGTGCTGCAGCAGGAAGTCGCGTCTGACCATTCTGTTCCATGCTGTTACGGGAATCCCCTTCTGTCCGCCTCTTCTCAGCAGCGTGCGGGCTATCCATTCGGGATTGTTGGAGTAGTCAGGGAAGGGTTTCTCCATGGTGAACCGCTTTGCGTCCTTCTTTACGCTTGTCCTGGCACCTGCGGCAATCATCTCGGCATCCGGATATTTCTGGGCAACAGCCATGATACGTTCCAGGCAGTCGGGCAGGATGGTGTCGTCGCTGTCCACGAAGTAGACATACTTGCCGCAGGCATCCGTGATGCCTGTGTTGCGTGCTGCCGAGAGGCCTCTGTTCTTTTCGTGCGTAACAGTCCTGAAAAGGATCTCTCCTGTATATCCGTTTAGGAACTGGTGCACCTTCTGCATACTCTCATCCTTGCCACAGTCGTCCACGATAATACATTCCACGCCGCCACTGTAGGTCTGTGCGGCAATAGAGACCAGACATTCTGTTATGTAGTCTTGCACATTATAGACGGGAACGATGATAGAGACGGTGACGTCAGACATATAGCGCATGGATTAGCGTATTACAAGGGGGTATACGATGGCAAGGACCACGAGTATCAGGATCAGTATACTGCCTCCCACGAGCAGTTTCTTCATCAGCCTGTTCCTGGCCTGTTTCTGTTGCAGGCACCTGATGGCCTGATTCAGCAGCTGCTGTTCTTCCTCGTTGGGAAGTCCCACCTGTTCGGAATCCTCCAGCCAGGTGTTATAGAAGTCCAGGTTCTTGCCATACGAGTTGTTCATCAGTTTCACAGGCATTCCCAGGAGGAGACGCAGGATAACCACATGCAGGCGAGTGGAGAATACCTCGCCGTAGGCCGAGACGAATCTCACGCCTTCACGGATACGTTCGGGCAGATAGATTGTCTGGAAGTAAAGGTCCGTCTCTTGGGCCGTATGTTCCCTGATGTATTTCAGAGCCGAGCGCAGGGACTTGTTCAGATGGGGCCAGTCCTTTACGTCCATGTGTTTGGAGACCGTTCCTTCCCTGAGGCCGCCCAGCGGCGATTCTATGTCGTTTCTCAGCAACAGCAGGTTTTCCTTTTTTTTATTGCCCTTGTCGGCCAGCAGAATCTCCCTGTCAATGTAGAAAGCCATATCCGGCAGCATCAGCAGCTGGCCTGTGAACCCTTTCTCCTGCAGTATCGCGGCAGAATGGCTGTCGCGCACACATACTGTCAGGTGTTGGTGACGGTTCATCTGCTGCACATCACTGGTCAGGACAGCATCCGACTCGTAGTGAATCGTCTGTGGCAGCACGATGATGCGGTTCTCCTGGTACTGCTGTATCACCTTCAGGCGGAAATCCTGATGCTGGCGCCATATATCGCCGAAGTTACCCCCGCCCTGTAACAGGATGACGGTACTCTTGGGGATGGGGCGGAAGTCAAACGTATCCAGGCTGTGCTCACCCAGGCAATTGTGTGGCAGGTTCTCCATAAAGTGCTCCGTTCCCAGCCAGATAAGTGCATCGCCGATATTGCTGTAATAGGGAAGATCCAGAAAAAGATAATCCGAATCTATCAGCGGAATAAGCGCTTCCTCGATTTTCCTGCACAGTGTGTTGCAGATATCAGGTTTGGTTTTAACCATCAGGCGTAAGTTACATAATTTATATATGCAAAGGTAGTGATTTTCGCGGACAAAAGTATATAAAGGAGGCTTTTATTTGCGGATTGTCAGAATTTTCTCTACCTTTGTAATACAAATAACTGAATTTAAAGGGGAAGATAAATGGGAAGTTAACTCCATCTTATAGCTCCCGGAAGTTAAATATAACCAAGTAAAATTGAAAAAGATAGCAGCACTTACCATGGCCCGTAACGATGATTTCTTCCTGCAGAAGTGGGTAGAATATTACGGGCGTGAATTGGGCAAGGAGAATCTATTCATATATTATGACGGAGAGGATCAGTCCATTGGCGACTTCTGCCAGGGGACTAATGTCTATATACATCCCAAGATAGGTAATCAGGTGGTGACAGCCGAGAAGGGGCGCTTGAAGTTCCTGTCAGACAGGGCAGCCTCTCTCTTTGCCGAAGGATATGATCTGGTCATTGGTGCCGATGCCGACGAGTACATCGTTGTAGACCCTAAGTTAGGGATCAGCCTGAGGGAATACCTTTCGTCCCAGCGTATCGACATCAGCCTTTCTCCCTTAGGCCTTGACTTCGGCCAGAAGATTGGCGAGGAGACCTCCCTCGTGCAGGACAGGCCATTCCTCCATCAGCGTCTGTATGCCCAGATCGGTACGCGTTACACCAAGCCCTCCATCGTTGCCGAGCCCTGTCAGTGGGGCAGTGGTTTCCATCGTATAAAGGGGCACAACTTCCATATAGCCCCCGACCTCTATCTCTTGCATTTCGGCTATTCCGACATGAAGATTCTGGAGGAGCGCATGGGCGATGCCGACCGTGTGGCACAGGGATGGGGAAAGCATATCTTCAAGCGCAGCCGTACCATCAGGTATGCTACGGAGAAGAAGGCGCGCGACTTCGACCGTTGGACCCGTTTTGCCCGTATCTGTCAGACCTTGTGCCGTCCCCCTTATGCACTCAACAAGCCGGCTATGTTCGAGCTGAAGATTGTCGTCAGGCTGCCCGAACGTTTCCGGCATATCCTGTAGCATCAGATGAACTGCCTCAGTTTCATAATCCGGAAAGCATTTTTTGCCCACCTGCTCGTTCCGTTCTGGAAGGATAGGAGAGAGCGGCGCCTGTTGCGCAACCGGGTTATGGCTGAACTCTGCGAGTCTTATGTCAGCGATCTGCCCTTCATCATCCCCCAGGATGCCACGCCCCGGCGCATGCCGCGCGAATATGTCTTCTCCATCTGGTTGCAGGGCGAGGAGCAGGCACCGCGTATTGTAAAGTCCTGTTGGGATAGCATTCGCCGCCATTGTAATGAGGAGTTGGTAATCTTGGATGCTAAGACAATACCCGCCTGGATAGACCTGCCGGCAGGCATCTTAGCGCAGTGGCAGTCGAGCAGGATGAAGCCCTGCCACTTCACGGACATCTGCCGCCTGGAACTGCTCTGGAAATATGGCGGCTACTGGATGGATGCCACCGACTATATGTGCCATCCCGTCCCTGAGGAGATTGCCAGCCAGCCCTTCTTTCTCTATATGGGCGACAAGGAGGAATACAGCCCCTTTGTCCAGAACTGCTTCATCCGTGCCTATGCACATCATCCTATCATTGGAGCCTGGAAGGAGATGCTTCTCCTTTACTGGGAACGGCATTCCCGCGCCTTCGACTATTTCCTGCCGCACCGTCTCCTGCGTCATGTGGTTATGAATGATAGCACCATTGCAGCGCTTTTTGCCCAGATGCCGCACATCTGCCATAACTGCACGCATACCGTCCGATGGGGAGGTTTCTGGGAAAAGCCTTTTGATAAGGAGACATTCAGCAAGCTTGCTGCCGAGGGAGCATTCCAGAAGTTGGAATACAAATCTGCTTCGGCCCGCAATCCCGAGCCCGGCACATTGGCCGATTACTTTGTGAATGGCCGCGTCTAGGCCATCGCGTTTATTCCCCCAGTTTCTTTCTTTTCTTCTCCAGATAATGCTGGAAGGGTACCAAGAAACGTTTTTCCCAGATGACACGCTTCTCGGCGGGAGCATTCGCGTATATCCGCTGTGTGGCCACAATGCTCTTCTCTAGATTGTCGGCCAGCGTGCGGATGTCCGAGGATATAAGGAAACTCTTGGGGTTAGGGTAGTAATAGTATAGGGGCAGGTTCAGTATCGCACACCGTCCCACGTGCAGCAGCACCTCGCTCCACCACGTGAAATCCTCGAATCTTATTCCCTCTACGAAGGGGATCTCCCTTATGATCTCCGTCCTGTACATCCTGAAACAGGGCTGGCAATGCTTTACGGCCCATCGGCGGTCAATGTCCCTGGGGTGGGAATATTCTGTGGCGTAGTCAAAGATATTATCTGTCGTCACATACCTCACATCGCCGTATTTCCTGAACCTAGGGCGGCTGTCCGGCAGATGCAGGAAATGCCTAATCTTGTTGACCGTTCGGTAGTAATGGTGATAGGTAAAGACCACCATGTCGGCCTCTTCCCTGTCTGCTGTCCTTAGGCAAAGCTCCATCAGCTGGGGATGAAAGAAGTCGTCAGGATCCAGATATAGCAGATACTTGCCGCAGGCCTCGGCCATTCCCACATTTCTGGCCTTAGACACCCCCTCGTTGGTCTTGTGGATAACCCTGAACCGCTTGTCCTGCCGCGCATATTCGTCGGCTATGGCACCACAGGCATCAGGACTGCCGTCATCTATCAGGATGGCTTCCCAGCTGGCATGCGTCTGTGCCAGCAGGCTGTCTAATGCCCTTCTCAGGTAGCGTTCTACATTATAGATGGGGATGATTACCGATATGTCGTAAGCCATGGTCTACTTTAATGATTCTTTTCGTCTGAGCTTCTCCTCGAAGGGAATCAGGAAATGGCGCTTCCACGCCTTCCGCTTGGCTTCTGGGGCTGTGGCATAAACACGCTTGGCAGCCTCGATACTCTCCCTGAGGCTCTCTATCTTATGTGCCCTGCCCGAAGACAGTATGTCGCTCAGTGTGTTGGGATAGTAGTAGTATAGCGGCAGGTTCAGGATGGTGCAACGGCCCACGTGCAGGAGCACCTCGCTCCACCAGGGGAAGTCCTCGTAGATGATGCCCTTGATGAACTTAATGTCACGCACAACGGCTGTCTTGTACATACAGCGCCACGTCTGGCAATGCTTCACCGCCCAGCGTTTGTCTATATCCTTTGGATTGGAGTATTCCGTGGCGTAGGCATAGATGTCGTCTGTTACCAGGTAGGGTGGCTGATGGTAATACTTGTACCGAGGTGTGGTATCGCCTATGCGCAGGAAGTGTCTGATCAGGCAGTGGGCGCGATAGCCGCGGTCGTAGGTGAAAGCCACCAGGTCAGATCCGTCGCGTTGTATGGCCTCCATGCATAGCTCCATCAGTTGCGGGTGCATAAAATCATCGGCATCCAGGAAGAGCAACTCCTCGCCGCAGACATTCTCCAGTGCCAGGTTGCGGGCTTCTGACTGTCCGCCGTTGGCCTTGTGGACGACCCTGAACCGGTTGTCCCGCCTGGCGTATTCGTCGGCTATCATGCCGCTCCCGTCCGTACTGCCATCGTCTACCAGAATGGCCTCCCAGTCTTTGTATGTCTGGCAGAGCAGGCTGTCAAGTGCACGATGCAGGTATTGTTCGGCGTTATATATGGGTACTACGACGGAGATCATTGTGCCATTTCTTTTTCTTTCTTCATCTTGAAGTATCTCTTTATCTTTGTCGATAAAGACATGTTCAGGTCCCATTTGTTCCATCTGTTATGCGACCACAGCCAGATCTCCGGCTGTCGGCGTATCGTCTGCTCCAGCAGTCGCCAGAAGTTACGCGATATTGGGTAGGGGCTCTGCATATCCTCCTCATTGGGATGCATCTCCATGAATGTCAGTCTGTAGTGTCCGCGGCTGGTCTTTTCCACATCCAGGTACACCAGCTCGGCAGTCACCTTCTTGGCTATCTCCTCTGCTCCGGGTGTATACCACGTCTTCTGGTTCAGGAACGTAATGGTGTCGTGCAGTCTTATGTACGGCCGTTGGTCCTGTATGAAGCCGCAGAGGAAGGGTTCCCCCTCGGCATTCCATTTCAGCATCGTCCTTACGGTATTCTTCATCTCTATCTGCTCCGTGTTCCAGCGGCTGCGCACCTCGTACATCAGCGAAGAGAAGTATTTGCTGCTGATCTGCTTATACACCTCGCAGCTCCTCTTCGGATTGTTGTAGTGCACACAGACCTCCTGCACCCACTCCCAGCATCCGCAATGTCCCAGCAGCATAAAGATGTTCTTGCCTTCGGCGGCCAGTCGCTCCGGCAGTTCGCAGTTTATGACCTCCACACGCTCGCGCATCTCCTCGTCAGAGATGTTCAGGCACTTAAAGGACTCTATAAAGACATCGCAGAGGTTGTGATAGAAAGCCTTCTCTATGCGAATGATTTCCTTCTTGCTCTTCTCTGGGAACGAGCAAGTTAGGTTCTCCCTGACCAATCGACGTCTGTACCTTATAATATAATATAATACCAGGAACATCACATCGCTAATCAGGTACAGAAAGCCCAGAGGCAATCCCGCCATCATTCGCATAAAAGGATGCTTCGTCTTCATTTATTTTAACTTATCTCAATGCAAAGATACAAATAAGTGAGTGGAATACAAAAGAAATCAAATTTATTTTTATTCCCGAACGGGAGTATCTTCGAGGCGTAAGCCTCAAAGATAGTGCTGCGGCCTACGGCCGAGTTGAGAGATTAGAGTTTTGTAATGGTTATAGGTTGAACTTCGTTCGAGCCTGCTCACACTCGGAAGAGCTGATACGAGCATCGCTCTCCTCTCGCTTAATCGCAGCCTTATAGGTTATTGGTTATTGAGATTTAGCCAATAGCCGTTAGACCCTGAAGGGGTCATATATCATAGCGTAGGGGCTCGCCCTACGTAAATGACACGCCACCGCCACCACCACCGCTCCTGTAAGGGGCTAATAATGTTATGCGCCCCCTACAGGGGCGATGAGTGTGTGTGGCCTAATCCATTGATAGGGTCAAGACCCTATCCTGGGTTATATGACCCATTCAGGGTCTTTACTAGACTCGGCTATTGGCTTTTGGCCGTTGGCTATTGGCTATAACTCTTTAACCTTTAACCTTTAACCTTTAACCCTTAACCGTTAACCGTTATTTCAATAACCAATAACCTATAACCATTAAAAAGGGTCTCAATTCTCAAAGGCCGATGGCCGCTTTCACCTGCTCTGATAGCTGTTCGTAGGTTTGAGCCTCAGAGGGGTTTATAATGGGGAGGTAGGTGACGGTGATCTTGTGCTTGCCCAGGCGTTTGGTGCCGCGTGGCATAGCCTCGAAGGCGCCTTCTATGCGAACGGGTAGGATGGGGACGTTCAGTTCCTTAGACAGGATGGCGAATGTCTTCTTGAATTCCTGCATCTTGCCGTCGTGTGTGCGGGCACCTTCGGGGAATATAACCAGGTTCTTTCCCTGCCTGAGTACCTTGGCCATACGCAGGATGGAATCCTTGAGGTTCTGGTGCTGCATAAGGATGACATTGTTGTGACGGGCCATCAACTGCAGGGGGTAACCCTTGATGTGTTCTTCTGTAGCATAGTAATAGGTGTTGCGCAGTGTTTCTTCGTTTAAACCAGAGACGCAGATGTTGCCGTCGATAGCACTTTGGTGGTTGGGAGCTATAATGAACTGTCCCTCTAACGGAATGTTCTCAATACCATTGACTTCCAAATCGTTATGCTTCTTCAGGAATCGGTGCATGAGCCTTACAACCTTGGTATGGATGGCCCATGTAGAGGCGATGTTAAGGTAGGAGGTATCAGACGTCAGGATGGCTTTCCAATCGGTATTTCCCACCTCCGAGCGGGTCTTGTATTGTGCTATGTAGTCGGCTATCTCCTGTACGTTGGCATACTGGGCAAAGGTGCTGGATTTCATCTGTACGCCAAAGGTTCGTTCGATGAATCCTTCCAATCCTACACAGTCCAGTGAGTCGAAAGCCAGATCCGTCTCGATATGACTTGTCGGTTTCACCGTGATTTTCTTCTCCTCCTGGATGTATTCACGGAGTATCTTCATCTCGGGTGTCTCGTTCGCCACCTGCTGCTGTAGCGGCTGTTCCTGAGCCTTGCCGGCATCCTGTATCAGATCCTTCAGTTTGAAGCGCTGCAGCTTATCCAACTTGGTACGTGGCAGGCTGCCTCTGTATACGAAGAGGCTCATCAGCTTCTTGTAGTTTACAACGGTCAGGTTGTAGGGTTCTATCACAGAGCGTTTCAGTTGTTCCTCTACTTCCTGATCGGACAGGTTCCTGGCCCATTCTTCCTGCGGTACAATGATGGCACGCAGCATATCGCCGTCCTGTGTCACGGCTACCTCCTTGACGTACTGGTCGTACTTCTCGAGCTTGAATTCCAGTTCGGCCGGCTGGATGTTCTTGCCGTTAGAGAGGACAATGATCTCCTTGGAACGACCTGTGATATGAATTCGACCCAATTCATCGAGATAACCCAGGTCGCCTGTGTGAACATATCCGTCCCTGTCTATCACCTGAGCTGTCTCCTCTGGGCGGTTGTAATAACCCAGCATGACGTTGGGGCCTTTTACGCAGATTTCACCGTTAGAAATCTTAACGTCTACCGTTGACATGGGCAGTCCTACACAGCCGGGAATGACATCACCAGGGCGGGTGAAGGAGATGATGGGAGCCGTCTCCGTCATGCCATACCCCTCTAGCATGGTAATACCAAGGGTGCGCAGGCCATTGCCGACTTCGGTATCCAAGGAGGCACCACCGCTGACGCAATAGGTGAGGTGACCGCCTAACTTCTGATGAACGGCCTTGAAGATGATGCGCGACAGTTTAGGACTCTTGGCCACCTCGCAGAGCTTGAAGAGCGCACGTGCAACGGGGCTGGCGTCTATCTTCTTCTTGATGCCCAGATAGATGGTTGTCCACAGGCGTGGCACGCCCACAAAGATGCCTATCTTACCCCTTACCAATGTGTCCATGATGTCAGGCCCTGAGAGAGTGGGGCAGATGGCTACACCGCCGCCGGCAAGGATAGGCATGATGAGCGTTCCCACCAAGGGCAGCACATGGTGCAGGGGCAGCAGGATAAGGGTGCGGCGTGTGCTGTCGAAGATGGGCACATCCACCGTTACGCTGCGGCAGTTGGCATACAGGTTGGCATAAGAAATCATCACTCCCTTGGGCGAACCCGTTGTGCCTGACGTGTAGATGATAAGGGCCATTTCATGGTTCTCGGCCGTGAAGATGCCGTCCTCCTGAATGTGCAGCTTACCTTCCCTCTGGGGGCAGTTGGCCTGCTCGTAGTCGTCTATCAGGAGGATCTGTATGGGCAAGCCGGCTTCCCTGACGGCCTCTTCTGCTACGCCAAGGCATTGCCTGGATGTCCAGATGCACTGAGGCTGGCAGTCCTTTAGGATGTATACAACATCAGAAACGGTAGATGAAGCATCCACGGGTACTGCCACACCCCTGTTCTGCCAAACGGAGAAGAAGGCGTAGATCCATCCCTCGCGATTCTCGGAGAAGATAAGTGTCTTGTCTCCCTGGTGCTGGGGTGTATATTTCGAGAAGAGACAGATGTAGTCTAACAGTTGAGTGTAAGAGATGTTACGCTCGCCAGCCATAATGGCTGTGTTCTGAAATTCCTTGATCATGTGCGTCCTATATAATAATGTTTTATCCTTTCAACGACGCAAAGGTAAACCATTTTATGGCAACGGACGAAGAAAAATCCTATATATTATGTAAAATTCTACGATATATGCGTGTTTTGTCCTATATCGTGAGGGAAAAGTGCTATTTCAGATTCACCCGGTATTCCTGAGGCGTGAAGCCTATTTTCTGGCGGAAGATACGTATGAAATACGATGGGTCATCGAAACCTACCTCGTGTGCAATTACATTAACGCTATAGCCTGTGGTCATAAGCAGGCGCTGGGCACATTGGATCTTGGTTCGGAGGATGTACTGCAGGGGCGAGGTGCCCAGTTTCTCGCGAAAGAGTCGTTCGAGATGCGATTTCGTCAGGCATACCATACCAGCCAGCGTCTCTATCTCTATTTCCCTAGCGACGTTTTCCTTGACGTAGCCAATCACCCTCAGCAGGCGTTCGTCTACCTCCTCGATCTTCTGTGCTTTCGCCATAAAGAAGGAGGCTACTATCCACACGAAACCCTGCAACTGCATCTTCTGCGAACGGTCCATCTGGGTATAGCGGATGGCATATTCACGATAGGATGGGTGGGCATAGAAATCCTCTGCGCTGGCGTAGGGGAGCGTCAGTTCGGGGTAATAGCTGCAGTAGTTCTCGAAGAGAAGGTCGATGGCCTGGTTGGCCTCCACCTCGTAGGGGAAGGAGTAGAGGTCAAAGACATCTGATCGCTGGCCGTAACGCTCGTAGACAAACAGGTAATAGAACTTAAGTCCGCCCTGGCACGTCATGCTATGAGGCATAAAGCTGGGCACCAGGTACATATTCCCCGCTTTCATCGTCAATTCTGCCTCTGGCAGCGTGATGGTTCCCTCGCCCTCCTTTACATAATAAAGACGGGCAAAGGGGGAGGAGAGTCCTTTCCCTTCCCAGTGCTGACTTACCTGGGCGTATCCCGCATTCAGCACACAGATGTTAACCAGTTCCAGATCTGTTTTCATTTTTGCGTCACAAAAATACGATTTAGCGCGGAGAATACAAAGTAAATAGCTATATTTGCAGTGTCAAACACATTTATTTATCCTTTTAAATCGTAAATTTGTAATGAGAAAGATGTTTTTTCTAGCCTTGACGGCTCTGATGGGGCTTCAGTTGAATGCACAGAATGTTACCGTTGGCAAAGCTCTATTCAAGCAGGGCGATGACATCAGCTGGGCAAAACCCGAGATGGATGATGCCTCGTGGAACGAGATAGATATTACGAAGAAATGGGACGAGCAGGGTTTCCCCCAGAATACCAGGTCATACGGATGGTATCGCATCCATGTGAATATCCCCAAGAGTGTACTGCAGGGTGCTGATCAGCAGAATGCTGTTATCCTGAACATGCCCAAGGCTGATGATGTGGATGAATGCTTCCTGAATGGCAAACTGATAGGCTCTACGGGCCGTATGCCGACAAATGCCGCCGGCTACTTCCCTGCCAGTAATGTGGTACGTAACTATGTGGTGGACATCAAGCAGGACGGTCTCCGGCTGGATGCAGAGAACGTGATTGCCGTCCGTGTCTATAATCGCAGCGGATCGGGCGGTTTGTATAACGACCCCCTGACCGTTACCTGCCCCAAAGCTGCCGATGGATTCACCATGAATCTAACGGACACCAACATCGGACAGTACCATTATGACATAGAGGTCAACAATGCATACCTGACATCCACCACCGGAACATTGGATGTTATCATCACTGACCGCGAGACGGGTGAAAAGGTGAAGTCCCTGACCAAGAAGTTGTCTCTCAGGCGCAACAAGCCTGTACGCGTGACGGTTCCATACAGTATGGATAAGATGTATCAGCTGACTGCCACCTATACCGATGCTAAGACAGGAAAGGTGCTGAGCCAAAGCAAACAGTTGAAATACGTCCTGACGCCTGAGGCTCCTGCTACCCCCCGTTTCAACGGTGCTCCTGTCTGGGGCGTGCGTCCGGGTTCGCCTGTTATCTATCGCTTCCCCGTATCAGGCGAGAAGCCTATGACGTTCTCCTGTAACAATCTGCCAGAAGGTCTTCAGCTGACAGAAAGTGGCGTATTGACCGGCAAAATCGACAAGGCGTGCACCCTTAGCTTTACTGTTACGGCTGAGAATGCCAAGGGGAAGGCTTCGCAGGACTTTACGCTGAAGGTGGGCGATAATATGATAGGCCAGACGCCTCCTATGGGATGGAACTCATGGAACTGCTGGGGATTGACCGTAACACAGGAGAAGGTGATGGCATCTACGCAGGCTCTTATCGACAAGGGGTTGGTTGACTATGGCTATAGCTATATCAATATAGATGACGGTTGGGAAGCTCCCAAGCGTAATGCTGACGGCACACTGGATGCTAACGAGAAGTTCCCCTCGATGAAGGGCCTTGTGGATTGGCTTCACGAGCGAGGACTGAAGTTCGGTATCTACAGCGCCCCGGGTGCAACCACCTGTGGCGGCTATCTGGGTAGCCTTGGCTACGAGAAGGAGGATGCCGATGTATGGAACAAATGGGGTGTGGATTACCTGAAATACGACTGGTGCAGCTACGAGAGTGTACGTGTCGAGGAGAACGATTATGGCTATGCCAGCTGCATTCGTCCCTATCTGCTGATGCAGAAGTTCCTGCGCCAGCAGCCTCGCGACATCTTCTACAGTCTTGGCCCCTTGGGCGGAACACAGGTGTATCTCTGGGGCTTGTATTGCGACGGCAACAGTTGGCGAACAGCTCAGGACATCAACGACACCTGGAGGTCGATCTACGACGTGGGGTTCCGTCAGCAGTTAGGTAAATCCCAGTATTCGTCTATCGGCCATTGGAACGACCCAGACATGCTGGTTGTAGGAAAGGTCGGTTATGGCCTGGGCGAGAATACCAACGGACTTCGCGAGACGCGTCTGACACCTGACGAGCAATATACGCACATCACACTATGGACACTTGTCTCCTCTAATATGCTTATCGGTTGCGACATCGCTCAGATGGATGACTTCACGCTGAACCTGCTCTGCAACAACGAGGTGAATGCCATAGATCAGGATCTCCTGGGCAAGCAGGCCGATCGCGCTCTAAAGGAAGGCGACATCGAGGTATGGAGTCGTCCCCTGGCTGATGGTGCTATCGCCGTAGGTATCTTTAATGTAGGCGAAAAAGACCAGCAGGTGGATATGAAGGCCCTTGTCTCTCAGCTGTCAACTGTCACCTCTCAAGTGTCAACCGTCCGTGACGTCTGGCGACAGAAAGATCTATCGCCCAGCGAACTCAACTGTACCATTCCATCGCACGGATGTAGATACTTGAAAGTTTGGAAGTAACAAAATATGAATGATTGGAAAAGTAAACTAAGCGCCTTGACAGGCGTTCCTGTACCGGAAGTTACAGAAAGCGATTTCATCGCAGAAAATGATGAAGACAGCATAAAGACCTTACCACCCAGGCAGCAGAAGCTACGCTTGGCGATGGAACGGGCAGGTCGTGGAGGCAAAACAGTGACCGTTATCCGCGGTTTCATCGGTTCGGAAGAGGATATGAATGCTCTCTGCAAACTGCTGAAGCAGAAATGCGGTGTCGGTGGAACCGCCAAAGACGGTGAAATAATCATACAGGGCGACCACCGTCCTCGCCTACTAGAAATCCTAAAGAGCGAAGGGTATAGTAATTGTAAGTGACAGGCTTTTAGGCTATTGGCCGTTGGCCGTTGTTTTTCGGCCGATAGGCCGAAAAAAAATGATAATGAAGATAAAGAATATTGCTTTTGATCTGGGAGGCGTGGTGGTAGCGCTGAACTACGAAGAGGCCGTAAGGCGATTTGAGGCCATCGGACTCAAGGATGCACGCCAAAGACTGGATGCCTTCGAACAGAAAGGTATCTTTGGCGAATTGGAGTGCGGAAAGATCACAGCTGAGGATTTTCGGAAGGAGCTGAGCCTGTTAACAGGAAGGGAGCTGACGCACGAGGAATGCTTTACGGCTTGGACAGGATATATAGATCATGTTCCTGCTGTGAACCTGAAGGCCTTACGCAGCCTAAGGGAGAGAGGCTATAAAGTGTGCCTGCTCTCCAACACCAATCCCTTTATCCTGCAGTGGGCGGAAAGAGACTTCGATGGAAAGGGTCATTCCATCGGTGATTACTTTGACTCGCTATACCTTAGTTATAAATGTAAGGTAATGAAACCTAACAGGGAGATTTTCAGGATGATGCTGGAAGGTCAGGATGCATTGCCCGAAGAGACGATATTCATAGATGACGGCCCCCGAAATGTGGAGACCGCCATCGCTATGGGAATGAAGACCCTATGTCCTGTTAACAACGAAGACTGGACCTTAGCCCTCGAGAATATGTTGACTACAGAATTTTAATTGCCTGCCCCCTAACTTACATACATGAATATGAAGAGGAGTACTGCGCCGATAAGCAGCAGTAAGCCTATGGTGGCGAGGAAGATGGTGGCAACTGCCAGGCGCCAGATGGTGCTCCAATAGCCGTAGCCCGACAGTTGCTTGACGGGGATGATGACCATCAGCAGGGTAAAGAGCGCATAGATGAATTCTGAGCTCGTACTGAAGCAGAACAGCGAGGGGATAATGCCATAGATGATGAGCATATTGCTGATATAGACCATCGCCACGAAGCACTCCGAAAGGCGCATGTCGGGCATGGCAGGGCAGTGGCGGAAGAGCAGCCAGAGCGGACAGCTGAAGAACAGCAGGCCAATGAGCATCACTCCCGAATAGTGTTCCTCAATCCATTTAGTGATTCTGGCTATTATTTTGTTATACCTTTCGGCAGCCTTATTGATCTCTATCTGCTTGGCATCTTCCTTGGATGTCTTTGGCGAGGTCTTAGCCTCTTTTGCCTCGTCTTTCTTGTCATTCGGGGCGTTTCTTATCACTATTTCAGATAATTCCTTCTCTTGCTTCTCCAGGCGGTTTATGCCCTTGATGTTGAGGCCGGAGTCTATCAGCAACGAAAGGGCAAAGAGCAGGAAATACATCTGGAAGGGTGGGAAGTAGGCCATCTGCATACCCTTGAGGTAGTCGCGAATCATGTAGCCGGGACGCAACAACAGGTCGCGGATGCTTCGGAACATACCTCTGTTGCCTAACCCCCATACATCCAGGAATAGCATGAATGCATTCTTGAAGGAGTAGCGGCCTATCTTGGCTGACTGTCCGCAGCGGGGGCAGAAGTTGCCCTGGTAGTGTGTGCCGCAGGTAGCGCAGTTGTGTTCTTCCTCAGAGAGTGGTGCCACCTGATAGGGACGTAGTTCCCATTCCTTGAATCGTCTGAATATTTTTTTCATTTACTTAGACAGTTATCGTTATCGTTTTTGTCTTTAACCTTTATCCATTAACCTTTATCCTTTAACGTTTTCGCCTCCAGCCATTGGCAGAGGTACTCCACCTGCTCCTTGGTGTTACCCATGAAGACAGCACATTCTTTGTGCCCTTCGAACTGCGGCTCCACACCATCCATGGCACTGAGGGCCGCCACAGTGACTAGCTCGCGCTCAGCTGGAGTGAGTTGGTCGGAGGCATAGATGTCGCCGAAGAGGTGCGACTTCATGTAGTAGTCGGCCTGCGGACAGAAGGTATAATCCCAAGGCGTGCCCCCCTCATCGCGGGTCTGCATTTCGGTGCCCAGCTTCAGTGCCAAGACGGCATCGTCCCATGCGGTGGGACGTACGAAGGGTTTGCCCTCGCTGTCCTCAATTCCTTGTGCCTTGCGTTCACCCATCACCCGTTCCAGTACACCCAGTGCGTTCAGCGAGCGGGGGAAGCCCGTATAGGCATAGAGCTGCGAGAAGGCATCTTTCAACTCATTAATGGTTACGCCGCCGTCCAGTGCCTGGCGGATAGCCGGGTCAAGGCGGACCAAATCGCCTCGTGCCTCCAGTGCGGCACAGGCACACAGTAACAGCATCCTTCGTGAAACGGGGTTTTGCTTCATTTCTCTTCCTTCAGTTTTGTTTGTTTTTGACTTGTGACTACTGTGGAAACCTTCCTATCAATTGTGGAATATAGCGGTTGATGATCTTGACGCCTATACATGCTATAATCAGCGTAATGAGTGCCGAGACGAAGGCCACCAGCACCTGAGGCTGCGTCCATCCCCAACTGCTGAAACTGCCCATCACCACTTCTTGCATGAAATTCTTGTGCAGCAGATAAATGCCGATGGTGTTCTGGCCGATAAACAGCAGTATCTTCTTATTTAAGAAAGGAGTATGCCAAGCTGGGCTTCTGTACATGATGATGGATAGAATGATGATGAGGAAACTACCGCTGAAGGCATTGAGGAACATCGTTGGGAGCGTGTTGTGGCCTTTGAATGCCATAGAATCGAGCACCATCGAGTCGCCTTTCACCAGTATGCCAAAGGCCAGCAGGCCAAGAGCGAGGAGGAATCCGAGGGTAAGCTGCGATAGCTTGGCTTCCCTCAGACGCTTTACTGCCGGCAGCAAAAGATAGCCCGCTAGCATGTAGCCCGTTGTCACAAACGATATGTCCAGCCCCAAGGGATAACCTATGAAGCCTGTCCCTGATGTAGGATGCGGATGCGGGAGCGCCAGTCCGACGACAAAGAAAACCACGGCTGCCACACCCATCCAAACCTTTTTGTATCTTGTTACTGACTGCAAGGCTCTGAACAGCAACTCTACCCACACACGACTCAGAAACAACACGGGTAGGTACCATAGTGAAGTGAGGGAGTGGGCAGTGACGAGGTTCTCAAATGTTCCATATAGCATGATGCCGAAGTTCTGGTAGGAGAAGCACGAATAGACTGCTGCAAAGATGATATACGGCACAAGGAGTGCCTTGAAGTTCTTGATCAGGAATGCCCCAATGGTGCCCCTGTCTTTCACGTCTGCCGGTTTAGTCACCATTCCCGACACCATAAAGAACAATGGCATGTGGAAGGAGTAGATAACCAATCGCCATAGAGGCGTAGCCAAGTTGTCTGTAGCATGCCCCATGATAACCAAGAAGATGGCCAGTCCTTTCACATAGTCCAGCTCTTCAATTCTTTGTTTTCTTATTTCGTTCATAATGTTCTTGTTTTAACGATAACGTTAACGGGAACGATAACTCTTTTCGTCTTATTTATTGTTATTGATTATATGATCAGTTTCACGCGGAAGCCTCGCTTGGTGGGTTCCTCTATTACCTGTTTGCACAGATCGGAGAGTTCGCTTCGTTGTGTGTCGGTGAGTGGGGTGGCGGTCATCTGCTCCACCATGAAGTCGAGGGCGGTGACGGCCGACTGTTCGCTATGGGTGATGCGGACGGTGATGGGGCGGTACTGGGCCATCACGTCGTCCAGCATCTTGTCCGTCAGCCGCTCGGCTGTTTCCTGTTTGTGGGCAATGCCATATTTGTGACAGAAGGCACTCATGGCAGAGCGCATGCCCAGGAAGTCGAAGTCGGGGCCGTCAATCTCGAACACCTCCTTGCGGATACGCTGGATGAAGGCCTTGGTGGCGCTGTGAATCGGATTCTCGAAGATCTGTTCGGGCGAGCCGTCCTCGTGGATGTAACCGTCGTACATGAAGAAGATGCGTGTAGATACGTCGTGGGCGAACTTCATCTCGTGGGTGACGATGAGCATGGTCATGCCCTCCTTGGCCAGCTGACGGATGACGCTGAGCACCTCGCCCACCATCGTCGGGTCGAGGGCCGATGTGGGTTCGTCGAAGAGGATGACATCGGGCTTCATGGCCAGGGCGCGGGCGATGGCCACACGCTGTTTCTGACCGCCGGAGAGACTCGACGGATAGACGTCGGCCTTCTCGGCCAGTCCCACCTTACGCAACAGTGCCATTCCCTCCTTGCGTGCCTCTTCCTCCGGCTCATGGCGCAGCTGGCAGGGCGCAAAAATAACGTTCTCCAGCACGGTCTTATGCTCGAAGAGGTTGAACGACTGGAACACCATGCCCATCTTCTGGCGCAGCCTATTCACGGGATAGCCCTTCTTGAGTATGTCCTCGCCATCTGCGATGATACTGCCACTTGTGGGTTGTTCCAACAGGTTCAGACAGCGCAGGAAGGTGCTCTTGCCTGTGCCTGAAGGACCGATGATGGAGATGACTTCGCCCCGATGCACTTCGGTTGTGATGTCGCGCAAGACGTCAAGACTGCCGTAGCTTTTACGAAGGTGAGAAATCTTAAGTGAAGAATGAAGAGTGAAGAATGAAGAATTTGCTACCGCAGTTCTGGTTCCACGTTTGCGGCGAACAAATAACCATGCACCTATACCTATTATAAGGAGAACCACACCCCACCAAAGGTATCCACTTCCCTCTCTACAAGGGAGGGTCTGGGGGTGGGTCTGCTGGGTCTGTTCTGTAAGTATACCGCTTTCCCCCTTCCTTGTTGCCAGTACAATGTGCGAATCTATATATCCGTCGGAGAAGAGCACCTGCTTCTGACGCTCCTCAGTGATGCTGATAGCTCCCATGGCCATGTCAACCTTGTTTGTCTGCACGGCAGGAATCTGCGAGGCGAAGTCCATGGCCAGGAATTCCAGTTGCCAGTTACGGCGGTTGGCCCACTCCGTCAGGATGTCAATTTCCAAGCCGGAGGGTTTCCCTGAGCAGATGAAGCTGAATGGAGGCAAGGCCGGGAAGATGGCCACGTGCAGCGTCTGGCCTGTGCCACGTTGCTGAGGTATGGGCACTGCTGCAGGGTCTTTGGCATTGCGCCATCGGCTGTAGATCTGTTGGTAGGTGCCGTCATGTTGTATGTCGCTCAGGAAGCTGTCAAAGTCCTGCTTCAGTTGGGTATTGTCCAAACGGAAACAGGCTCCTATGGGAATGGGCGGTATTCCTGCATTCACCGTGTCCACCTTGGCCGCAATTTCCTTGTTGAATGTCACCGAGAGATTCTCTTCACCGATTACGTCCACCTTGCCGCTCTCCAAGGATGCCAGCAAGTCGGTCTCACTGGTCACACGCAGTATGTTGGCATCGGGAGCCATGCCCGTAATGGCAATGTCCTGAATACTGCCGATAATCACAGCAACATTCTTGCCCTTAAGCGCTTGGAATACAGGTGAGAGTTGAGAGTTGACAGGTGAGAGTTGAGAGTTGACAGTTGGAACATAACATACCATTCCTGCTAGCATCAGCACAACAGCCGCTGCAAGGGCCTTTATACGTTGATGCTGGACGAGGTTCTGGAGCAACATCCCTATGAGCCGCGCCATGAGGAAATAGATGATGGCCGTCACTATGAGGGGGAAGAAGGCGTCGAACGTGCGCGAGCGTATCAGGTCCGAGGCGCGTGTCATATCGGCTACTGCAATGTAGCCCACGATACTTGTGCCCTTCAGCAGACTCACCACCTCACCCTGATAGACGGGCATCACCGCCTTGACTACCTGTGGCAATACAATCTTGAAGAACGTCTGTCGCGGTGTGAAGCCCAGAGCCAGTCCCGCCTCTGTCTGCCCGCGGTCGATGCCTTGGATGGCGGTGCGCAGCATCTCGCTGGTGTAGGCAGCCGTGTTCATGGCAAAGGTTATAACGGCCACCACGATGCCCGTAGCATCCAGCGGTGCCATCACCACATAGTACATCAGCATGAGCAGCACCAGCACAGGCGTTCCGCGCATCAGTTCTATATACACCTTGGCTGTTTGCTGCAGCCACCTGCGGCGGCTCATGCGCATCCAACATACCAGTCCGCCCAGCAGTGTGCCCAGCAGGACGGCGCAGAACGTGATAAGCAGTGTCACCTGCAGACCATCGAGAATCATCCTATAGCGGTCCTCCGCTATCAGATTGTTATAGAAACTATCAAACAAGTTGGTTTTCATGATTTTGTTTTCGTTTTGGCCATATTTCGTTATCTTTGGCCGCCTTCGATATTACGTTATATCTTTATTACGTTATGTCGACTAATTATTGGGCGGCCTAATTCTCAATGGTATCTGCAGGGAAGGTGAATTCGGTCTTCGAGACGCCGTCGCCGTAGATGGTCTTGAAGTCGTTCTTCATCGATATGATGTGGTAGCCTGCCTCGCGCCATTTCGCCTCGCGCCTGGCCCCCTCGGCCAGGTCCGCGTGGTCGCGTGCATCATCGTCGGCCACCAGCATGAATGCAGCCGTCATATACTGCTGATTGCCCATGCAGTAGTTGTGCATGGCACAGTCGCCGCTGCTGTTGCCGAACGACAGCACAGGCACCTTGCCTATCTCCTGCGATATCTGCAGCACCTTGTTCGTCTTCAGGTTCTTGATGATGAGTTCGTCTGTGCGCACCAGGTCTTCTTCCTTGCCCATCGTGTAGTTTACGCCTTCCTCCGTGCCCTGGCTGCGGGAGCGCAGCTTCACGTCCATACCTATCACGCGGTTAGGCTCTATGCCTATGCTCTCCACCAGCGCGCGACAGATAAAGCGGTCTGAGCCACTGACAACGTAATACGTGAATCCATTCGCCTTCAAGTAGTTGAACACCTGCAGCATGGGCTTGTAGAAGCTCTGGCCGTAGGTCATGCCGCTAAAGCCGTTGGCAGCATGTTGGGCGTAGGCCTTCACGTAGGCATCAAACTCGGCCAACGTCATGCCGCTATAGGCCTTCGCTGCCGCATAGGCGTGCTTCATGTCGAACTGGTCGGGCAGTTTCTTGCCGTTACGCACAAAGTCGCGTATCTCCTGTGCCGTCTCCATCACTTCCTTCGGAGCCTCGTAGGTGGCATCTTCCAGGGCACGGTATTCCAGCAGGTTGTACTCGAAGTAAGTAGGGTAGAGCTCGCCCACGAAGGTGCCGTCCATGTCGAACGTAGCTATGCGGTCCTCTGCTCTGATGTAATTCGGACTGTTCGGGTTTGTCACATCCTTCACGTATTCCTGCAGGGTTGTCAGCGCCTCGCACGGGTTCCATAGTGTGAAGTATTCCTTCGCGGGCTGTTCGGTGCCATTGTAGTCATCGTCCTTGTTGCATGCCGTCATCACGCCTGCGCTGCAGATTATCACGGTTATGATAACCAGCCAATTCTTCATCTTCCTCATCTGATTTTGTTGTTTTAGGTAAATTTTCGGTATAAGATTTTGTATTCCTACTGCAAATATACAATAAATCCTCCATACCACAAACGATACGGAGGATTCTTTTTTATGAAACGGTAGCGGGAATCACCCCGCTACCGCCTGTAGTCCTGAATAAATCCTTTATCTTAACCAATACCTAACCAACACATAGTCATGATATGTCGCTCTTTCGCTATTATGTTCTTATTGAATAGGGGAGGGTGCAGTTCCTCCTATTGTTTTAGGCTGAACAACATGTTGGTAACCAAATTATTACTCTTCCCCGTGGTTATACTTGTGACCCTCCAGTTTCTGTCAAGGTGGTAAACCTTTGTTTTATTGCTCCTGAGGCCCATTTCTAACTCAATGTCATAGGTTTTGTTTGCTGGCAGGGCAAAACTTAAGGTTTCATCCTTCATGACAAACACACCACTCGTATCTTCATAAGCAATGAACTTATTATCCGGATCGGTTACATCAATAGCCTTGACTCCAAAGATAGCAGGTTGCTTGCCATCTTCATCACCGGTGTTTTTGATATTAATGAGTCCGAGATCCTTACGGTTGGGAGCAGGGATACTAAATTCCTCTGACATTGTATATTGGTATTCTCTGACACCCAACTCTGCATTGGTATAGAAATAACTGGACCAGCTAACCTTCGGAGTGGCAACAACCTTTACCTTGAGGGATGAGTCATCCGTGTCAGGAGCGGTTCCGGCGACCTTCCATACCCAACTCTCATTGGTATGGATAGTCTTTCTGAAATTCACGCCACCACTCACTTCAAAGCCTTGGTCAAGAGAACTGTTCACCATCCTCGGACGATATCCGTCCTCTCCGCCAGGCACGGTGATGGTATGGCCGATTTTTTGCCCGTCGACAATCTTGGCAACATCGTATTCAGCTACAGTGAACGTCTCTGTCTTCGACCAGCTGGCACCAATGCCAAGACTTGCATTAATGCTTCCGCCAAACTTAGATCCCGAAGATGCCTTCCCATCCTGAGTACCACTTTCCTTACCAGCATTCATACCACCCGAAAGATTGCCGTCGATGTTAAACCTACGCTCGTTGGTAACCGACTTTTTATGTATCACATTATCGGGCTTCAGGTCTCCACCGCTTCCGGCCAGCATCTGAACCTGATAATGAGATTTGGTGGGTAAAGGTTCGGAATAGAACTTGCATTCTATTGGGAAGAAGAGGTAGCTGCGGCGAAAGCGTACATCATGATTGGTGTGTTTTTTATTCCCTTTCAGCGTCTCAGAGCAATCCCAGTTTACCGATGTCTCTACAATATAGTAGTCTGCCCCAGGAGTGTTTCCCTTGGGGAACTCATACAATGGTTTGAAAGAGTAGTTAAAGGTTACGCTGAGTTTACAAGTATCTGTGTCTTCATCATATAACTTATTGCGGTAACTCTCAAAAGTGGGCTCTGCAAACAAGTGTTTAGATTCGTCCACACCACGAAGCGTATTTATATCAATTTTACCGCTTTGGGCTTGCTCAGCTCGTCTCATTGATCTTCTTGCTGAAGCTTCATCTCCGGCATCGTATGCAGCATCGAATGCTGCAATGGCATCAGCAATTTCATTTTGGCGTTCTGCGAGTAGGTTCTGATATTCGGTATATTTCTTATCAATTCTGTCAACCCACTGCGCAAAGGCCTTCAGTCTCAGATACTCCTCTGGGGCAGCATCCCAAATATCTTCTGCCGCAATAGACGAGGGGGCAACTTCAGGATTATCAGATGAACTCTCATCCTCATCGGCATAACTTACAAATTTATCACCGAAACCTGTGAGAGCGAGCAACTCCACCTTCGAGTAATCTGCTTCGGGTTCAACACCAAAATATTCACCGTATTGGCGCACGTTGTCCTCTTTGGGGTCAACAACCAACAACATACCGAAGCGGTCTAACACCTTGATGATGTCGGCCTCATTGGCAGCATTAATCTCATCAGTAATCACCACCATCGTTTCGTCAGTCACCTGGTCCGTCACCTTCGGGAACCAGTACCTGACGGCCTCTTCTTCGGCACTGCTACTCAGCGAGCCTAACAGAGCCACGCTGACGTCAATATCAGTAGGTTTAAACTCATTGGGGTCAATTCCCAGTTTGGGTGGGTTAAGACTGTCAACTACTTCGCCAGACGGCTGCGACGGGGGCTCAACATTGTCTTTACAAGATGTAAGACCTATTGCTGTGCCGCATATAAGGATGGCCGCCATCATCCATTTCATTGTTACTTTCATGGCTTTGTTTTTACGGATATGTATGAGTATCTTTACAATTTAAACTTGTAACCGACAGTCAGGGTAAAGACGCTGTTCCTGCTGTTCTTCACGCCTTCGTAGGTCTGCTGGTTCAACCTTGTAAGACCAATCTGATAGCGGGCGTCAATAGTGATAGGCACTTTGAACTGGTAAGAAATACCGACAGGAATAGAGAGATCGAATCTCTTATACTGATCCGTTACGTCGACAGTACCGTAAAGGTCTACTTCTCTTCTGACGCCATCTCCTAAAATGTCCATATCGGCTGTTCCGTGTGCATAGAACTTAGAGCTGACAAGGTAACCGAACTGAACACCGGCCTTCACTGCAAATCCCTTGAAGATGTAGTAGTTGGCTACGATGGGAACCTTGATGTAGCCCAGAATATCGCTCTGGTTCTTAATCTTGACTCTGACTCCGTCCTCCCAATAACTGAAGTCATCCCATCCGCAACCCTGAGTGGTGTAGTTAAGACCGGCAGCAACGCTGAACTTTTTGGCAAACTGATATTCTGCCTCACCTCCGATGATATAACCAATGGACATCTTTTTCTTCAGTTCCGTACCATCGTCAAGGTCATAAGCACCTGCGTTTGTTATTGATGAAACAACGCCACCGGCATATGGCTGTAGAGACCATTTACCCTTCTCAAACTGTGCGTAAGCACTGGTTGTAGCCATAATGGCGGCTACTGCTATCATCATAATTTTCTTCATAATAGTTACTTTTATGGTTTATTATTAGTTTAAATTTATAACGCGCTTGGATTATAACCGCTCTTCTTTCAGCGTCGACGTGATGTTGGTGCCATTCACACTGATAGTGAAGGAGTTGTAAACGTCATGTGTGACCGTCCAGAACTTGTAGGTGTTCTTCACGACGTTGAATTTGATCTCGAGATTACACTCAGTGGAAAACCAATCTTTATCTTTAGCAGAGAAAAAGAGTTCGTTACCCTCCATCTTCAGGAAACTATTGAACATATCAGCATTGTCACCTGTAATGGTGCCGGAGAACGTTCCACCATCATTGGTGAAAGTAAAGGTGGTTGTGTTCCTATTTTCCCACTTGTAGACAATTTCAACCTTCGCACCTTTCACGAGTGCGTCAGTCAGGGTAACACCTTCGCCTTTTTCCTTCAGCAGGTTGGTAATCTCGACGTTCGAGACCTTCATCTTAACGCCTGTCACCTTGTACTTCGGGTCGCCTGGTATCACCTCGATGGTACTCTCCTTGATGTCGATGAAAGCAGTCAGCACAAGGTCGGAAGTATTCTTCTCCTTGACTGTGAACTTAATAACGTTGTTAGCCTTGTCGTGCTCCATCGTAAATACGCAATCCTTCTCGGTGATGGCCGGTTCGTCAGCACGCGTCAGCGCCTTGTCATAGTCCAGCAGCTCGTAAGTGTCGCCCACTCTCATGAAGGCGACGTAGAAGTCTTCGCCGTTCACGTTGAAAGAGAAAGCCACGATAGTCCCGTCGTTCAGGGCATCCTCGAGTGTTACTTCAGGCTCATCGGGATTGCCGTCATCGGATTTACATGATGTCAGCACACTTGCGCCGCAGATGGTCAGGATGGCGGCGAGCATCCATAGCTTCATTGTCTTCATTTTCTTATTGTTGACTTAATAGTTTGCTGTTACCCACTCTATAATCCTGAGGAAGAAGGTGAGGGCCGATACCTCGTGGTTGGTGATGCCGGCTTCCTTTGTCGCCTCAGAGCTGTATTCGCCAACGAACTCCTGTGTCTTGATGCCATTATCCTTAAGGAACTTGCGCATGGCATAGAAGTTCTCTACGGGTACCACATCATCCTTTGTGTCGTGGAAGAGCATCACGTCTAGGTCGCTGCGGGGCGTCCAGCCGCTAGTGAGCGCATCTTGGCTGAAGGCCTCCTTGAACCGGCGCGACAGGGAACTGTTGTTATCCAGGACGGCCGCTGTGCAGAAGTCGCTCGTCTTCTTGGTCTTGATTAGCTCCTCGTCGAGGGCCATGCGCTTGTACTGCTTGCTGAGGAACCACTTGTCGAAGTTCTTGGCCACGGGATCCTTCAGATAATCGTGAATGTCGTAACCCAGGTTGAAGAAGTGATTGTACGCCCAAAGCACGTTGCAGACGGTGCTGGGCATCTCGGTGTCGCCCTTGGCGATGGCGTCATACATAGAGTTGATGTCGTAGGGACCGTCGCCGGCGAAGGCCCGTTTCACCTTTATCTCCGGGTGGCGTTCCGATATCTCGCGCAACACGCCCATGGTGGTCTGTCCGCCCTCCGAGTAGCCTGCGATGACAAAGTCCTTGCCCTTCTTCACCTTCAGGTCTTCTATTATGCGCTTGGCAGCCAGGTAGGCATCCAGCGCGGCACGTCCGTTGGCCCTTGAGATGCAGTAGGCCTGTGGCAACTTCTCTGTGATGCCGAAGCCGTAGTAGTCGGGTGCTACGACGATGAAGTTGGTGAAGGCAGCGCCCGTTGGGAACTCTACCGCTCCACGCGAGGGTGCTTGTGTGGTGGCATAAATGGTGAAGTGGTTGTAGAGCAGGATGCCGTTATAGGGCTTGTTGTCCCTGATCAGCGACTTATCCACCGAGATTGTGCCGCTGTGGGTGCAGGGCTTGCCGAAGGGATCAACAGAGGGGTAGTTGAACACATAGTTCATAAGGTCGGGGAAGATCTCCACGGGGATGCTGTCGGTGATGCAGGGACGGGGCAGGGTAGACTTTGACATCCAGTCCTGGATCAGGTCGCTCTTGCCGCTACCAGCCTTGCCAAGCGTGCCCTTGTGGGAAGCACTGCTATAGGAGACCTGATTCTGCGAGCAGTTTATATTTATCTGATTGACATCGACATAGCTGTTGGTATTCCCGTCGCTATCGCTGCGTGTATTCTGGGCAGTCAGGACGACTTGTCCTTCGGCTGTTACATGCCAGGTAAAGGGTGCATCCTTAGGGCCGCCATAAACCTCGAGCGGTTCGTTGAACTCGTCGTCAAACACAGCCAGTGCTATGTAGCCCGTATGGTCGGCGTTAGCCTCCATTGCTATCATGGCGTGGTTGAAGGGCTTACCATCCTCTGTGACGTCCTCGTATTCGAAGTCTTCGTACCACAGGCCCACCAGATTAGCCTCTATCTCCTGCTGGCTGGAGCTGTCGTTATTATCAGTGCAGGCGTTCATACCCAACAGCAGCACTGCTGCGAAGAACATTGCATTAAAAGTCTTTTTCATATGTATGTTTATTTAGTCTTTGACAAATTCAGATAATTCCGAGGCCTTTTCCTTTTCCGTTACGAAACAGGCTACCAACCCATAGGTGATGGTAGGACGAATCCAGATTTCCGTCAGCATATAATTGGTGTATTCGTCGTATGCCTCGATGAAGATATCGTAGTTGTAGAGTGCGGCAATGAGCATATCGATGATACAGATGGACCACAGGTTGCGCTTGGTGTAGCTCTGCCAGTCCTTGCGTGCATAGAAATAGGTGAGCATGCAGAGCAGCAGCACCGATAGGGTAAAACAGATCAGGTGCAATGCATAAAAGGCCAATGGAGGAGGAAAGAGAATGTCGCGCAGCAGCACCGTAATGCCCACACATACCGAGCACCAGTAGTTGAACTGATTGGTGGTGATGCGATAGTTGAAGAAATACATCCATATCATTACCAGACAGGCGATATAGAACATATTAAGCACCAGTTCAGGCCATGACTCTTTTAGCCCGAAATGTAAAATGCCATAGAGCATGATACCCACCGAGACCATACCTGCTATGGCGGTTATGGCGATATCAAAGATCTTGGCATTCTTCTTGAATCTTGTTTGCATGAGTTATTTAGGTTTTTAAGGATTCTTCATTGATTCTTTTTGAATAATACAAATGTATGAAGAAAATCTTTATTAGCAATATTTTTTTTAAAGAAATTTCTTATGTCTCATACATCGAATCAGGGCATATAGAAATTGGTCAGGAAGTAGGTACGCTCCCAATCTACAATCTTCAGCTCTGACTCCTTGGCCGGATGGATGTCGTACTCGTCAAGCACCATCACCTGCCGGTCTTTAAGATCGTAGAGCGGCCACTCATGCACCTTGCCATCGGGTGATTCGGCTGCACTGAGCGACGGATTGCCTGTCTTGGCGAACTGTACCCACATCTTGCGAATGGTCTTTGAGAAGGTTTCGTCGTATGCTCTTCCGGTGAACTCCTGGATCGCCGGATGGGCAAATACTACTGGCAGCTCTGACGCATGTCCGGCCTTGATGTATGGCTGGGAGGATTCAACCCTGTAGTAGTAGGTGTACGACTTGCCGCCGGCCTTGGTCTGTTCATCCGACAGACGGATTTGCGGTGCAATAAACATCATCTGACTGTACAGGTTGACGGTAGGTTCATAGGAATCTCCCTGGATGCTGTTGAGGTAGCTCTCCACTAACGCTTTCTCCTGCTCCTTCAGTTGGGCGAGCTTCTCTGCCGTGCGCTCTTTGGCCCACGCATTCCATGCATCCACACCAAGGGCTCCCATGAAGGTGTTCATCTCATCCTTGTCGCAGCCCTGAAGGAACTCTATGTCCTTGGCAGTGCCGTTCGCATAGGCCTCCCACGGATCAAGCGGCAGATAGATGCCATCCCTCTCTGGGAATGTGCGTATGCCGAGTGCACTGTATAAGCCAAGGATGGGTGCCCACACTTTCATGATGTCCTCGGCGCTGATTTTCAACAGGTCAGCGACAGTCTTACAGCCGAGTTTCTCCATCAGGCTGTTCGTGCATGCGATAGCCTGCTCCGTACTTCTCGTCTGGGCGGGAGCGCCACTTTGTGCGATGACACGCTTGAAATACTGATGCGAGCCTTTGATAAGCGGAAGCAGGGTACAGCTTGCGGCACCTGCCGATTCACCCCAGATGGTCACATTGTCGGGGTCGCCGCCGAAGGCTGCAATATTATCGTGAACCCACTTCAAGGCCATCAGCTGATCCAAAAGTCCCAGGTTCTGAGCGTCAGGATAGTCCTTGCCGTCTGGCAGGTGCAACAGGTGGAAGAACCCGAAGACATTGATTCTGTAACTAATGGTTACAACAATGACATCAGGATTTTCGTTCAGGAAATTGGTCATATCGTACATCGGGTCAGTCGTTCCGCCTACATCGAAACCACCACCGAAGATCCATACGATGACCGGTTTCTTTTTTGCAGTCTCCTTGTCAGCCTTCCAGACGTTCAGGTACAGACAGTCCTCGCCTGTTCCATATTCTGCAGCGGGGTCGCCCGGCTCCTGAATGGGAGCTTTACCATAGTTATATGCCTCATAGATGCCGTCGTCCGGCGTAACGTCCACTGGGGCTTTCCAACGCAGGTCGCCTACGGGCTGCTGACCTACGAAGGGAATACCCTTGTAAGAAATGACGCCGTCTGCCTTCTGGCCGACGAAGGTTCCGTTCACACACTTGACGGCTAACGACTGGTCATAATTGCCGTCTGTTATTTTCTGATTAACTAAATTCTGTCCCATATTTGTTTTCATTTCTTGTGTCGTAAACGCCATGCTTACCAAGGTCAGGGCTACGACGGTTATTATTTATTTCTTGATTTAAAGCATATAATATTTGGTCAGGAAGTAGGTACGCTCCCAATCCACGATCTTCACATCGGATTCCTTTGCAGGATGGATGTCGTACTCGTCGAGCACCATCACCTGCTTGTCCTTCAGGTCGTAAAGAGGCCACTCCTTGGCCTTGCCGTCGGGAGATTCAGCTGCGTTGAGCGACGGGTTGCCGGTTTTAGCAAACTGTACCCACATCTTGCGCATGGTCTTGCAGAAGGTCTCGTCGAATGCCCTGCCCGTGTCGGCGGTTATCTCGGGATGATTGAAAACTACCGACAACTCTATGGCATGTCCGCATTTCATGATGGGGTCGGGCGACTCGGGCGTAAAGTAATAGGTGTAGCACTTGCCACCGGCCTTGGTCTGCTCCTCTGATATTCTGATGATTGGCACAATAAACCAACTCTGGCCGAACAGACGGCTGTCGGGCTCGTAGTAGTCGCCCTTTACATCCCTCATGTAACTCTCCACCAGTGCTTTCTCATCTTCTGGCAACTTGTCGAACTTCTCCTTCTTGCGCCCTGCAATCCAATTATCCCAGCCCTCTTTTCCGAAGCTGGAGACAAAGAAGTCCATTTCGTCCTTGTTGCAACCCACAAGAATCTGCAAGTCCTTCGCAGCACCGTTTCCATAAGCCGCAAAGGTATCTGTAGGCAGATACTTCCCGTCTCTTTCGGGTATCTGGTGAACGAAGTTTACAGCGGAAGCTTCCAAGAGCTTTTCACCATCTACCTTCAGGAGGTCGGCTACGGTCTTGCAACCCAGGACTTCCATCAGTTTGTCGGTACAGGCGATACCTTCTTCCGGAGACCTCGTCTGATTGACGCAACCGCTCTCGGCAATCAGTCGCCGGAAATACTTCTGAGAGCCCGGAACCAGCGGCTGCATGGTACAGCTTGCGGCACCTGCGGATTCACCGAAGATAGTCACGTTGTCGGGGTCGCCGCCAAAGGCAGCGATATTCTCATGAACCCACTTCAGTGCCATCATCTGATCCAGCAGCCCCAGGTTCTGTGCGTCCTGATAATCCTTGCCGTCAGGCAGATGTGACAGATGCAGGAAGCCCATCACACCGAGTCGGTAGGCAATGGTAACCACGATGACATCAGGGTTTTCTGTTATGAAATTAACGCAGTCGAACATCGGGTCGATGGTTCCACCTGCTTCAAATGCGCCACCGTGAATCCATACCATAACGGGTTTCTTAGCGGCTGAGGCATCATCAGCCTTAAATACGTTAAGGTACAGGCAGTCTTCATCCCAATAGTATATGGAGCCCACTTCAAACGACGCATTGCCGTAGGCGCTCTTCGCATTATAATAGGCTTCATATATGCCGTCGTCAGGAGTAATGTCTACCGGAGCTTTCCAGCGCAGCGCCCCGACTGGTTGCTTGTCGACATAGGGGATGCCCCTGAAGACGGTGACATTCTCTGTCTTCCTGCCGACGAACGTTCCGTTGATACACTTAACTGCCAGCGATTTGTCATAATTTCCATCGGTAATGGGCTTGTTGTCACCACCGTACATTTCTTTGAGTTTGTCTCTAATCTCTTGTAAGTCCATAGTCATTAGTTATTTGTTCATTTTACAAGCTGCGATGCGCTTGGGGTATTAGTGTTTATATTCAAATGCCTTAATAGTGAGGCCGGCCATAAAATAGAGATTTCCTTTGTTCGGATTAACCATCAGTTCAGCAAAAATGGGCAAATGGAATTTCACGGAACAGGGAATGTCCTTCGTGGCTTTCAGCGAGACCATTTGGCACGCAAAACACTCAGTCTCATAATAGTCCGAAGCCCATGGCACAACCGCTGCCTTGGCCAGCCAGTCTAGCGTAATAAACCGGAAGGGAGCCGAGACTTCGAAATATGAGCTGAAAGCACGCCGGTCGTCGGCCTGAAGATCGGCTCCGGCGAAGAAGGTCTGCCAGGATACGGCCACGGGGCCGAAGTCGTACCCGACAGATGCTTCGAAGGTATGACCTGTTTCTTTGGGCCGATAGGAGAAATAGCGTGCTCCGCGTGAATCGTCCCAATAGTCGATGACACTAAGCTTGAGTCCGCCTATCGTATAGGAAAGCGTGAGGTCAACCTCGTTTAAGGATTTGGCAAGACCAAAACTGCCCCAAACCGAAAACGACAGTCCTTTCCAACCTACGGACAACTCTGGCTGGAGAGACACAGAGCCTAGGTTTATTCCGCGCCAATAATAGGAACTTACGAAATCAAGGGTCAGATCGCCATTCACCGCATTTTGTGCATGCGCCGTGTTCAGACTTCCCAGGATCAACAGTATCAATACCTTGTTCGAAGCGAAGTTATTTACTTTTTTGATAATCTGAACTGCTCTCATGTTTTGAGCTTGTTAACTTTTCATCGTGTTCTTGATATCTTTTTCAATCTCTGAATAGATCTTTTCGGCCTCCTCTTTCGTGTACTCAGGTTTTTTGAAGCTATCGGAGAAAATTACCTTGATACTTGCTAGGCGACCGGCCAGTTTCTTGTCGCGCCTGAGGTCGTGCCCAGTGAGAAGGATATAATCGCAAAGGGTATCACCCATGAACCAGAAAATGATGAAAAACAGTTCTCTGGAAATTTCGTCCAACCCTTCTGAGAGCCAGAGTAAGAGGCTTGTAACCACCAGGCCGACAGACAAGATGAGAAAGCGCTTTGTGTGACGCTTCAAATCATTTTCCACCAGGCCCAGCTTATAGGCATAATACTCCTGGAGAGTGGCGACAATGATTCTTCTCTCCTCCTCGGTTAGGCAGTCCTCAATGATGTTCACCACAATGGGACATTCTGGAGGAAGCACACTGGCACCGCTTTCAATTAGATCTGTGAAATCCGTATTCGGGGTCTCATAATGCCGGACGCTGTGGGGATTGATGACATCGTCATAGGAGGAAATCTTGACCGGGAATGTGGCTATTCCGTTATTGATAAAATCCCTGTGAAGCAACTCATCCATCTGCCCCTTTCTGGATTCGAATAATTTGCCGACTTTTTCTTTCATATTGCTTTTCTTGTATTGTCCTGCGTCAGCAGACCCTCTTGGAGGACCCGTTTCCTAGGCGCTCAGCCCAGGACATCATCAGGTCTTCCCGTCTTCCGAAGATATCCTTCTGCATGCCGATGGAATCGTCGAAGACCATCGTCTGGCGGTCGTCACCCGAGAACTTCTTCCACTGGTATTTGTCGGTGGAGGGGTTGCCCGTCCGGGCGAAGTTGGTCCACATCTCCTTGACGACGTGGCGGAACTCACAGTCTTCGGTGCTAACGATCTCTCCGCTTCCCATCGGGTCCGCTGAGGGATTGTCAAACAGGTACGGAACCTCGCACGCATGTATCGCGCCAATATACTGGGTTGTCACCGGCTTCCTGACGAAGTACATGTAGGTGTTGCCTCCAGCGGCAGCGTGCCGGATAGCCATATCGGTGTTACCCGCGCGGAAGTTGATGTCGTTGCAGTATTGCTCCAGTCTCTTCAGCTCGCTTTCGCCGGTGAGCGTGGCCATGAATTTGTCAAACTGGACCTTCTCCTCGTCGTTCAGCAGCGCGCGATCCCTCTTGGCAATCCACCTCAGCGTTTCCGTGAAGCCTTCTTCGCCGCCCTCAAACGGGACGAAGTACCTGATTTCGTCCAGATTAGACCCGATTATCAAATCAAGCTTTGCCCGCTTCTTGTCTCCCCACATCTCGTACAGGTCCGCCCGGTCCTCGGGCAGCGTGACACCGTCCAGGAGCGGGAAGTTGGCCGTTCCCAGAAGGCAGTTCTTGTCAATGGCGGCTGCTATCGCATAAGCTTCAACAAGCTGTTCGGTGGTGAGTGCCATCAGCTCGTCCATGGTCTGGCAGCCCGTTGCGGTGAGGAAGTTCTGCGTGACGTGGATGCCATGCTCCATCGTGTCGGTGTAGGCGATGTTGGCGCTCTGCGCGATGCACCTCTTGAAGAGTCCCTCGCTACCATCGATGAGCGGGAGGAACGTGACGCTGGCTGATCCTGCTGACTCGCCGAAAATGGTCACGTTGTCCGGATCGCCACCGAAGCCGACAATGTTTTTCTGTACCCACCTCAGGGCCTCCAGCTGGTCCAGCAGGCCCAGGTTGCCCGCCTCCTTGAAGTTCTCTCCGCCGGGAACCCGCTCGAAGTTCATGAAGCCCAGGAAGCCGAGCCGGTAGTCGATGGATACGAACAGGATGTCGGGGCACTGTTTGGCGATGCTGGTAAGGTCGTAGAGGGGCGATGCCTGGGATTCGGCGCAGAACCCGCCGCCGTGAATCCACACCATGACCGGCTTCTTTGTATCATTGCAATTGGTATTGCGATAAACGTTCAGCACGAGGCAGTCCTCGCCGAACTCTGCCGTTCCAAACGAGTCGTTCAAGGGTCCGATGGGAACGTGGCCGGGCTTTGTAGCATCGTACACGCCGTCATCGTCAGCGGCAGGAAGCGCCTTCTGCCAACGAAGCTTTCCCACCGGCTGTGTTGCGTAGGGGATGCCCTTCCAAATAATCAGTTCGTCCGTTTCCTTGCCAATGAATGTGCCATTGTTGCACTTCACTGCCAATTTATTCTCGCTATTCATTTCTTTCGTCGTTTTGTGTTATTAATTCATCTTCTTACCACCGAAATACACCTCGGAAGGTTTGTTGTAGCTGAAGCCTTCTTTTTCTGCGGTGAGGAGGTCCTTGTCGAACACCAGGAAGTCGGCGTCCTTGCCGGCCTCTATGGAGCCCTTGGTGGCCTCGATGCCCAGCTGCTTGGCGCCGTTGATAGTAAATCCAATCAGCATCTCCTCAATATTCATTCTCTGATCTGCCGGAGGAAATACGTTGCCGGGGCCTTTGGCAAAGTCGTAATGCCGGGTCCTTTCCGTAATCATGCGGGTCATGCCCACCTCCATGCCAAGATACGGGTTCCAGGTCATAAAGTCCATGAAAACGATGTTGTCGCTGGAGAATGCAACCGTGGCACCGCTGTCCCAGACCGTCTTGCAGCGGAACTGCTTCTTGGAGCGCTCTTCACCGAGCCATGTGGCGCTAATGCTGGGGTCTCCGGCGTGCCAGTGTGGCGTGTAATTAGCGAATACGCCCAACTTGGCAAAACGTTCCAGATCCTCGTCGCACTGAATCTCCAGATGGGCGCAGGTAACCCTTACGTGCAGGCTGTCTCCCATTTCCTTTTTTGCCATCTCCACGCCGTCCAGCACCGTACGGGATGCACGCTCTCCAACAGTGTGCAGGTGAAGATCCAGATTCGCCTCATTCAACTCCTTCAAAACCTTGGCAATTCCCTCTGCGCTGAAGGCGGTGGAACCCGTGGTATGTACATCCACATAAGGCGTAACCATGGCCGCGGTGTGGATCTTCTGGGTGCCGTCCATGAAGACCTTCATGGTATGGACCTTCACGTGCTCCGTGTTATACTCTTTCTGGACGCGCTTGAGCTCCCTGAGGCCCTCCTCGGCAACCCGCTCTGAGTCGATCACAAGGCTGCCGTCAACATAAACGGGCAGTTTGCCCTGCTTGTCCAGCTCGACCAGGCGTTTGTACACCTTCTCGTGGAACTTCCAATCCCCCGGAAGACCGGCATCAAATACGGCGGAAACACCGAATTCGACGCAGAAATCAATCCAACGCTGAAGCGCTGCATCCACCTGCTCGTCGGTCAGTTCCATTCCACAGTCAAGAATAATCTTGACTTCCGTTGCGCCTTCATACATATTACCGGTCACATGACCGTCCTTACGAACATAAAAGGAAAGTCCCGGGATGGGATCCGGCGTGTCGTCCGTAATGCCATGCCGCTGCAGGATCCTGGAGTTGACCCAGATGCTGTGTCCTTCCCCTTCCTGAATCTGCAGCTCGGCATCGGGACAGATGGCGTCCAGTTCTTCTTTTACGATATCCTCACCTTTTAGGAACCTTTTCTCCATGTAGAATCTGTAACGCTTCTCACCGGGATGCTCTTTGATATATTTTGCCATGATTTCCAGGGCTGCCTTTTTGCCGTCTGGCTCAATGCGATCGCCTATAGGTGCGTACTCAAAGCCAACGGGAATGGTCACATGCATATGGCTGTCGATGATGCCAGGCATGATAAACTTGCCGCCGAGGTCCACGACCTTGCCCTCATAGGCTGCCAGGCCTGCCTCGTCGCCTACATAGATAAACTTACCGTCCTTGACTGCTAAGGCCGTTGCCTTGAGGTTGTTCTTGTTTGCGGTAAAAATCTTAGTGTTCTTGATAATCAAATCTGCTTTCATGCTATTACATTTTATAATTAATTTAACTTCCTTTTTAACTTCCATTTAACGACCGACGGTGCCCTTCCTTGTCAGTAGTATCATGCCCAGCGTCATACATTCTGTAACGGGAACGGCGAGCCACATGCCCTGTGGGAAAATGAATCTGGGCATCAGGATAAATGCCGGCACCAGGAATATCAGGCCCCTGAACAGCATACACAGCGTGGCCCTGGTGTTCTGCTCCGTGGCTTGGTAATATCCGATAATGGCTACGTTCAGAGCGAAGAATATGGCCGAATAAGCAAACAGGGGTAGTCCGCCTATCGCTATCTCATAGGCGTTGGTACCCTCATGCAGGAATAGGCTGACAAGCGGTTTGGTACACAGGGTAAGAAATGTTGTTGCCAATACACCACAGAGGGTGGCTGTTCTAAGGCTGACCATAAAGGCCCTTCGCACACGGTAGTGATTGCCTGCACCATAATTGAAACTGATGATGGGCTGGGCTGACTGAGCCACCGAATTGTTGATCATGAATACGATGGGATAAAGATAGCAGGCCACACAGAAGGCAGCTACACCATCTTCGCCCAAAAGACGTATAAAGACGTAGTTGCCGGTAAGCAATACCATGGACATTGCCAGCTCTCCCAGCATAGAGGGGAAACCGCTACGCGCCATATAGCCCACATTGCGTGCTGTCAGATAGAGGCTGGTAAGGGTGAGCTTCAGCCTGCATATCATGACGGTGCGTGTGCGGAAGAACATATACCAGATAACCATTCCTGCTGCAGCGGCACAGCTAATTGATGAAGCAATGCCGCTTCCCGCTATACCCATCTGCATTGGAAACACGAACAGCCAATCCAGGAAGATGTTCAGCAGGCCGGGAAATATCTCTAATGACGCAGCAAACTTGGGAGATCCGTCCAGTCTAATGACGAAGGTGCCAATCATCTGGATGACGATGCAGACACAGCCGGGAAGAATGGTGAGTAGATAATCCTGACATAATGGCAATAGTGCATCACTGCTTCCCAAAAGGCGCAGGAAAGGGATGCGGAAGAAATAAATAGCGATAGCAATAATGATCATTAACAGGGTGGCCACATCGAAGGCCTGGGTGATATTGATGTTTGCAGCCTTTCCGTTGTCTTGTGACAGATGGATACTTGCCACAACAGAAACGCCCGCACCGAACATCAGCGCAAGGCCCGTTGTCATCAGAAACAACGGCGAGACGATATTGATTGCTGCCAAAGCATTACTTCCCACACCCTGTCCGACAAAGATGCCGTCTGCAACCGTAAAGAGTGATGCAAACACCATTGATAACAACGTCGGATAGAAGATACTGTAGAACAGCGGATCAATCTTCGACTTACCGAAGTCTATACTATCCCTTTCTTTGTCTCTTATCTTCTTAACCATTCTTCCGTTAATATTACTTGCGCGCGTTGACAATATCTAAAAGGTAGCCGGGGGTAAAGAACTTATCCATGAACTGGTAATAGCCGAGCAAGGGAAGCACAGCCTTGTACTGGTCGGCCAGAAGGCCCTTCTTGATACGTATGTTACCAGGCCCGGCGATGTCCAGGACGTTCTGGTCATCCTTCGAGTACGCCTTCCATTCAATCTGGTCTGTCGAGGGGTTGCCACAGCGTACGAAATTAGTCCACATCTGCTGAACGGCCTCGTAGATATCCTCGGAGATGTTCGTGCCGTTGAAGGGGCTGTTCGTCCCGAGGCAGCGCATGTTGAACACGAATATGAGTTCCACGGAATGTGCTGCTCCAACCTCCGCATTGCTGCCCGGGTACGACCAGTAGTAGCTGAACGTCTTGTTGAACGCACTCTGCACATCCAGCTGCTGGAGCATGGGAACCCTGAACATGAGCTCATTGATGAACTCCGTCTCTATAAGGCCCGGTTCCTGAACCCGGCAGACCCGCCAGAATTCCTCGTAATACTTCTTGTCCTCTTCCTTCAGGTAGAGGGCAGCATCGCCCACGGCGTTCTGAGCGAATTTCTTTTGCTCTTCCATATTCAGACAAGGACCCTCGCCCATGAATAGCCTGGCTTCGTCAGCCGTGCTGCCTGCCAGGATGGAAATGTGCTTTGCGTAGCCTTTCTTATACAGCTCGATGGGGGCTTCGGGGAGCACCTCCGTTCCGTAGTAGGGACAGGACGTAAACTTGCCCACTGCTTCCACATACGCCTTCTGGAGTTCTTCTTCGCTCAGCGCCATAATCTCGTCCATGTTCTTGCAACCGGTGTACTCGAGCAGCGCCTTGGTCTTGTTCTGCGCTGTTTCGCAGGTAACCGGGAAAGCGAGAGTGGTGGACCCGCTCTCAGCGATGACCTTCTGGAAATACTGGTTTGCCTCTTTCATGACTGGCAGGATGGAAACCGAGCCGCCGCCGGCGCTCTGTCCGAAGATGGTCACATTGTCTGGGTCTCCGCCAAAAGCGGCGATGTTCTCGTGTATCCACCTAAGCGCCATAGCCTGGTCAAGCAGGGCGTTGCAGGGCGCCGTCTTGAAGTTTTCGCCACCGGGCACCGACGAGAAGTCCATGAAGCCGTACATGTTCAGGCGGTAGTTGATATTCACTAGAATGATGTCACTTTGCACCTGTACAAGATTGGCTCCGCTGTAGGATACCTGCGAGCCCGAGCCAATGACGTACGCACCACCGTGAATCCATACCATCACCGGCTTCTTCTTCGTCTTGTCGTCGGCGTTAAGCCAGATATTCAGGAAGAGGCAGTCCTCAGACATCTGTTTCTGGATACAATCCGGGTAGCCCAGTGAACCGTAAGCACCTTTTCCGAAGTACTTGGCCTCGAAGACGCGGTCGCACGCATCCACGTACTCCGGTGCCTTGAAGCGGCGCTCGCCCACGGGTGCCTTAGCGTAGGGAATGCCCAACCACGATGCAACTCCGTTATTCTCGGTTCCGACGAAAGTGCCGTTCACACACTTCACAGCAAGGGCCTCGTCATAGCCTCCTGTGATTTCGCTGTTCAAATACTCGTATGGATTGTAAATAGCCAAATCCTTGAATTCTCTTTTCTTATCACTCATTGTTTTGTCCACCTTTAAATTCATTAAAATTAGTTTATTTTTAAATACAATAATACTTATTCAAGCTACACGACTGTGTTAGCATACCCTCTTGGACGACCCGTTCCCAAGGCGCCGTGCCCAGGACATCATCAGGTCCTCCCGCCTTCCGAATATATCTTTTTGCATGCCGATGGTATCGTCAAATACCATTGTCTGACGGTCCTCCCCGAAGAACTGCTTCCACTCGTATTGGTCTGTAGAGGGGTTGCCTGTCCGGGCAAAGTTCGTCCACATCTGTTTGATGACATGGCGGAATTCACACTCTTCGGTTCCAAGCCTCTTTCCGCTCCCCATCGGGTCCAAGATGTACGTGTCGAACAGATACGGAAGCTCAGCCGCATGAATTACGCCAAGCTCAGGGGATAACACCGGTTTCCTGACGAAGTACATGTAGGTGTTGCCTCCGGCGGCAGCGTGCCTGATTGCCATGTCTGTGTTACCGGCGCGGAAGTTGATGTCGTTGCAGTATTGCTCCAGCCTGCGACCCTCGCTTTCGCTTGCGAGCGTAGCCATAAACGCGTCGTACTGGGCCTTCTCCTCGTCGTTGAGCAGTGCACGGTCCCTCTTTGCAATCCACCTCAGCGTATTCTTAAAGCCTTCCTCACCGCCCTCCAGCGGAACAAAATACCTGATTTCGTCCATGTTGGATCCAAGCAGCAAATCAATCTTGGCCCGTTTCTCGTCGCCCCACATCTGGTACAGGAGGGCACGGTCTTCCGGCAGCGTAACGCCGTCAAGGAGCGGGAAATTGGCTGCGCCCAGAAGGCTGTTTTTGTCAATGACAACCGCATTCTGATAGGCGACTATAAGCTCCTCGGTGGTGAGTGCCATCAGCTGGTCCATTGTCTGGCAGCCCGCTGCTGTAAGAAAGTTTTGCGTAACGTGGATGCCGTGCTCCATGGTGTCGGTGTAGGCAATGTTGGCGCTCTCGGCGATGCACCGCTTAAAGAGCCCCTCACTTCCGTCGATGAGCGGAAGGAACGTAACGCTGGCCGAGCCTGCCGACTCGCCGAAAATGGTCACGTTGTCCGGATCACCGCCGAACCCGGCAATGTTTTTCTGCACCCACCGGAGGGACTCAAGCTGGTCCAGCAGGCCCAGGTTGCACGCCTCCTTGAAGTTTTCTCCGCCCGGAACCCGCTCGAAGTTCATAAATCCCATGAAACCGAGCCGGTAGTCGATGGATACGAACAGGATGTCGGGACATTGTTTGACAATGCTGGAAAGGTCGTAGAGGGGCGACGCCTGGGATTCCGCGCAGAACCCACCGCCGTGAATCCACACCATCACCGGCTTCTTGTCGTCTGTGCAGCGGGTATTGCAATAGATATTGAGCACGAGGCAGTCCTCGCCGAACTCCGCCGTTCCTTCTGAGTCGTTCGAAGGCCCGATGGGAACGTGGCCGGGAATTGTGGCGTCGTACACCCCGTCATCGTTTGCGGCAGGAAGGGCCTTCTTCCAACGAAGTTTCCCCACCGGCTCGTTGCGTAGGGGATCCCCTTCCAGATAATCAGCTCGTCCGATGCCTTGCCAACAAAGGTACCGTTGTTGCACTTAACGGCAAGAGACTTATCGTAATTGCCGTCGGTAATTATCTGATTTGTTCTGTTTTGTTCCATATTCTTCTTCGTATTTTATGCCTTATACACTTCTTCACCGTCAACGATGGTGGCGATGATGTTGGCTTGGGCTACCTTCTCGATGTCATCGTGCAGGAAGTCGCAGTCGAACACCGTCATATTGGCGATCTTGCCGAACTCGATGGAACCTATGCGATGCTCCTGATGGAACTGTCGGGCCACGTTTATGGTCATGGCGCGGAGCGACTGTTCGCGGCTGATGGCCTCCTTCATGTTGCGCGGCTGGCAGATGTCTCCAAACACTGCCTGCGGATAGGTACGCTTTTCTGCCGTATAAATGCTGTATTTCACATTCATCATCGGCGAAACGGGATAGTCGGAATGGAACACCACGTTGGCACCGGCATCGTAGAACGACTTGATGGGATAAGCCTGTTCGGCCAGTTCACTTCCGACGTAAGATACTTCTTGATCGTAAGGGGCTCCAACAACCTTAGCGGTCCACAGGGGCGGAACAGCCGGTACGGAACCGGTTGCTGCCATTCGGCGCACATCCTCGTCGGTCACGAAGTGCAGGTGTGCCAGCACGTTGCGTTGATTTTTGTCGCCGGTAATCTTCTCGGCATCCTCGATGCAACCGAGCATGAAATGCGTGGCACCGCCTCCCTCAGAGTGAACATGGACGGCCAGTCCCTCTTTGTCGGCCTCCACAATCAACTGTACCATCTTGTCATGGTCGTTGAAGCGCTCCACACCGTGATAACCAGGCTGGTCGAGGTAGTCCTGGTTTTGCCAACCGGTATGCGCCTCTGTTACACCGTCGAGGAATGCCTTCAGGCCGACAACCTGAAAATACTCGCCACTGTACTTGGCACGATCCGCAGCGACGCGGGCCACTTCTCCCTTGGGGTCTTCGACATTGTCGGGCGCCAACAGATAGGCATAGGTGCGCAGCTTCAGCTTGCCTTCCTTTTCCAACTCATGGTACGCCTTGGCTGTTTCCTTGAAGAAAATCTCCACGCCGGCATCAGCAACTCCGGTAAAACCGCTACTGAGGGCAAAGTCCTGCCATGCCAGCAGATAGTTCTTGGCATACTCCAACGATGTGGGAAGCTTGGGCATGATTTCCATCACCGGATTCTCGCAGATGTAGCCGTCTGGATCGCCATTGGCATCGACGTGTACCATGTCATAGCCCATTTTCTTGGCGTATGCCGCATCGATACCGGCCCACTGCAGTGCCTTGGTGTTGAGTAGCATGGAGTGTCCGCCGGGGGTTTGCATGATTAACGGCTTATCAGAACATATTTCGTCAAGGTATGACTTGGTGACGTGCTCATCGTTCTCCACCCATCCTGCTGCCAGGTACAGCTCGCGCTGTGGGTTCTTTGCAATAAACCTTTTGATGATTTCGCGGTACCTGTTGTAGTCGGTCAGGTTTCCCCCCTCCATGAGGTTAGCCTGCCCGACGGCACGGTCACCCGCAAAATAGCCGTGGCAGTGCGACTCTAGGAAGCCAGGGTAGATATAGCTATTACCATAATCTAATACCTGCGCGTTCGCGCCTGCTAGCCTCTTCGCTTCTTCTGAGCTGCCGATATAGGCAAATACGCCGTCCTTCACTAATGCAGCCTTGGCAAAAGGCCTCTTCTCATCCATTGTGATGATGTTACCGAGAATGATTGTCTGTTTCATGGTTGTTTTGATTTATAAGTGATTAATTAATGGCTTAGTTTGAGAATTATCCTACTCACATAACGAAGAAGGATAATGGTATTTTATTGAATTTCTATCCCATGGTTTATTTAGGTTTTTAAGGATTTCTGTGCTAAAATTAGGATAAATTCTCTTAATATTCCTCCTCCGTAGGCATTTTTTTTCAAGTTTTGCAGATTTTGAAACATTTTTTGCAGATTTTGAAAGTCTGAGCCGTATGAGTAATATAAAACACGTATCATTTGCAGCAACTTTTACCATCAGAGAAAAGGCATATCACCCGTAGAGAAACAGCATATCTCTACGAGCAATACGGCATATTGAGAAAATAAAGAAAACTTGCTACAACGAACGCATCCAAGCAGATACGGACAATCCAGTACGCTGTTTGAAGGCAAGGCTGAAGGTGCTGTAACTCTTGTAGCCGCTCTTGAGGGATAGTTGCTGAGCTGTGACTGAACGATGGGCAGCCATAGCCTGGGTATAAAGTTTCATGAAATGGTTGATACGCAGATCATTGATATACGCATTGTACGTGACACCCTGACGAGAGAAATACTGACTCAGATAGTAGCGATTGGTACCAATGGCCTGTGCCAGCTGCAGTAATGACAGGTCGTGTTGTAAGAAAAGTTTTTTCTTTACGCAGTGCGTAGTCAACAATTGTTCTATATTAGATGGAAGGGCCATGGGCTGTTTATCGTCTGTCGGCGTATCAGGCTTCTCAATAATATCCGTCTCTAATGGACTATACACTTGTTCCATGGGTGTATCCAACTGCGGTAACGTTTCAACTCGCCACAGCAGGAAGAACATAAAAAAGAATTCGATGATCTGTACATATGTGCTGATGGTTACGTTGGCACTCTCGAACCCATCAATGATGATAAGAAACAAGACAATAATCACCAACGTGTGGCTCAACCATACCTCCTTATGCTCAAGGTCGGCATAGTTGTCGCGTAACCAACGGCCATACTGTCTGACAGCATATATCATATATAATGTGTAGAGCACATAGACCAAGACAATGTATGCGATAGCTATGTCGATGATATTGTCATCGGGATAGACAATGTATAGCAATCCCAGTATTGCATAGGGTAAAGTAGCCAAGGCTATAGGCCATACGGAGCGCTTACGGTCTTGAAGCATGGCAAACATGGTGCCGGGGATGGTGGTCAGCAGTACCACGCTGTCGAGTACAGCAATCACTACGCAACTCGTAGAATAGATCTCTCCGGAAAAGATATAGAACAGAAACCACCATACATGGCCCAAGAATACGATGGCAAAGAATGCGGCTGTCCAATGGCGCAGAGTCATAGGTGGTGTGACATCAGAGGCGAAAGCATTGCCCTTGCGCAGGTAGAGGTAGATGCTGGCGATGAGAGCTAATAATGCAGTTCCGCCATAGAAGATAAAATACAATGTAAACTGAGCCGGTATCTGTTCGAAATACATGGATTCAAATATAGTTTAAGTCCTTTTCGCGTGCAAAAATACGATTAAGCAAGGACAATACAAAATAATAACGGTTTTTATTTCTATTGTCGAGCAAGAGTATTCTCGAGAAATAGTCTTAAAAGTACAATTATGCGATAGATTAATGAAATAAATCTTAAAACTATTTCTTTATCCGTATTTCATAAAGTCAAATTTACAAAATAAATTCGTTGAATTTGGCGTGTGAAATAAAAAAGTGTATCTTTGCAACCATGAAACCTTAAAATTCTTTAGTTATGTATATTGACAATAATTTATATGTGGCACATGGAAAGAATGGCCCGATATGCCTTTGTGGTAAGATGGCTAATCGTCACGGACTGATTGCCGGAGCTACAGGAACCGGTAAGACTGTGACACTGCAGGTGCTGGCCGAGACTTTCTCTCAGGCAGGTGTTCCCTGTTTCATGGCTGATATGAAGGGGGACCTCTCGGGTATCAGTCAGAAAGGTCAGCTATCAGGCTTTATAGAGAAACGCTGTGTCGAGTTCGGTATAGAGAATCCACAGTTCCAGGGTAGTCCCGTCTGCTTCTATGACGTTTTTGGCGAACAGGGACATCCTATGCGTACTACCATATCGAATATGGGACCTGAGCTGATGTCGCGTCTGATGGATTTGAATGAGGTACAGGCAGGCGTAATGACAATCCTGTTCAAGGTGGCTGACGAGAGAGGGCTATTGCTACTGGATCTAAAGGACCTGCGTGCGATGCTCAACTATATTGCCGACCACGCATCGGAACTGACCAAGAAGTATGGTAATGTCTCTACGGCCAGCGTTGGAGCTATACAGCGAGCCCTGCTTGCATTAGAGAATCAGGGAGCCGACAAGTTCTTTGGCGAACCGGCCTTCGACATAATGGACCTGCTGCAATGCCGTGCCGACGGCAAGGGAATCATGAATGTACTGGCTGCAGACAAGCTGATGCTGAATCCAAAGTTGTATTCTACGTTCCTGCTCTGGCTATTGTCTGACCTGTATGTACGTCTGCCAGAGGTTGGCGATCAGGAGTTGCCAAGACTAGTATTCTTCTTCGACGAAGCACATACCTTATTTACTGGTACGCCCAAGAGTTTAGTGGATAAGATAGAGCAGGTGGTGCGTTTGATTCGCAGTAAGGGGGTAGGAGTTTACTTTGTTACACAGAATCCAACGGATATACCCGATTCTGTATTGGCCCAGTTGGGTAACCGCGTGCAGCATGCTCTGCGTGCCTTTACGCCTAAGGAACAGAAGAATGTGAAAACTGCTGCCGAGACATTCCGTGCCAACCCAGACTTTAAGACAGAAGAGGCCATCATGGAACTGGGAACAGGCGAAGCCCTTGTTTCTTTCCTGGACGAGAAGGGTACACCTACTATGGTAGAGCGTGCCAAGATCCTGTTCCCACTGAGCCAGATAGGAGCAATCACAGAAGCACAGCGCGACCAGATTATCAAGTCCTCGCGCATCTTTGGCCGTTACGATACGATGATAGATCGTGAGAGTGCCTTCGAGATGCTATTGGCAGAAAGTGAAGAAATTGCCACACCAGAACCCACACCAACAAAAAACTCCCCCTCAGGGGAGACAAAGGGAGCTTCTAAGAGCTCTTGGAAGAAAAGCTTCCTTGGCAAGATACTCATGGCCGTTATTACCAGTGTAACTGCTGCCCTGGGCACTCATATAGCCAATACTGTTACAGGCAGTAAGAGTCGTTCAAAAGACTCCATAGGCAAGAAGGTAACCAAGACTACTATTAGCACAGCCACCCGAACGGCTACGCGTGAACTTACGCGTAGCATTCTGGGTAATCTGATAAAGTGATGTCAAAGCGACATCACTTTTTTTCTGGAATCCAAACACGCATATTGCCGCTGCCTCTGTGGCACCAAGCGTAGTAGGGGATGAAGGTCAGACCTGTATCCTCAGTGATAAGTGTGGTGATGGGCGTTCCGGCAATCTTTGTCTTGCCGGTTTTGAATTGCGTATCTGCGGCAATCTTTGCCTCCTTGATATTTATGGTGTTGTCTGGATGCTCAATGCAGTATACCAAGGGACCGCGCTCGACGCATAACATACCACGGTCAGCTTCAACATTTTCGTTGGCACGAACGATGCGGGGCTCCATATCGAAATGAATCTTCACCACATCGCCCTTCTTCCACTTGCCACCAAGACCCAAATATCCGTCACTATCTACATTAGAGCGGAAAACATATTGTTTTTTATTATTTATGCTGACAGAAAATTGGGGAGTTTTGTCATCTGCGTATGTGTAGAGGTCGGAGGGGACAACTTCGTTACGCACCCAGCCCGGGAAGCGAATTCGGAAGATGAATTCTCCTGCCTTGTTCTCTTCAACCTTCAGCGTGATATCACCATCCCAAGGATAATTTGTTTCTTGGCTCAGTCGAACCTTCTTGCCACCCACATTCAACGTTGATGTGTTCGATAAGAAAAGGTTCACATAGACCGCTGGAGTATTGTTAAAGGAATTTTCTTTAACAGCATATACATAACCTGGCAACGAGGGAATGAAGCGGCAGATGTTGCTGGGACAGCAGGCACAGCCGAACCAAGGCTGACGCTGATGCTGACCTTCTGACTCCAATGGGTTGGGGTAGTAGAAGCCGTTGCCTTCCAATGATACACCACTGATAAGACCATTATATAAGGTACGCTCTAATACATCATAATATTTAGCCTCGCCGTGTAAGAGGAACAGGCGGTGGTTGACGTATACATTACCAATGGCGGCACAGGTCTCGCAATAAGCGGACATATTGGGCAGCTCATAGTTCTTGCCAAAGGCTTCGCCATTAGAGGTAGCACCAATACCACCAGTAATATAGAGTTTCTTACCAACGATATTATCCCAGATGGCATCGATAGCCTTGATATAATCTTTGTCGCCTGTGAGGGCCGCCACATCTGCCATTCCGGCATACATATAGGCAGCACGAACGGCATGACCTACGGCCTCATCCTGCTCCACAACGGGTTTGTGACTCTGTGAGTACTCTTGCTTGACCTTTGTCTTTCCACGATAGTCAAGTAGGAACTTGGCCTCATCCAGATATTTCTTGTCGCCTGTTACCAAATAAAGCTTTGCCAGACCCATCTCAGGTATCTGATGTCCAGCTACCACACAGGCCTGTCCTGGGTTGGGACCTACCTCCTTGCAAACGACATCAGCATAACGGATAGCAATATCCAGGAACTTACGACTGCCTGTGGCCTGATAGTGGGCAATGGCACTCTCCAGCATGTGGCCCAGGTTGTACAACTCGTGACTGCCCTGTTCCTCGCTGACCCAACGACTGACGCCCGACCAGGGGTGCGGATGTTCCGGGTTCTGCGTGCGTGCCGTATAGAGGTAGCCGTCAGGCTCCTGAGCTGTGGCTATGATATCGATAATGCTATCCACATAAGCACGTAGCTGCTTGTCGGGATAAGTCTGCAAAATATAGCTGGCACCCTCAATGGTCTTGTAAGGATCGGTATCGTCAAAGGGGAAAGTCCCATTCTTTATATCAAAGACCTTTGACTTGTCTTTAATATGAATAGCTGCATTAGTAAAATTACTATAACGTCCTGATTCCTCGCACTTTGAGAATGCGAGAGGGATGGTTACATTTCTACTCGCCTCTAATCTCTGTCCCCAGAAAGTAGCAGGCGTTACCTTAACCGAAGTAAAGGGAACTGGAGTGATGGGGTATGCCTGTTTTAGTTGACAGTTGACAGGTGATAGATGACAGGTGAAGGCTACCAAAAGGGCCAATAATGGTTTCATGTTCATAGTTTATTGTTATAAATCTTCGTTATTTCAATTATTTTTTTGCAAAGATAGCAATAATTATCGAAATATATGTATATTTGCAGATAAAATGTGCAAACTTTTGTAAACGATTAATGAAATATATCTGTGATTTCATAGCCCGATGGATGGCATTGATGGTTCTGATAGTAGGAATATTGTCGATGTCCGTGCCTGAATCCTTTGTGTGGATAGACACATGGTACATCAATCCCATGTTGGGTGTAATCATGTTTGGAATGGGCTTGACACTCTCTCCGCGCGATTTCAGTATTGTGCTGAGTAGGCCCAAGGACATCCTGATAGGCTGTCTGGCACAGTTTACGGTAATGCCGCTGTTGGCCTGGGGATTGACAATTGCCTTTTCATTACCCAAGGAACTGGCATTGGGCGTTATTCTGGTAGGCTGTTGTCCTGGTGGTACGGCCTCGAATGTGATTACCTATCTGGCCAAGGGCGATCTGGCTCTCTCTGTCGGTATGACGGCATGCTCTACGTTGCTTGCGCCTGTGCTTACACCCTTACTGGTTTGGCTTATGGCTGGTACAATGGTAGATGTTGACACAATAGGAATGTTACAGAGTATTTTTTATGTGGTTATTGCGCCCATCATAGGCGGTCTGCTTTTTCAGCACTTCCTGCCCAAGCTAACCAAACGTGTTATGCCTTATCTGCCAGCCTTCTCTTCGGTAGTGATTGCACTGGTAGTAGGAATCGTGGTTTCGCATAGTGCCGACAGGCTGCTGCTTGGCGGTATGGTGGTAGTAGTGGTAGTCATGTTACATAATTTATTAGGTCTGCTGATAGGCTTCGTGATAGGACGCATGCTGCAATTGAGCCATCCCAAGTGTGTGGCTCTCAGCATAGAAGTCGGTATGCAGAACAGCGGGTTAGCCTCTTCGCTGGCTGTCCTGCACTTCGCAGCCTTCCCGTTGGCCACCATCCCAGGTGCCGTCTTCAGTGTTTGGCATAACATCAGCGGAGCGCTCGCTGCCAAACTTTATCAACGAATCAACCAATAATTTCTTTCACCATAAACTAATCAATGAAAACAAAACAGGTTATTATTACCTCCTTGGTATTTGCCGTCGCTACGGCCGTCCACGCAAAAACAGTTACCATTAATGTTACCAATAAACGTTTCCAGACGGTGACGGGTTTCGGGGCGGCCTGCTGCGATGGAGCCATGTGTCCGTATGGTACAGACACTCAACCTGTGAAGCTCCTTTACGGTCCTAAGTCTAAGATCGGCCTGAACATCATGCGCATGGAGATCTCGCCCAATTTCGAGGGCGATATCATTGTGCCGGAGTGGGGCAACTACGACTCTCCTTACGATTGGCAGGGCTCAGTCCCTTCTGCCAAGTACGTCAAACAGGTCGGCGGTATCGTCTTCGGTACGCCATGGTCGCCACCAGGTGACTATAAGACCAACGGCTCGGCCTCTGGCGGAAACACAGAAGACCAGAATGCAACGCGAGGCGAGTTGCGCGAGGACTGCTACGAGAAGTTCTTCCTGTGGATAAACACTTTCCTGAAGTACATGAAGTCGAAGGGTGTACTCGTAGATGCTATTTCCGTGCAGAACGAGCCCGACTGGTGGGTCAACTATTCAGGATGCCTCTATACACCCGAACAGCAGTTGAATCTGGTTAAGAACTATGCATACCTGCTTGATAGGGAGAAATATCCGCATGTCCGTCTTATCAGCGCAGAGCCTTTGGGTTTCGACCCTAAGTACTCTGATATGCTAATGAAAGATTCGAAAGCACGCGACCAGATTGACATAATTGCGGGCCATCTCTATGGTCATCCGCCCTTGGGGAATATGAAGAGTGCAGCTGTCCTGGCTGCTAAATACGGCAAGGAGGTATGGATGACAGAACATTCCTCGACAGATCATATAGACCATCTGCCCACTTGGCATGAGCAACTGCTATTTGCCGAGGAGTTAAATGAATGTATGCTGTCGGGCTGTACAGGATATATATATTGGTACATGCGCGCGCATTGGTCATTCGTGGGCACAGGCGAACCAGTAGAGTTGGACAAAAAGAAGATTACCATCCCGGGCAACACCAAGAACAAGTTGCTGCCACGTGCCTTTGTAATGTCTCACTTCTCGAAGCATGTTACTGGATCCACCCGTCTGGAGGTCAGATCCGGCGCTACCGAAGCAACAGAGGCTCCCATCGAATATTCTGCCTACATCAAGGGTGACTCACTCATAGTCATGGCTATCGACACAACAAGTACAGAGTATGATTTAAGACTTAGATTGCCAGTTATGGTAAAGAGTGGCGTTCATCTGTTGTCCACAGGCAACGAGTCAGCTAATCTCTGCCGTACGTCAGAGATTACCATAGATGAGCCCACATCCGATCTGATTGTCAGCTTCCCGGCACGCAGCCTGAATACCTATATCTTTATGCTCTATAAAGACGAGACGGGTATCGTTCCCACTCCCTGGCAAACGGATAAGGTAGTTTCTATCTATGACCTTTCCGGTCGTCAGTTGAACGCGCGGTTAAACAAGGGATTCTTTATAGAAAAGCAAGCCGACGGAACAGTCAGAAAAGTCTATAAGAACAAATAAACAAAGATTAATAATAACATTAAACATCCACATGAAAAAGATTCTCTCCTGTCTTACACTCATTAGTTTGAGCACGAGCCTGGCAATGGCTCAGGACCCTGTTATCTCAACCAAGTACACTGCCGACCCGGCTCCCTACGTGCATGGTGATACCATTTATCTGTATACCACACACGACGAGGATGATGCCGAGGGCTTTAAAATGTTCGACTGGTTGCTCTATACCTCGACGGATATGGTCAACTGGACAGATCACGGTGCTGTGGCTTCGCTTGATGACTTCAAGTGGTACGAAGGTAAGAACGGTGCGTGGGCAGAAGAAGTTATAGAACGTAACGGAAAGTGGTATATGTATTGTCCCATTCACGGACACGGCATAGGTGTGCTGGTCAGCGATAGTCCTTACGGACCTTTCCACGATCCCCTCGGCCATCCGCTGGTATGGCAGCGCGAACACTGGGAAGACATCGATCCCACCATCCTTATTGACGACGACGGACAGGCTTATATGTTCTGGGGTAATCCTCATTTGTATGTTGCCCTGCTGAACGAAGATATGATTTCCCTTAAGAGTGATGCTATGCGTCTGCATGGGACACCCGAGCATTACCAGGAAGGACCTTGGGCATGGAAGAAAGATGGCAAATATTATATGGGCTTCGCCTCGACCTGCTGCCCTGAAGGATTAGGCTACGCCATGAGTCAGAACCCCTTAGGCCCTTATAACTTCCAGGGTTATCTGATGGCTCCCACAGAACGTACGCGCGGTAATCATCCGGGTATTATAGAGTATAAAGGTAAATGGTATGGATTCGGGTTGAACTACGACTTAAAGAACATCACCATCAAGGAGCACAAAGAACGTCGCAGTGTAAGTGCTTTCCCTGTTACATACCGTGCCGACGGCACCATTGTGGAGTCACCTTACTTCAAGGATGTGAAGGTGGAGCAGATAGAGAACTTCGACCCATACCGTCCTTGTGTTCAGGCTGAAACAATGGCATGGGGCTATGGCTTGAAGACCGTAAAGCGTGGTGTAGAAGATATCTATGTCACTGATGTGGACAACGGAGAATATATCCTTCTGCGCGGCGTAGACTTCGGCACGCAGAAAATCAGTAAGTTTACTGCCAGTTGTGCTGCTACAGTAGGTGGCAAGATAGAACTACACATTGATAGCCCTGAAGGTAAGATGATAGGTTCGGTTAAGGTTTCATCTACTGGAAATGACGAGACCTTCCGCGAGTTCACAGGTAATGTCAGCAATCCCCAGGGAGTGCATGACCTGTACTTTGTATTTAAGGGAGCCAAGGACAAAAAACTGTTGAACTTTGACTATTGGAATATAAGATAAGACAATAACACATATTTTATATATATGAATATACTTCGCGGGAAAAGCGGACGATGTGTCCGAGGTATGTTAGTTGCAGGTGTTCTGCTCCAGGCTTTATCTGCTATGGCACAGGAGAACGTTATCACCGTTAATGCAAAGAAACTGGGTGTACCCATCCAGCCAACGATGTACGGCATCTTCTTCGAGGACATTAACTATGCAGCAGATGGCGGCCTCTATGCCGAGCTGGTGAAGAACCGTAGCTTTGAGTTTCCCAATCACTTTGCAGGATGGGACATCTCTGGTCAGGTAACGTTACGGAACGACGGTCCCTTCGACCGTAATCCTCACTATGTACGTCTGGCGCCTTCGGGACATCGAGACAAGCACACGATGATCGAGAATCACGGTTTCTTCGGCATCGGCGTGAAGGGTGGGGAAGAGTATCGCTTTTCTGTCTGGGCACGTGTGCCGGATGGCGTAAAAGCCAAGTTATGGATAGACCTTGTGGATAATGCCACAATGGACGAAGACCAGAAACTGGGCAACGCAGGACTGGAGGTCGACGGTAAGGAATGGCAGAAGTATTCTGTCATCATTAAGCCAAAGAAAACCTTTGCCAAGGCACACCTGCGTATATGGGGTGACGGCAAGGTGACAACCGACTTGGAACATATCAGTCTATTCCCTGTAAATACCTACAAAGGGCATGAAAACGGGTTGCGCATGGATGTCGCAAAGACACTGGAGGACTTACACCCTGGCGTTTTCCGTTTCCCCGGCGGTTGCATCGTAGAGGGAACAGACTTGGCAACCCGTTACCAGTGGAAAAACACCGTTGGTCCTGTGGAAAACCGTCCACTGAACGAGAATCGCTGGCACTACACCTTTACCCAGCGTTATTACCCTGACTACTTCCAAAGTTACGGTCTTGGTTTCTTCGAGTATTTCCAACTCTCCGAAGAGATTGGTGCCGAGCCATTGCCTGTGCTGAACGTAGGTATGGCATGCCAGTATCAGAACGAAGACGACGCTCACGCACCTGCGACAAAGGAGGGCCTGCAACAGTTCATAGATGATTGCATAGACCTTATTGACTTCGCCAATGGAGATCCTGCAACCAACCAATGGGCCAAACTTCGCGCCGATATGGGACATCCTTCACCCTTTAATCTAAAATTCATAGCAATCGGAAACGAACAATGGGAGAAGCCATTTTTTGAACGCCTGGCTATCATCGCTCCTGAAGTACGCAAGGTACATCCTGAAATCAAACTCATCGGTACCAGTGGCCCGAATGCCGAGGACGACCATTTCCGTAACGGATGGAAGGCCATGCGAGAACTGAAGGCTGACTTAGTAGATGAGCATTTCTATCGTGATATACAATGGTACAAGGACTGGATGAACCGTTACAGTGATCGTGACTTCTACACCAAGAATGGCCCACGTGTCTTTGCCGGAGAATGGGCTTGCCATGATAGAGGTAAGAAGTACAACCATGCAGGTGCCAGCATTTACGAAGCAGCATTTATGACGAACATCGAGCGTAATGCCGACCTGGTTCACATGGCTACCTATGCACCGCTTTTTGCCCACATGGAAGGATGGCAATGGCGTCCCGACCTTATCTGGTATGATAACCTTACCACCGCCCGTACTGCTTCGTACTACGTTCAGCAACTGTATATGCTCAATCGCGGTACGAATGTTCTGCCTACAACTATCAGCCTTAATGGTGGTGCTCCTGTAGCAAATCCAGTGGAGAAGGGACAGGACGGTGTCTTTGCCAGTGCAGTGATAGATAAGGACAAGAATGAAATAATAGTGAAAGTCATCAATACACAGGAGAAAGCCAGTACAACCAGCATCAACATCACAGGGCTGAAGTTCAAGAGCTTTCCCCCCGTAGCCGAAGTTATATCGCTGGATTGTTCGGCATACGATGCAGAGAATGTACCTGGAAAGCCTGAGGTCATAAAACCTGAGAGCAGTTCAACAGCCATTAAAGCTGACAAGGGCACGATCATCTTTGCCCCTGTCATTCCTGCCAAGACTTTCCAACTCTATAAAGTAAAACTGTAAATGGTACACATGCGAATGAAACAAAGAATCCTACTGTTTCTGACTATAGCTACAATGACCTTGAATGTCTATAGCCAAAAAGGTCGTGGACTATGGGCATGCAAAACTATCGACGAAAAGAATGTGTTCGTGAGTTGGCGTATGCGCAGTACCGACGATCCGCTGAACACAACATATAAGCTTTATGCCAACAACAGGTTGGTGAAGACACTGAAGGACAGAACGAATGTTCTTCTCTCTGCAGGAACCAGCGGTGTCAAGTTCCGACTGGAGGTATTGGATGACGAAGGAGCAATTATCGACATACAAGATGAGGTAAGATGTGATGCAAAGTTTTTCCACCATATCAAACTGGAATATCCGGGTGACTACACGATGAAGGACGGCTCGACGGTGACCTATACACCTAACGACTGCTCAGCCTACGATATGGACGGTGATGGTGAACAGGAGATAATTATGAAATGGGAACCGTCGAATGCTGGCGCTACATGTACAGCAACGGCACCGCAGATTCTGGATTGCTATAAGTTGGATGGTACACGTCTGTGGCGTATTGACTTCGGACCGAATGTACTGGCTGGCTGCCGATTCACATTCCTATGCTATGACTTCGACGGTGACGGTAAAGGGGAACTTATCTGTAAAACTGCACAAGGTTCGAAGGATGCTTCAGGTACATACCTGCATACAGGACCTGCTGCCTCAGCTGACCATACAAGATCATCCGTCAATTCGGTGGGTGTCATTACCAACGCAGGTAAGGAATGGCTGACATGTTTTGACGGTGTAACGGGTAATGAACTGGCCACCATCAACTACTGGCCTTTATTCGATATACGCAGCAACTGGGACGACCGGACAGGCAAGACAGACGGTGCTGACTATGGTCATCGTGGCAACTGGTTCAAGGGATGCGTGGCCTTTCTGGATGTCGATGGAAAACCTACGCCCTGTGCAGTTACCGTACGAGGTATCTATACATACAGCTATGCTGCAGCCTATAGTTGGAACGGATCAGAGTTTAAGACGTTGTGGAAAAACACGTCAGATAAGAAAGGAACTGGCATATATGCTGAGGGGGCTCATAGCCTGACCGTTGGAGACCTTGACGGTGACGGCTTTGACGAAATAATGGTTGGCGCAGCTGCCATCGACCATAACGGAAAACTTCTTTGGCGTACCGGCCTTGGCCATGGAGATGCAACTCATCTGAGCGACTTCGATCCCGAGAATGAGGGTATGGAGGTGTTTATCATTACAGAGGAGGGATCGGCAAAATACGACGCAGCGCTCATAGATGCCAAGACGGGAAAGATTCTGGTAGGAAAGCCACAGACAGGTGGCGATACCGCTCGTGGAATAGCCTTTGACTGCGACGACAGGTACGAAGGGGCTGAGTTTATGGAGTGGGGTGATGCCAACCTGATGACTTGCAAGGGCGATATTATCGCTCCATGGAAACAGGGAACGGTAAACAGCTCTTCTATCAACTACGCCATATACTGGGACGGAGACCTGTTACGTGAATATCACGATCGTAGCCACGTGGATAAATGGAACAGCAAGAACCTTGCATGGGATCGTACCTGTACTCTCTATAATTACGGTTATGGTGCCAACAGTATCAACAGTACGAAGTATAACCCCAATCTGCAGTGCGACCTTTACGGTGACTGGCGCGAGGAAGCTGTCTACTGGGCACAGAACGGCAAGGATTATTATCTGACTATCTTCACGACAACAACAGAAAGCAAGTACAAACTTCCATGGCTGCGTGACGACCATACCTACGACATGGCCATCGCATGGCAGAACTGTGGTTATAACCAGCCTCCTCACCTTGGCTATAGCCCAGTGGAATACTACAAGAAGTTGAAGGAAGAACAGGCATCGGCTCTTCATACAATTAAAAGCAATGATAGTCAGGCCAAATACTACGATTTAATGGGACGTATTCTTGTCAAGCCCAACCATTCCGGTATCTTCTTCGGACATGAATCTGACGGCACATTCCGCAAATTTGTTCGGTCAAAGTAAAACAATACGATAATGAAAAGATGTCTGTGTCATATCGGTCGACCCTGGCTGCGGATGATGTTTTCCGTTATATTCTTGCAAGCATTTTCCATGCATGCACAGATAACAGACACTTTATTAAATAAAGTAAGTGACAAGCCATTTTATTTTTCTGTTCCCGTCAAGGACGGAAACTATAAGGTGACAGTCACCCTGGGTGCGAAGAAAAGAGATGCTCAGACCGTTGTGAGAGCCGAGTCGCGCAGGCTGATGGTTGAGAACAGCACCACACCCAAGGGCCAGTTCGAGACCTATAGCTTTATCGTTAACAAGCGTTCGCCTGTCATAGCAGAGAGTAGAAAAGTGAGCCTGAAACCACGCGAAACTGGTTATCTGAACTGGGACAACCTGCTAACCCTTGAGTTTAATGGCACGAAGCCTGCAGTGAAGTCTATCCGGATAGAACCTGATACAACAGCTGTCACAGTCTTTCTTTGCGGCAACTCTACTGTTGTTGACCAGGAAACGGAACCCTATGCCAGCTGGGGACAGATGATTCCACGCTGGTTCACCGATAAGGTGGCAATATCCAATCATGCAGAGAGCGGATTGACAGCTCGTTCCTTTATCGCTGGACATCGATTGGATAAAGTACTTGCGATGCTGAAGAAGGGCGACTATGTTATCTGCGAATTCGGACATAACGACCAGAAAGAACACCTGCCAGGTGATGGGGCTTGGTATCACTTCCAATATCAGCTAAAGATATTCATAGATCAGGTTCGTAAGGCCGGGGGAACTCCAATATTTGTCACCCCAACGCAACGAAGAAACTTTGATGATGCTACTCACACTAAGATTCAGGAAACACATGGCGACTATCCTGCTGCCATGCGCGATGTAGCGAAGAGGGAAGGCGTGCCTGTGATTGAACTGCACGATATGACCCGTATCTTCTTTGAAACCTTAGGCTATGAGGACAGTAAGAAATCGTTGGTACACTATCCTGCCAACACATTCCCTGGTCAAGAAAAAGCATTGGAGGACAATACCCATTTTAATCCATATGGAGCCTACGAAGTGGCAAAAATGGTGGTAATAGGGATGAAGAATCTGGGATTGCCCATTGTTCAGTATTTGCGTGAGGATTGGCAGGATTTTAATCCTCTCCATCCAGATTCCCCAGAATCATTCAAATGGTTTCCTGCAAATAAGGAAGACATAACAAAGCCAGACGGAGATTAAGCCTCAAAAGCATGATACCGATATCGAAAACTATGCGAAAACCGACATTTATGATCTGTATGCTGGCAGTCAGTCTGTTTGCATCTGCGCAGAAGATTGACCGTAAGCACCTCAGCATTGGTGTTGATGGCCGCTATAGTCATATACTTGACGGTCATAACATTTATAACGACATGCTGAACAGTCATAACTATGGCATCTATGGCATCAATCTAGGGCTTTCCACCCGTCCTGAAGATGGTGGTTGGTTTGAGCGGGCTTTCAATTATCCCACCTTTGGCATCGGCTTTTCCTATGCTACTATCAGTACACTCAACTTTAGGGAAAATGCCCGATTGGGAGATATCATTAACCTGTTCGGAAGAGCAGAGTTCAACCTTATCCGTACCAGGAGATTCAAGGCTGGTCCGTTGTTGGAACTAGGTTTGGGCTTTAGCAGCCAGACCTACGATTACCAACAGAATCCGATGAATAAATTTATTGGTTCGAAAGTCTTTGCTGTGTTCGGAACAGGCCTGCATGCCGAATGGCTATTCGCAAAGCGGTGGTCGCTGCAGGCAGGCGTTTATCTAACCCACCATTCCAATGGCATGACGCGTTCGCCAAATTTCGGTATCAACGAGGTCTCCGTTGGAATTGGGGTACGTCATTATCTTGAAGATAATACCAATACACCGAAACTGGCAGAAGCACCTGCGAGACCTGAATATAAGAAGGGGATAAACTGGAATGTATTAGTGGCTGCCGGAGTGCACAGTTGTCCAACAGAGTTTGACGGTATTCTGGCATCGGATAACCCAGACCGACTGGCCCCTGCACGATTCCGTGGTGTGGTCGGAATGGAGTCTGTATGGCGATATCATCCTATCTTTGGTACCGGTATTGGTTTGGAGGCTGACTTCGATGCCCAAAATTACAGGCAGACAGACATACTGCTCGCTGGTAAAGAAGATCCTGACGGTTATTCGCCAGTTCGAATTGGTGTATACCTGAAGCAGGAGTTTTGGTATCGCAGAGTTTCTGTCCACATCGCTGGAGGCGTTTATCTTTTCAAACGTTGTGGTTTGACAGAGGATGTCAGCACCACCTTCGAGAAGATTGGCATTCGATATCATTTTCGCGATAGAGGCGGATTATATGCTGGCCTTGATTTACGCGCCCATCAGTTCGATCGCTCCTATTCCCTCGAGTGGTCGTTAGGATATGGTTTCTGAATCTTAAACAAATACAATTATGAAAATCCTATTCAATCTACTGTTTTTTCTTCTTTGTCTGACTGCCTGCAACACATTAGACTTCACAAATGCTTCGGTCGAGAAGGTGGCAGACCTTCAGGGTGTTCCTAAACAAGGATACCAAGGTATGGCTATCTGGAAGGATTATCTGGTGAGTCTTCAGAATACAGGTCAGGCAACTATCTATCGGCTTCAAGATGATAAGTTGCAGTTCTTGCGTCAGTTCCCATTAGCCAGCAATACTCCTGAGAATCATGCTAATGTGGCATTCTTCGGAAAAGAACGGTACGATAAAGCCGACCAGTTTCCGCTGCTCTATATTTCGCAATGTTCAAAACAACGGTATAATGGCCTTAAAGATGTCTGTTTCGTAGAACGTATTTCCCTGACAGGGGAGCCGCAACTGGTACAAACCATCGTGCTGAACGATAAGGAAGGACTGTTCGGCTATGCCCTCCAATGGATAATCGACAATAAACGCAATCTGTTGATCGGATATGGTAACACGGTCGAGAATATGGGAAAGGGCAACCGATGGAGAACAATGGTCTTTCCTATGCCCAAACTTAGTGACGGCCCAATAGTTTACTTACGTCCACAGGATGCTCTCGATAACTATTGCATTCAGGAACTCGATTCACGATTCCCCTCTAACCATATAGGACAGGGAGCGTGTGTCGTTAAGGACCAGATGTTTATCCCGGTAGGTGTGGGAACAGAAAAACAGCCTAGTATTCTATATGTATGGAACCTGAAGAAGAAACAGCTGGACCATATCATTGATTTTCAAAAACAAGTACCTCATGAATTCGAAGATTGTGAACTTTACCATAAATCTCTCATCATGCAAACCAATGGTGGAGGATTGATTCGTTTTACACCTAATAAAGATAAACGCAGAAAATGAAAAAGCAGAAATTATTACTGATTATGCTCTTTGCATTGCTGCCTGCTTTCCTTTCAGCAGCCACAAAGACCATTAAAACCGACTTTGCTAAAGGTACCATAACCATCAAGCCTGTTGCGCGGAATGCTGTACGTGTTCAGTATGCAGAAGGTAATGTGCAAAACACGCTTCCTGAATGGGTATATGTCCGTAATGAAGAGGTGACCGATTGCGACCTGAAGGTTAAGGTGGACAAAAAACGCCGTACATTATTAATTAAGGATGCACGTGGTAAGACAGTCTTTACGGCTACACGTCATCAGCTAAAGGATGGGCAAGCAACATTGTCTTTTACATCGCCTACGGACGAATACCTCTATGGCCTTGGACAGTTTCAGGATGGATATAGTAATGTGCGTGGATTGTCACGCCGACTAACACAGGTAAATACACAAATCAGTCTGCCTATGCTGTTGTCGAGCAAAGGATATGGAGTACTTTGGAACAACTACGGGATGACGGAATACAACCCATCCGACCAATTTGTTAAATTGACAAAGGGTAGCGGGGAAGGCGTGAGTGAAGAAGTAAATGTGACTTCGACAGAAGGCGGAAAGCGTGAAGTACGCAAGCATAACTTCTTTGAGGCTACTCTTGATATTGCTGAAACTGGCGACTATTCTCTGCTGCTGGATGTAGGTCAGAAGATGGCAAGGCGTCACCATCTTGTTATCGACGGGCAGACAGTCATCGACATGCAGAATATGTGGTTGCCGCCAACAGCCTCACAGATTGTTCACCTTGAGGCTGGAAAGCACCAGTTGAAAGCCGAACTAACCCGTGAAGATGCTCCAGTGCTCTATTATCAGAAGATAACAAACGAAACGGTTTTCCGTTCTCCTGTTGCCACCAGTGTTGATTATACTGTCTTTGTAGGTTCTGCCGATGAGGTGATTGCCACCTATCGCCATCTGACTGGCGACTGTCCGCTTATACCTTCATGGGCCTTGGGTTACATTCATTGCAGGGAACGTTTTCATTCATCGGACGAGATTCTGCAAACAGCCAATCGTTTTAAGCAAGAGAATATGCCACTCAGCATGATTGTGCAAGACTGGCAGTATTGGGGCAAATACGGATGGAATGCTATGCAGTTCGACGAGCAGTTCTATCCTGACCCCAAAGCCCTTACCGATTCGTTGCACAAGATGGATATCAGGCTGATGGTAAGTGTGTGGTCGAAAATCGACAAGAATTCCGAAGTAGGCCGTCAGATGAAAGCCTCGGATTATTATATTCCCGGAACCGACTGGATAGATTTCTTCAATCCCGATGCAGCAGCAGCTTATTGGAAACAATTCGGACAACGCCTTGTGCCCTTAGGTATCGATGCCTGGTGGCAGGATGCTACAGAACCGGAGAACGATGATCTGGCAGGCAGACGAGTAAACAACGGCAAATGGGCAGGCGAACAGGTAAGGAATATCTATCCTTTATTAGTGAATAAAACGGTATATGAGGGACTGGTAAATGAAGAATTAAGAGAGAAGAATGAAGAATTATATTCTCCTTTCATTCTTACCAGATGTGGTTTCCCTGGAATCCAGCGTTATGGTGCTGCCTTGTGGAGCGGAGATGTGGGGAACGACTGGGAAACGCTCCGTCGACAGATAACGGCTGGCCTAGGTGTTCAGGCAGCAGGTATCCCTTGGTGGACCTACGATGCAGGAGGATTCTTCCGTCCTGGCGACCAATATACCAATCAGGATTACATAGAGCGTATGCTGCGATGGATAGAACTCTCCGTTTATCTGCCTTTGATGCGCGTTCATGGGTACATGAGTAACACAGAGCCTTGGAACTATGGCGAGGAAGCTAAGAATATCATCAGAGAATGCCTGCAGGAGCGTGAGCGTTTGCGTCCTTACCTGGAGGAATGTGCCCGTCGTGTCTCAACAGAAGGCTACACGCTGATGCGTCCGCTGGTCTTTGATTTCGCTGATGATCCGATTGCCTTGCGGCAGAAATATGAATATATGTTCGGCCCTCGATTCCTTATCAGTCCGGTTACAGAGGCTGGCGTTACAACATGGAAAACCTATCTGCCTAAGATAAAAGGACGTTGGAAGGAACGTCGTACTGGCGAAATCTATACAGGTGGGCAATACGTAACAACATCTGTCGACAAGTCCTATATCCCCGTTTTTGAGTTAATTGAATAATAACTTATATTTCAATTACTTACAACAATAACACGAATATAGTCCTTTAGGTGAAAAAATGCATTACCGGCACGGCTCTGTGAGTCAGAAACAAGCAGGATTGTTTGCTTTCCGTCAGGCAGTTCTGGCCCCAAACACATACCCTCGTAATTTGCCAAGTTTTTCTTCCCAAAGATACTGAAGCCTGTTTTGAAAGCACAGACCAATTTCTTGGGAAGGAATGAAGCATTATCCATTCCGGAGAGCGGCGTGGAGAAATCATTAATGGGCGAACTTTTCTCGGGGTTCATACTATATATCCGTATATTACACCTTGAGCGATTATAGTTTGCAGGAATATTCAATTCACGTTCCATCACCAAAAGTGTTGTGTCATTCAATGACAGCATTTCAGAGACACCGAAAGCATAATGTCTGGAGGAACCATTGGTAACGGGGGGCTCAGTCTTATAGGCGTACTGATTGAGGAACCTCCGATTAAAGTCAAACGACAGGATACGTAATAATGTAGGCTGTGGAAATGACGGAGAAGATGGTTTGGGAACATCTGTTATCAGTCCTTGTTCTGTTGTAGTCCAGATAATTCCAGTCTTTCTATTAGAGGTTAATGACTCAAATCCGTAGTTGGAATATATATTCGCAGGGCCAAAGGAAGCGGGAACAGGAAGACCGACACCTGTAGGTTTACCATCCTCGGAAAAGGCTAGGATCTGCTGGTCATTTTCTGCTCCGACAAAGAATCCTTCGTGTGGTACGTATACAATCCCTTCAGCGTCACGTGCTTTGCCAACCGACTGAGCGTTGAAATGCTGAGCAATGAACTGCATCTTTTCTATGTCTCCGGAAGGGAGAAAGGAGATATTTACCTCGGTCCATCCGTCTGCTTCTTGCTTATCACTGACAAGAGCATAACGGTCACCTTCGATATGCGTGATACCACTATAGTTTCCTGCCGGTATATCCCATCTTTTCATGTTGTGTTGCTTAAAGAGCATGATTTCTTGAGCACAAAGATTTATTGTGGGAAGCAGAGAAAAGAGTATATAGATGATAGCCTTCTTCATAACGTTTTATGTATTCGAGCGTAAAGATACAACAAAAAAGGGAATTAAGTACGATAGAAGAATGAATTATAAACTATATTCTTATTCACCCTTCGTTTTTTTTTCGTATCTTTGCATGCCGATTGAAAAAAGCAAATAAAAATGAATATCAAATTCAGAATGGCAAAACTCAATCATAATCTCAAAAAGAGTTCTATGATGAAGGAGTTGCTAATGACTTTCATAGCAACAACACTCTCTATCGTCCTCACCTTTGGTACGGCTCATTATCTCGACCAGAAAGCAAAGAAGGATTTGGGGCGACAAACAGCTATGATGGTTATTCATGACATGGATAACACAGTAAAACTTCTTAAAGAACTGGCCAAAGAAGAGGAGAATGAAAACAATACCGCCAGATATATCATCGATCATCTTGATATGATTGACTCGCTGGAGTATGATTCAATCTGTAAAGTTCTACAATACATATCACCCTTTAGCGACGCGGATAAGCTTTATAAATTCGATGATTCTAGTGAGAAGGTCTTTCTGAGTAGCCAGGATTCATGGAAAAACATAGACAACGCGGGGTTTATAGATGCTGTTCATGATTTTTACACCACGCGTCATGCCGCTTTTGATCTTTTCAATAATTCACCATATTGGCGTAAGCCTATCAGCAGCGAGACATACTATCGTTATCTGTTGGAATACGTAGGTAAATCGTTAAACGTTTATGAAATGGCGAAGACGCATATGATGAACAAAGAGGTTCTCTATTATTATGAGAACTCATCCTACCGACAGAGACAGTTTGTTGCTTATGCCCAGGCAATGGAATCCTACAGCAACCTTTGCAAGTTTACTATGGGTATTACAGACGAAGAGTTGGATGAATACGTAAAGAACCGTGAACGTGTCGGCCGTAATGTGAAGGAAAGAGAACTTATTGGTGTATGGACAATGCAGTTATTAGATGGTTCATCGTACGAATTAACATTCAACGATGACCATACATTCCATTACACAATCTTAAACCGTTTAACTCATCACACGTATGTCGGTTATCTGGATATTTCTTCAAAGGCTACTGGTAAATGGGAATTAAAGGGTGACTCGCTATTCACTATAGACAATCCTGACCTCAAATATACGATAGGAAAAGATAAGATAAAACCCATAGCAGGAAGAGAAACAGACTTTGATGAATACATCAAACAACTGGAAGAGTCCATCCAAAATCATTTGAAAAATTATAATAAAAAAAACAACTTCCGAGAAGCCTATGCTGCAACCATCAATAACACAGGTAATAAGATTGAATTGTTGGGCAAAGATTTGGGTGGTGATGACGATGATGACGAAGAAGAAGAGGAACAAGCAATATATCTTTCAAGAAAAAAATAAGGAAAGAATTAGAGAAACAAATTAAAATTAAACTATGAAAAGAATTTACACATTGGTATTAGCAGCATTGATGACAATGTCTGCTATGGCTCAAGAAGTTCAGGCAGAAAGAAACCAGACGTACCGTATTGTCTTAAGTAATGTTCAATATGCTCATCACGACGAGAAGTTGTCAACTGGGGATGCTATTGGTAAGGTATTAACTGGTGTATTGACAGGACAGACTTCTGTACAGGCAAGCAAGTACGAAGAAGATGTCAAGAACGCTATCATAAAAGGCTTGGCCGGTGCATATCGTTTCATTTACGATGATTCCCTGATACCTCTTAAGAAGTGTAACGCCGATAATGACGTCACTATTGATGCTAAGATCATGAACATTCAGGCAAAGTCGAGTAGTCGTACATGGAAGGATAAAGACAAGAAAACACAAGTTACCACCACATATACTGCTGAGATCGAAGTCATGCTTATGCTGAAAGGCGCAAGAATAGGCGATATCATAGCAAATACTACGATAAACGGTCATGGTACTACCAGTTCAAGCTACTCCACCTCTGACCAGGCCGTCAGGGATGCATTAGATAAACTGTCTGTCCGTATCACAGAATGGCTGAACAAATTTCGACCCCTTCAGGCAAACATCATAGAAGGTTCGGCTGCCAAAAAGGAAAAGCAAAAGGAGGTATACATAGACTTAGGTAGCAATGAGGGGGCATTTGCAGGTCTTCATATGGCTGTCTTTATGGTCAAGTGCGTGGGAGGACATGAAGCCAGGACACAAATCGGCAAACTGAAAATCGAAGCAGTAGAAGGCGATGATATTAGCCGTTGCAAGATTCAGAACGGTGGTAAGGATATAAAGTCCGCAATAGATGCCGGTCAGAAGTTACTTGTTGTCTCTATTTAAGTTTTAACAATGAACGCAAAGGAAGAAAAATACATTGAACTAGTAAACAACATAAAAGCAATCATTGACGGCGAGACGGATATGATTGCTATCATGAGTAATGTGGCGGCTGAGATTCATCAGACTATGAAGTTCTGGTGGACAGGGTTCTATCGCGTAATTAATGATGAACTCATCTTGGGTCCGTTCCAAGGGCCAATAGCCTGCATTCACATTGCTTATGGAAGGGGCGTATGTGGTACTGCATGGCAGAAAGCAGAAACCATTATAGTACCCGATGTTGAACAGTTCCCCGGACACATAGCATGCAGCAGTCAGTCGCGCTCAGAGATTGTTGTTCCGGTTTTCTCTCACAACAACGAGAAGAAGGTAATTGCTGTACTCGACATTGACAGCGAACATCTGGCTACATTTGACGAGACAGATCGTAAATATCTGGAGGAAATCTGCGAACTGCTTTAATCACCAATTGGTTCGCGTTCTGTAAAGCGCCATTTTGAATTGTCACTCTTAAAGTCGTAAGGCGCAAGGGTAGGGGTGCTATCCCCTGCCGAGTAAAGGCAATATCTGGTATTAAGGTCTTTCTGCCCGGGAATCCGCTTTGGCATTATGCGGAATGTTCCGTCTGTTAATTGTTCTATTCTCCATAGTTGCTCATCACTTCCTGAGAACTGCTCTGTTGTTGTCAACTCCAAATCCTTTGTGGCTGTAAGTGCACGGTTCGTATCTGCAATTACAATCTTACAATAGGGGCCTCCCAGATAACCGCCACCTTCGATAACGGGTGCTATGATCCAACGCTGATGAGGACGAAACATATAGTCACTGCAACGGACGGCAATGTCACCCTCTGGCCATGTATCTTTTACCTCTGCCAAAGTCTGGTTGGGTAATGACTTCACAGGCTCATCTGGATTAATACGCCAGAATGCCTGTCGTTCCTGTTGTATTCGTACAAAGTCAACGGCTAACTCCAGGCTGTACCCTCTGCGTTCTGAAAGAATAGCATAAGTACCTTCTTTGAAACGTTCACCAGCCACAGGCCAACCATTATTCCAAAGCAGAGGTCTTATACCAAGAACACTTCGGCCACTGCGTTCGAAATCAGCCTCATAGTGACATGACATAATTTCTACACCTTCATCAATGACTGTTCGTCCGAAGTGACCCGGTCCGCATACCCTGTCACCTGCAGCTATCACCATTCTTCCACCACCGTGTAGCATATCACGTCCTACATTATCTATATAGGGACCCTCTACATTCTTGGAACGGCCGACTACAATATTGTACGTAGAATTTACTCCGTCGCAACATGTGCCATGTGTACCTAAAAGGTAATACCACCCATCACGCCATATTAGATCGGTTGCCTCACAGTCTATGGCAATATCTTTCTCTTTATTACCTTTCATACGCTTGCCTGTTTGTGGATCCAACTCAATGAGACGTATACTTCCGAAATAGGTACCATAAGTAGTCCATAAACGTCCTGTAGTAGGATCGAGCAAGAGGCAAGGGTCTATGGCATCACAGTCTTCTATACCATCACTTGCTGCCACCTCGATAGGAGTAGAGAAATTGAAATCAGGCGACTGAGGATCCAGTGTTTTATTCCACATAGTTAGAATACGGCCGTTGTGGCCACCGCCCAGGCCGCCTCCTGTTGCTCCGTAAATAACAAGGTATCGGTCTCCAATCTTCAGAACGTCAGGTGCTGCACCGCCTCCAGGTCGTTCGGCACCACTATGCCACGACCATCCGTCTTCGCTAATGAGGCCGCCTCCGCCTGTTCCGAAGGTGTAGTATTTACCCTTACATTCCGCTATAGTCGAAGGGTCGTGAATATATGGTGTGCCAGTCTGCGCATTGCAAATTGACAATTGATAATTCAAAATTGATAATAATATCAGTAAGCGTTTCATAATCTATTTGTTTACGATGGTAAAATTTGTAAAAGGCTTTCCTGTCTGGTCAATGAATCTTACGCAGAAATCGCTAAGACCTGGACCGTTGATTATTGTACCCCTTAGGACGTTGCGACCTTTTCTCAATGTCAGTCGCTTAGACGTTCCGTCGTCTTCTACCATACGGCGGTCTCCCTCCAACAATAAAACTTCTTCATCATTCAGCCACCACATAGAAGCTCCATTGCTGCCAACAGCCAGTCGGACATCCTTTGTTTCCTCGGGACATTCAATGACAGTTGTAGCAAAAAACAGCGAGCCGTATGTCTGTTGACCCCATTTCTCGGCAAAACGGAAGAGCCTGATGTTGTATGTATCGCTATCCAATAGATGCCATGTCAGTTTCTGACTCCCGACCTTGACTTTCTGTTTATCCTTCGGAAGGTCAGTCATCTGCCCGCTGAAATACTGTTTATCAAAAGCCTCGCGTAACCATGTGTTTGTGAAAATAACATTGGAGCGGATATCCTGCTTTATGGGTTCCAGCAACATCCATCTGCGTATAAATCCTTCATCATCGGGCTGTTTATTTTCTTTTGTAGCAGGTCTCATATAGGTTGTTCGGTTTTTGAACTGCATCCAGTCAATGCTTACCTCAGGTCCATCGCAAACGACATACAGGTCTGTGATGCCCTCTGGTATGTATTCCATTGGTGCTGTGAGTGTCATCCACTGTCCTCTCATATCCCGACGGAATGGACCTGACTCGCCCTCAACCTTAATTCCCAGTTTTGCTATAACCTTTCCTTTCTCCGATTTTTCACGAATGGTGAACGTGGTGTTTGCATTGGCCTTAGCTTTGACAAACACATAAGCATCGGAGATGCCACTAAAGTCCACGTCGTTGTATCTCAGCCAACTGGCTCTCTGAGGCAGTGTGGCATACCATCCGTTGAATGTTGCCGTAGTATCAATGAAATCTATACAGACATCGTTACTAACAGAACTGAATCTATCCAGCTCTATTCTATCCACTGCCTTCGATACTCCTACACCTCGCAGTGTCTGTTTCACTTCCTGAATGGTTCCATCGGCATTGAATGCGACTTTCTCGATGCAGGCCGATCTACGTTTGTCCATGGATGGTGAGTAATGATTACGATGGTAGAACAGATACCACTGACCCTTGTATTCTACTAGGCTATGATGATTAGTCCAGCAACTATTATCATGTTCAGCCATAATGATACCTTTGAACTGCCAAGGGCCAAGGGGAGAGTTGCTCATGGCATATGCTAAGGTTTCTGTTCCCTTATCTTTGCGTACCCAAGGGAAGGTAAGGTAATAACGGCCCTCCCGTTTGAAGGCAAAAGGCCCTTCTTTGAAACCTTCAGGCAGGCCTTCCATCACCTGGCTGCCATCTTTTAATTCTGTCATGTTATCATTTAGTCGGCCACCACGGATACCCATGCCACTCCAATATAGATAAGCAGCGCCATCGGCATCGATAAGAACACATGGGTCAATGCCCATAACACCCTTTATTGACTCTTTCTCGGGTGTGTAAGGTCCTTCGGGCTGCTCTGCTATAGCAACACCTATAGCGAACCCTCTTCCTTCGCGCGGTGCATTTGGATAATAGAAATAATACTTTCCGTTCTTATACACGCAGTCAGGTGCCCACATAGAATAGCCGTCAGCCTTGCCCCAGGGAACATTCTCTTGCGATAGGATAACACCATGGTCAGTCCATTCCGTTAGATTCTCTGACGAGAATACATGATAATCTGCCATGCAGAACCAATCCTGTCGTTGTCCTTCAGGAGCTGGAATATCATGTGATGGGAACAGATATACCTTATTATTAAATACACGTGCGGTGGGGTCGGCCGTAAACTGGTCATGTATTATCGGGTTTTGTGCTGTCGCCGCAAGAGATAGAATAAGGGCTGGCAACGATATAAATTGTCTCATGGAATATATTCTTTTCCTGGTTGATTAAATGCTGACAGTTAGTCTCTTATTATCCTTATCCAGCGAACTGGTTCCAACCAGTATTTCATAATTTCCTTTCTTAATACGCATGGTATTTGTGGCTGGATCCCAGAACTCGAAGCTCTTGTCCGTAAGATGCAACTCAACGGTCGCCGTCTCTCCAGCCTTCACGTTAACACGCTGGAAGGCACGCAGACTCTTAAGCGGTCCGTCTGGATCTTGCAGGTTACGGATATATAGCTGGACTGTTTCTGATCCACCGCGCATACCTACATTCTTTACGGGAACAGAGATAGTAAATGCGGCATTTTCGGCATTTTTACTGATAGTTGCTTCGCCCAATTCAAAACTTGTGTAGCTCAATCCAAAGCCGAAGGGGAATAGCGCATCGTTAAAGTAGCGATAGGTTCGTCCCTTCATGGAGTAATCTTCGTAGTCGGGCAACTGACGACTGTCCTTATAGAATGTAACGGGCAGTTTACCACTGGGATTCACATCACCAAAGAGAATATCAGCCACAGCTGTACCACCCTCTTGTCCGGGGTACCATACCTGTACGATAGCATCGCATGACTCTGTTTCGGGTTGAAGAGCAATGCAAGAACCAGAACAGTTAACAAAGACAATCTGTTTGCCAGCTGCCTTTAGTGCTTTAAGGAAGTTACGCTGAACAGCAGGAAGTTCGATATGCGTACGGTCACCACCCTTAAAGCCGTCTATATTGACAGGCATCTCCTCACCTTCGAGAGCTGGAGAGATTCCACCAACAAAGATAACCTTATCAATATCATTTAGCTGACCAATAATCTGCTGATAATCAATAGGTAATTCCTTAGCTACATTAATCTTTAGATTAGCATTATATGTCTGGATATGCGAGAAGCGAACCTCTATCTGATAGCTCTTATTTTTCTCAGCCTGAATGGCAACACGATTGGGTGTGGTACGCCAAGTGTGATGACGGAATTTCTGTTCGCCATCGATGAAAAGCTCAAAGTGTCCGCATCCTTCTACATTCACCACATACTCACCTGATTCTGTCGGTGTGAATACAGTTTCGTACTTAGCAGAGAAATCCTCCAACTGAACACCAGGGGCAAAGTTGTGCATACCAGCGGTAGTGACAGCCAATGGAGTTGTATAATACTGTGTAGTAACAGGCTGTCCTACCATCTTCCGATTGTTCCAGAAAGTGCCTTTAATTCCTTTCTTTCCATCGAATGAACATTGTGAGGCCATCAGGCAGTCCATCACCTTATCGTAAGTAAGGTCACATCCAGGGTAATAGATTAGGTTGGAGAGTTTAGAGTTGAGAGGGTTAAGTAACTTATCCTTCTTTACTTTCAATTTCCCGCAGATACCATCCAGGATAGTTACCGTATGATTGGGCATACCATTATAGTTACCCCACATCATAGGCGCATTGTCAGCGTTAGGACCGATAACAGCTATCTTCTCTTTTCCTTTCTGCAAGGGCAGGATATTGTTTTTGTTCTGCAGCAGGACAATAGTCTGACGTGCCATATCAAGAGACAGCTGAGCTGATTCTTTTGTCGACATAGCAGAGTAGGGTATTTTGGACCACTCAACCAACGAAGGATCATCCATCTCACCTAGATCAAAGCGTCCTTCGAGCAAACGTACCACGTGTTTGTTTACCTCTTCTTCGGTAATGAACCCACGCTTTACAGCCTCAGGTATGCTCTTATATGCATAGCCATATCCGCACTCAACATCCGTACCGGCCAATACTGCCTTGGCAGAACCATGAACAGCATCAGATGACGATTTATGACTGGTATAGAAGTCACTTACAGCACCACAGTCGCTCACCACCAGATATTGGAATCCCCATTCATCGCGTAAAATGGTTTGCAACAGACGTTGTGAACCACAGCAGGGATCGTCGTCCAAACGCTGATAAGCACACATCACCTCACGAACCTTCGCATCCTGTACCAGCGTCTTGAAAGCTGGCATATAAGTCTCCCACATATCACGTGGAGATACATCGTTCAGGTTGGCCGAATGACGCGTATATTCCGGACCGCTATGGACAGCATAATGCTTGGCACAAGCCCATAGCTTACGATACTTAGATGACTCGGGGCCTTGTAAACCACGCACCACCTGCGTACCCATAACACTTGTAAGGTATGGGTCCTCACCGTATGTCTCCTGTCCGCGTCCCCAGCGTGGGTCGCGGAAGATATTTACGTTAGGAGTCCATACTGAGAGGCTATGGAATTTCTCGTCCTCACCATTCAGATCATGCATACGATGATTGTACTGAGCACGAAACTCAGTAGAAGCAACATCAAAACATCTGTAGACCATATCAGGATTGAACGAAGCAGCTAACGCCACAGGCTCAGGAAAGACTGTAACATTACCCATATTGGCCGCACCATGAAGAGCCTCACTCCACCAAAAGAACTTCTTGATACCAAGACGCGGAATGGCAGGACTCTCGTCAAGCATCAACTGTGCCTTCTCCTCCAACGTCAGTCGTGAACACAGGTCCACAGCACGTTCATGTGCGGATAGGTTAGGATTCTGATATGGTTGTGTTTGTGCCTGAGTTGTAGATATGGTCAGGCAGATAGCGATAAATGAATAATAAAGATGTTTCATGTTGCTTTTACTAGTTTCGGTTATTTAATTGTGTTTGATGGTCTTTGAACGACGGAGAATCTTATTCTTTTTTGTTTGGATTCTTAGGGAACCATCCTTTCCTTACACGTTCTCGTTGTTGGAAAAGTTCCAAGATACTCCACAGGCTGGAGCAGCCTGTTACACCTAAAATAGCCGCAATCAGCGTGTTGGAAACAAAGAGAGAGGCTACCAGCAATAGGATGCCCGCTGCTGCAAAAACAGGCCAACAGCGGACACCCCAGTAATATTCAGTCTTTATAACAATGGGATGGAATACCCCAATTATAAGAAATGTAGCAACAGCTATGATTATACCTTGAAAATACATTATTCTTTAATTCCTGGCGTAATATGATAACGCATATCTTCTTTCTCCAATAATTGCTTCTCTTCCTCGAAGGTCGGACTACTGCCGGGATTGCCGGCCAATAGACGGACAATCTGGAGTCCTTTCTTGTAGTACTCCTGCATAAGAAGAATTACGTCATTTGACTTCATCTTGTCAGTCGTACTAACCATACATCCCTTCTTGGCATAATGAGTGAGTCGTTCAGAAACGGTTGCTGAGGGATAGAGAATCAGATCGGCCTGCTGCAAGAACTGCATACCGCGTACCGATACAAGGTCAGGATCGCCGGGTCCAGCGCCTACATATTCTACATGACCGCCCAACTGTGCCTCGCGCGAAATGGAGACACTAATGGTGCAGACATCATCCAATTCCTGCTTTTCCATCAGCAGAGGACCATATGCCGTAGAACATGCTTCGCAGATGCTCGAATCATCCTGTCCAGTTTCATGAACGGTGAGTTGGGCCCAAGGAAAGGCCATGAGGAGTGACTGTACAAGCATCTCGTCGGCATACTTAGCCGTAGTATCTATTGTAGCAATGCTCTTCTCTGAAAGATTATGCTGATGCATGAGGTCGCGTATCTTACGGGGCAGCTCTCCGGCAGGACATTCACGGATACACTCTATGCCCAGATGTAATACGGGGGGACGATAGAGAACAGACTTACTGAACTTCTGCACCGTTGGATTCCAGAATGGACTGACAGCCAGCAGTAATGTTTCATCCTCTACCTCTGCATCTGCATCATACAGAGCCACATGAGCTGGCTTACTGCGTTTCAGGTAGTCAACGCCTCTGCCGCCACGAACATCCAACTTCAGGACCGTTGGCCTGCCGTTCACAAAGTGGAAGATAATATGGTTCATCCTGCCGTCTCTGTGTTCTTCCTGCCATCCGAAGTGAGGTGCCAGCGTATCCAATCCCCAGAATCCTTCATTATCACTCTCTGTGGTAATCACAGGTACGCTGCCTAAGATACGGGCAACACGGCGGGTTAGTTTATTTGCACCGCCTATACGTCCGCTCAGTACACTTACAACGTAGTTACTTGAGCTATCAACGCAAATGACATCAGGATCAGTCTTCTTACTCTTCATAAAAGGAGCAATTGTGCGTACACATATTCCCATCGGGCCGACAAAAACGAGTGCTTCATTACGTGAGAATGTGTTAGAAACGAAAGCCTTTGCAGGAAGCAGGTGTGCTTCGGGCAATTCGGATAGCAGGCGCTGTGCTATCTCTCTTCCTGCATCTGTAACATAAATAATCTGTATCATATTTAGTTTAGTGTTTATTGTTTGCGTAATTTCATAATCCTGCTTTCATCTCCGTGACGAAGCTGGATAATATAGTTTCCTTTCTTCAGGGCAAGGGGCAGATAGCAGCTACCTGCCAGACGTAGGGTAGTGATAGGCTGTCCTGCGGCATTGTAAATGCCAAGGGTGCTGGCTCCTGGTGTCACGATGCGTAACATGCCCTCGCTCTGCAGTAGTCCCAACTCTTCTGTGGATAACTCCTCGATGCTGGTTTCTTTCTCGACAGTAATATCCTCGAGGATGAAAACTCCGGCAGTCGATTTGTTGGCATAGATATAGGAACCTACATTCTTACTGTCGAATCCAACGTGTAATGTACCTTGCCATCCAGCTCGCAGGTGAATCTTACCATTGCTGAGTTGTTCCAGTTGTATGTATCCATTAGCATCCGTAGGGGCCTTTGTTGTGCTGATGATGCGCCAATCGGCAGAACTGTCATAACACATATAATGGGTTCCTCCCTTTAACTTATAGAGAGCACTGAAGCCTGATGCGGGAGTGAAGGTGAATTGATAGGTGTTATCGTTCTCATCGTATTGTCCCAGACAGAAATGTCCCTCGTTAGTGTTCGTCTGGTAATGCAGGCATAGGTTGCTGTTTACCTCACGAATACGATATTTATGAGAAGGGACAATAGCTGTAAGGTCCGACGAGCGGTCTTCTACCATTTCATCTGCTCCAACATAAAGCTCGGCAGCAGAAGCATATTTATTATTGCTGACAACAGATTTGGCAACAAAACGAAGGAAACGTGCTTCCGGCTTACTTTTTACAGTAACGGTCTGCACATCACTTATATCCTGGAAGCTGCCGCTGGCAGCCGGTTCGCCCCATATCTTTGGATTGTTGCTGAAATATACCTCGTAGTTGATAACCCTGCCGTTAGAGCCATCCAAACGTCCCTTGTAGCTGAACGAATTCACACGATAGGTATGTCCCATATCAATGACAAGTTCGTGGGGACAGTCTGGTGTATTGGGGTTGTACATTGTATGCCAGATGGTATTCTCGTCATCATCGATGGCGTTAGTGGCAATCTCCCTTCCTCCTTGCTGGCTATCGTAAGAGACGATGCTCCAGTCGCGTTTATCTACATGCAGGCCAAACTGCTGGGTTGTTTCGATGCCGTCCACCAGACCTTCGCAGGTAGCATAGGCCTTAACAGTTCCCCCCATACGCATGTCTAATGGCTTGTTCCGGTCAGGAGCAAGCGTACCTTCTTCCTCGGCTCCCTGCTTATCTGTTATGGTATAATGTATGATAGCATTCTGAGTGCCAGTACTAAGATGGACATATCCGTTCTTGTCGCGATTCATGAGTACTGGCTCACATACAGGTGTGCTCACACATGCTAAGGCGGTAAGGCTCGAATCGCTCTTTATGGTATCTATGGGTTGGATGATGAAGCTAAAGGCTGTCTGCGCATTCTTACGTTCATATCTATCCATAACATCAGGGCCACAGGAGGCATTGCCAAGAGCTCTGTTCCATGCGTCCAGGCAGACAACGGTGTTCCGTACGGTTGTCATCTCGTAGGGGTGCTTTACACGATTGCCCCGGCTGGTATATATCTCCTCGGCACGCCAGTTGCCAACGGTTGTTGCCATCTGATAGGGAGCTGTGAAGAGGAGGCCCTGACCTGACTCTTGTTGAATGGCCAGCCAGCGAACCTCTTCCTTATTACCTGTCTCCTGTGGACGAATAAAGTTAGTCCATTGTTCAGCTACCGTACTGTGATAAATGCCAGGCAGAGAGGCATCTTTACGGTCAGCATAATTATCAAGTGGTCCGCGTCCGAACCATGTCATCTGTTTGAAAGCATTTGGCATCTCAAAGCGGAATCCCAACTTCGGTAGTATCTGACCATCGACATTAGGTGTGGTAATGGTGCTGACCGTAACAGTTCCATCAGGATATACACGGAAGCGTTGTTGTACGGTGAATGTGATAGCACTGGTGCTAGTCTTATATTTGTTCGTAACCTGTACGTCAGTCCATTTGTGCTGGTCGTCCTCAGTTACGGTGAAAGTGCCCTTTGTCATTGTTAGTGCACGAACACCCAATGCTTCCCAGTTACCTTCCTGGGCATGATCATTTTCTGTGGGAGCACGGAAAGTGTTCAACTTCAATGGTGTACTTATTAGAGTGGTGCCCTTATATACATATTTATATAGGGTACCCTGCGAGAAGGTCACAGTGAAGTCCTTTCCTGATACAGTGCAGTTGGCACTGGTCTTGCTGACCTGCAGGCTGTCTGTTCCTTGATACTGATAAACGCTACGTGCTATGGCTTTTCGCAGTTCGGCACCAGAGACGGCTACTTCATAGCCAGCCTCTGCCCAAGGCGTAGCCTGACGCTGGGTAGTGCTGAAGCGAATGTAGTATTCATGCTCAGGCAACATCAGTATATCATCAAGAGGGATATTGACCAGAATGCTGTCGTAGGGGGCAATGTCTATATCGGGTAAACGTCCACTTTTTATCTCTACGCCATCTTGCTGAATGCTATACCGAACATCGACGTCTGTCAGGTTCTTTTGCTGCAGCTTATTCTTGAACCAGAATGTACCAGCCAAGCTGTCCTTCATGATAATATCAAGTGGCTGGTATACAGCCTTCATGTTATAGCTCTTAGCTGTAGGAGTACCATCAGGCAATACTACGCCGTTACAGCAGAAAGCTCCATCGTTAGGAATATCGCCGAAGTCACCTCCGTAAGCCCAGTAGTTTTGGTCAGTCTTTCCCGAAACAGGCATGCGTATTCCCTGATCCTTCCAGTCCCACACAAACTCACCTGTCATGGCAGGGTAGGGCTCGTATATCTCGCGAAACATATCCTTCTGGTTGCCCATAGCATTACCCATGGAGTGGGTGTTCTCGCACTGGATATGAGGCTTTGGCTTTTTACCGCTCTTGTAGTCCTTATATCTGCTGACACCTGTGCTGAGCATACTGCCGTACGAACCATACATGGTGCTGGTGACATCACTCCAGGTGCTGTTGCCCTCGTAGTGTGTGATTCTGCTGGTGTCCAGTTTCTTGATTGCTTCCATCACATACTGGAAGTTGTTGCCGCCACCACTCTCATTGCCGCCGCTCCATCCGAAGATACAGGCATGGTTGCGGAGCGTACGCACATGACGTTCGTTACGTTCTACCATAGGAGCGCGGAACAGCTCTACACTGCTTAGTCCCATATTGCCGTGACACTCCACATCGGCCTCAGCCAATACGTATAATCCGTATTTGTCACATAGCTCATAGAAATAGGCATTGTTGGGATAATGACTTGTGCGAACGGCATTCACGTTCAGACGCTTCATCATCATGACGTCTTGCAGCATCTCTTCCTTGCTGACCGTTCTACCTGTCTCCTGACTGAAGTCATGACGGTCAACACCATGGAAGATGACCCGCTTTCCATTGATGAGCAGTGCTCCGTCGTTACGGATGCTGACAGTTCTGAAACCAATCTTGCAACTTCGTAAGTCGATGACCTCTTCGCCACGCATCAAGGAGAGAGTGAGATCATAGAGTTTTGGGGTCTCAGCACTCCACGCCTCTATATCACTAACGTTAAAGGTTTGTGTGCCGCTGGCCGAAGTCAACTCCTTGCTCTCCTGTACCAGTTCGGTGCCACCATCGCTGATGCTCATCTGCAAGGAAAGGCCGTTTACGTCTGCAGCCGAGATATTATATTGTACTTTTGCTGCAGCAACGGTATTCTTGGATTTAAGCGATGTGGTAGTAAAGAAGAAATCCTTGATATAATCCTTTGGCGTAGAGTAGAGGTACACATCACGTGTGATACCTGTCAGTCGCCAATAGTCCTGACACTCCAGGAATGAACCGCTCGAGAAACGAAAGCACTGAACGGCTACTGTATTCTCGCCCTCCTGCACCTTGTCTGTAATGTCCCATTCGCTGGGCAGGTAGGAATCCTCGGCATATCCGGCAAACTGTCCGTTCACCCATACGTAATAGGCATGTCCTGCACCACAGAAACGGATGACGGTGCGACGACTCGTCCATCCATCGGGTAGGATAAAGGTTCGACGGTAACAACCCACAGGGTTCATCATATTTCCGCTATACGTCCAGTTGCCCCATCGCTCTGCCATAACGCTATAAGTGTCGGTATAGGCAAACGGGTATGACGTATTGACATACAATGGTTTATCCCAGCTCTTCTTATTCCTTATTGCATACATTTGCCAAGGACAGGGAACAGTAATATTATCCCATGATGCATCATTATAATCTTTGGCATAGAAACCTGCAGGAACACCCGTGGGCATTCCGCTCCAATGGAATTTCCAAGTCCCGTTCAGGTCCAGATAGTATGGTGATTGTGTTAGATCAAGTGTCTGTGCAGCAGTGGTTGTTGTAAATGGTATACTCAGGTCGTGACTTGTTTCACGGTTCAGTTGGAATACAGATACATCATCCCATTCCTTCATGGTCTGTGCTCTCGATATGGCAGGGAAACACAGAATCAGAGCCAGTATTGTTAAGGTATAACGCAGTTTCAGCGTATTATTTCTTTGCATATTAGGTTTGTATTGGTTTAATTGGAATGCAAAGATAATAATTATTTATTACATGTGCAAAAAAGATTGTCAATTTGTCTAATATGCGGCAAAAATTGTGCAATTTGTGTTTGCGATTTATCCGTATAGCCTACAATAAGTACACTTACAGGACTTTTATGGTCAGTTTTTGGCGGAAAATTTCTCTTATCTCATTCAGTCGTTCAGGCTGCAAGGGGGGAATACCTTCCAGCGGGTAGGGGATACCCATGTTTTGATATTTGGCTGCGCCCATGATATGGTAACCCAAGAGTTCCACACGCTCAACACAGCTGTATTGCGAGATATAGTCGATAACGGCCTGCAACCTTTTGTCGTTGTCTGTTATGGTGGGAACCACCACATGGCGAATCCACGTCGGTTTGCCTATCTTCTGCAAGTGCTCCATCCAACGATGGTTGTTCTCGCGTGTGGCGCCAGTATAGGATTTGTGCAGGTCATCATCGAGCGTCTTCAGGTCAAGCATAACCAAATCCGTGTAATCCATTACAGCCAGTGCCTTGTTGTTATAGATTGCACCAGAGGTATCCAGACATGTATGTATGCCTTGCTCCTTACAGAGACGGAAAAAGTCCCTGAGAAAGTCGGCCTGCATCAGTGGTTCGCCGCCAGTAGCTGTTACGCCACCTGTACGGATGAAGTTCTTGTAACGCAGGACCTCCTGCAACAACTCTTCGGGCGTAAACTCACCGGCTCCCTTCCCATTGTTGGCTACGCCATCAATATCGGCCGACCAGGTATCAGGATTGTGGCAGAACTGACATCTTAACGGGCATCCCTGAAAGAATACCACGAAACGTATGCCTGGTCCGTCTACCGTACCAAAGGATTCCAGTTGATTTATGCGGGCAGTTATCATATCTTATAAAAAAAGTCCTCCCTCCAGTAACAGAGGGAGGACTTTATCGAATAGTTATTATTTGCTATTACATGCAGTGGTTGATAGTACGGCTCAGTACATCCAACTGCTGCTCACGAGTCAACTTCACGAAGTTAACAGCGTAACCGCTGACACGGATGGTAAGCTGAGGATACTTCTCGGGGTGTTCCATAGCATCAACGAGGAGTTCGCGGTCGAACACATTCACGTTCAGATGCTGGCCACCATCGGGAGTAAAGTAACCGTCCATCATGTTTACTAGGTTCTGTGTCTGAGTCTCGCGATCCTTACCCAATGCACTGGGGCTGATAGCGAAGGTGTAAGAGATACCGTCCTTGCTGTGGTGGAAGGGCAGCTTAGCTACAGAAGCCAAGGCTGCTACGGCACCCTTCATATCACGAGAGTTCATGGGGTTGGCACCTGGAGCGAAGGGAACGCCCTTCTTACGACCGTCAGGAGTAGCACCAGTGTTACGTCCGTAAACAACGTTTGAGGTGATGGTCAGCAATGACTGAGTGGGGATTGCATCACGGTAGGTACGGTGCTGGCGCAAGTACTCCATGAACTTCTCTGTCAGCATAACGGCAATCTGGTCGGTCTCGTCGTAGTTGTTGCCGAAGGGAACATACTCGCCCTCCTCAATCTTATAGTCAACAGCCAGACCTGTCTCGTCGCGGATGATGCGAACCTTGCAGTTCTTCATGGCAGCGATAGAGTCTGTTACGATAGACAAACCTGCGATACCTGTAGCACGTGTGCGCTGAACGTCACCATCGTGCAGAGCCATCTCGAATGCCTCGTAGTCATACTTATCGTGCATGTAGTGAATAATCTTCAGCGCATTAACGTAAGTTCTTGCCAACCAACTCATCATCTGGTCGAAACGGGGCCAGAACTCCTCGAATGTCAGGTAATCACCCTTGATGGGGCTGAAGCGAGGACCTACCTGCTGACCTGACATCTCGTCGCGACCACCGTTGATGGCGTACAGCATACACTTAGCCAGGTTAGCGCGGGCACCGAAGAACTGCATCTGCTTACCAATCTTCATGGGGCTTACGCAGCAAGCGATACCATAGTCGTCGCCCAACTCAGGACGCATCAGGTCGTCGTTCTCGTACTGGATAGCGCTGGTGTCCATAGAAACCTTGGCACAGAACTTCTTCCAAGGCTCAGGCAGACGCTCGCTCCACAGAACGGTCAGGTTGGGTTCGGGTGAGGGACCCATGTTGTATAATGTGTGCAGCAGACGGAAGTCGGTCTTGGTAACCATGTTACGTCCGTCAACACCCATACCGCCCACACTGGTGGTAGCCCAGATGGGGTCGCCGCTGAACAAGTCGTTATATTCAGGAGTACGCAGGAAGCGAACGATACGCAGTTTCATTACCAACTGGTCGATCATCTCCTGAGCCTCAGCCTCAGTGATAAGACCTTTCTTCAGGTCGCGCTGGATAAAGATATCGAGGAATGCGCTTACACGGCCGAAGCTCATGGCAGCACCGTCCTGATCCTTAACAGCACCCAGATAACCGAAGTAAGTCCACTGGATAGCCTCGCGAGCGTTGGTAGCAGGCTTGCTTACGTCGAAGCCATAGTTGGCACACATGCGCTCGAACTCCTTCAGGGCATTGATCTGATCAGTAATCTCCTCGCGGCAACGAACAATCTCCTCAGTGAACTCGTTGATATCGATACGCTTGTGGAAGCGCTTCTTCTCCTCAATCAGGTTAGCAGTACCATAGAGGGCGATACGACGATAGTCACCAATGATACGGCCACGACCATAAGCATCGGGCAGACCTGTGATGATGTGTGCATGACGGGCAGCCTTGATATCATCGTTGTAGGCAGAGAAAACACCCTCGTTGTGAGTCTTACGATACTTGGTGTAGATCTTCTTTGTCAGAGGATCCAACTCATAACCATAAGCCTTCAGCGCATTCTCCACCATACGGATACCACCACGGGGGAAGATACCACGCTTCAGGGGAGCATCTGTCTGCAGACCTACGATAACCTCGTTATCCTTGTCGATATAACCGGCACCGTAAGCATCTATGCTCTGGGGAATAACTGTTTCAGCGTCATAAACACCTTTCTCGCGTTCAACCTTGAACATCTCTGTAAGTTTATCCCAAAGCTTCTTAGTCTTTTCGCTGGGACCTTCCAGGAACGATTCATCGCCATCGTATGGCTCGTAGTTGTGCTGAATAAAATCGCGGACATCAATTTCACGCTTCCAGCTTGTTCCTTGGAAGTCGTTTTGCAAATTTTCTAACTTCATAAGTGGAAATTAATTATTCTTTATTATATCCTAAAAACTATCCCTTTTAAAAACGGGCACAAAGGTACTGCTTTTTTCGGGAATAGACAAGCAATTCAAGGATAATTATAAAAGAAAATCTTTCAGCGTTTCCTTGTACCACTCAGATACCGTCTTGTCTGTATTTCTCATACAATAGGTATGCTCCTCGGTTGCACATTCAGCAATACCTTTTTTATATATTAGAATATGGCGTTTGGCACCTTTCTCAGGAACCGATTTTATGTTATAGTTGTGCTGTAGCCAGAAGCCAGCCAGAAAACATTCTGCATTAAAGTCACTCAGTACCTCAGGCGGAATGCAGACAGTGAAGGTTCCGCCATCAGCAAGCAACGCAGCTACGCCTTCTGCCAAGACGGAGAAGGGCAAGCTGCTGCTATGGCGAGCCCTGGTTCGGCCAAGGGTGGGGCATTCCAAGCTACGATCGAAGTAGGGTGGGTTGCATATCACGCTGTCGAAGGGAGCCTCGTCCTCCGTTCTCGAAGCAAGGAAATGCTGAAACGAATCATGCACCAACGTGATACGATTGGCGAACTTTGATTCTTCGAAGTTACGTTGGGCATCCAACACAGCTTCATCATCTATCTCAACGGCTGTCACGATTGCATCCGTGAAACGTTGTGCCATCATCAGCGCCAGCACACCAGTGCCAGTGCCAACATCCAAAATACGATTGCCGCCAGCTGCCAAAGCACCCAGTAGATCGCTGTCCGTTCCCACCTTCATGGCAGCGTGTTCCTGATGAATATGAAACTGTTTAAACTGAAAGAAATCCTTCTTGCCCATCCGTCCTTGTCATTTTGGAAGGTCAAAGGTACAATTAAGTGAGCGGTTTTCCAAATTTATTTGAGAAAATCCGAGCGTGAGTATTTTCGAGACGTAGTCTCAAAGGTACAATTAAGTGAGCGGTTTTCCAAATTTTAAAGCAGCGAAAGCGGAGAAAAAGTCATTTTCCTTAGAGAAAAATTCCATTCAAAGCCTTTGAATGTACATTCAAGGACTCTGAACGGCCGTTCAAAGGCCCTTGAACGGAAAAATCCTAGTGAGGAAAAAGTTTTTATAAAGCCATGCAGGAAATGTTTTAAACTAGATTTTCTTTCTTACAATCCTCTTTCGCCATAACATTTCTTGAAGAACAAGGTATATGTTAGGTACATGTTGGACGAACATGTACCTGTTTCTAACGTCGATAACCATCGCACTTTATCGCAATATGAGGTACATCTTCGTTTATTTTGCGAAATTTGATAAAAAACCTGTATAAAATACTCCGTTTCCTCCTCGTTTCTGCTAAAAACCGTTAAATATTTACTTGTATATTATATTTTTCGCCCTTCATGGGATAAGTAAAATAAAGAAAATAGTATATTTGTATTTCAATTACACATTAATCAAAGATAAAGTTGATATTAGTCGCACTTATTTCAAAACTTACAAAATGAGGAAATTGTTTGCATTTATGTTCTTTTGCGGATTATTTTTGGATGGTTACTCTCAGAAAATCAATCCTGCAATCCAGTTAAGTAATGGAAATGTTGTTGATAACTCTCATGCCTTTCTAGATGGGGAAAAGCCCATATTTAATCTAAAGACTGGTACAAATGAGAATGTGAAATGGGTATTCTGCCTTATAGACAAGAAAGAAGAAAGAATACCTTTAGCGGAATCCATCACTGACGAGAGCAGCTTCTCTTTCACCATTACCCCCGATCTGTTTCCACGGAACGTTGACAAGAAACGTATTGAGTTCCCAAACGATTCTTCCGTCTATTACAGTGCCGTTGTTGAGTTATATAAGGATGGAACGTTGACTGACGAAATGCCCCTCCTTCTGAATGTGTTACCTTCGCGACCAAAGGTTACAGCAGGATCTCTTGTTGGCACTTTTGATTACGAAATAGTGGGATATGATCCACTGGCCCATCTTTCATTATCGTTTAAATCTGATAGAATGGACCATTGCGAATTATTGTTTTTTGCAGTAATATGGGACGGTGAAAAATATGTACCTGATTGGGCTCAATTAGGAGTGTACATGGATAAACTGAAAAAAAACAACGATACTTTTCAAATAGAATATGAATATTTAGACTGCGATGAATTTTTTACTATCTGTGCTTTGAATAAATATGGTGGTGTTAATGGCGACACAATATGCGTGAATAATTATATTACAGACAGTAAGATTCTTGATTTTCTCGAGAAGTTTAATGTAGATGCTATCGACGACATTTCTGGTGATGAAAGCGAGATAGTAATACATAATAATCTGATATCCGTGGAAGGCTGTAATAGCAAAGATGCTGTGATGGATATTTATTCATTGGATGGGAAGTTGGTATGTAAGAATATCACAGAAAAAAGGATTGATATTAGTTCATTGCCAAAATCTGCATATATTGTAAAGGTTAACTGCAAAAACAAACTTTTAACCAAGAAATTCATAAAGTATTGAGTAGGCTTGTATTGTGGATGTGAATAGGACAGAATTAGATAAGAGATGAAAAAGTTTTATAGTTTCCTTTTAGCTGGGTTGTGCCTGAGTTTAAGTTCATGTACTTTGTTTCCTATTATTAGCATTCGTTTCTACAACGAATTGTCTATGCCTGTCAATGTAAGTTATATGCATTTAATGGGATATGGTCTTGACAACAGCAATCAATTGCATGAAATGGATACAGTATATAAAAAAATTGATGCAGGGAAGAAACTAAAAATAAAGTTCGATGGTTACAATACAAAGTATTTTGCCAGCGATAGTTCTTATTTTGAATTCATTAAATTCGAAACACCGACAAAATCAGTTTGTTATAAAGGTGAAGATGAGATGAACAAATTTTACAATTCTGCTAAACTATCAAAATATAATTTTTGGCGTGTGACACGTGGTAAATTCTTTATCACAGACAGCCTGTTTAATTGCGCAAAATAAAAGAGAATATAATTTATAGTGTCTACGTATCTAACTGACATATATTTGAACAATTATAAGAACATGAATAGTAAGTTATTTATTTGTTTATTGGGTTAGATTTGATATGAAACGGTTTGTCGGATTGTCTGTTTTATTAGCATTGTGTGATGCCGCTTTAGGAGCTAACAATAATCACATAGCCGATAGCGTAGTTTGGAAGGAGTCTCTTAGATTTGTTTCTGCCCATCTTTATAGGGATGATTTAGATACTATGAAATACAACTATCTTGTTACCCCCGAACTGGATGATGCAATAAATTCTTACGATAATTCTTCGTATGCTAAGGATGGGTGCGAACGTGTGAAGCAAGCCTTTCTAAAGGCAATGCATGGGTTGACAGATACACAGGTGAAGGCTCTGCAAGGAGACTGGCTTAGAAGGTTTTCTTCAGTTAGGATTGGGATTTCATTGTATAACGGAAACATCGTAAAAACGTATTTCAATCTGTCAAAAGAATGTAAAATGGGCAGTATACCTGATGCTTTTATATTGGAAGCTGACAAAAAAATAAGAACCGTCAAGTTCCAAGGGCTTGATAGCTATGGAATAAAATGTCTAAGCTATCATATACCTATATATAATAGAGAAATTCAGGACTATACAGGTATAAAATCTGACTTCCAAACATATATCGAAAATCAGAAAACATTATGGGTATTGGATGGTGTAGTGATGAAGGACTCCAAGGACCTGACAATTGACATGATAGATTGCGCTGAGCCCTATATTCCATTAGGTAAGGCACTTGGCAAAGAACCTAGTGAATTCGAGTCTCTGTCTGTTATCACAGGAAAGACAGCTGAGGACCAGTATGGCACCAAAAAAGAAACCCAAGTGGTAGTGATAAAGACGAAAGATGAAAATAAAAAGGTTACAATAGATAAATTAGCCGTGGGAATGCAAAGGGCTCGCTTCGAGAATCTAGGCAAAGGTGAGAAACTGGATATCGATTACAATAAAATTGAGGGTTTTATTAAACTGGATCCATCAAAATATCAGGGACTCATGAACAGATTCTTGGTCAATCCGGACTCTCTTACTACAGAAGAGGCGGCTAACCTGTATTATGGGTTTGCTTTCACAGATGATTATAATCCTATTCAGACAGAAACTGCATTTACGCCGCAGAATCTATTCCGCCAGGGAAAAACGCAAGAGGCATACGATGCCTGCAAGGAAGAACTGCAAAAGTCTCCTGTGTCATTGTCTCTGCTACTGCTAATGTCAAACATAACCAACCAACAGAATAACAAGAAAGAGGCAAGATACTATTACTCGAGATTTTATGTGCTCTATTCTGCTGTGATAGCTAGTGGCAACGGCTTTTCAAAAGATAAGGCACTGAAGGTTTTATATATTCCAGACGAGTACGCCATCTTTCGCGATATGATGAATATGAAACTTGTAGAACAGGAGTTTGTAGATTATAGATATGATTGCATGACCCTTGACAGAGGAATTAAGGGAGAAACTGTCACTATGTGGTTTGATACATACCTAAGATGGAGGTATATCCATAATAGCAAGCGATAGCCCACCATATACACACATTCATTCATGAAAATATTATTAATTAAATCTTGTCATATACAGAAATGATGAAAAAACGTTTATTTTTTTCCTTATTTATTATTGCAATGGCTTCATTTGCAATGGCTAGACAAAACGTGGAGATAATTCCCCAAATGTTATCATGCGAGGATCTGACAAACCCTTCTGTGCTGGAAACTCGACAGCCTCGTTTCTCTTGGATTAATATAGCCGTTAACGACAGATTGAAAGGTAAAGAGCAGAAGGCTTATCAAATTCAAGTGGCCACAACAAAGGAAAAGCTCCTTAAAGGAAAAGCAGACCTATGGGATTCAGGTAAAGTTTTATCATCAGATTCTCATCTGGTTACATATAAGGGACAATTACTGCACAGCGGACAAGATGCATTCTGGAAAGTGCGTGTTTGGGACGAGCGCGATGTCTGTTCACCATGGAGTTCGTATGCCAGCTTTGGGATAGGGCTGAATGCGAAAGACTGGAAAGCAAATTGGATTGGTGCTCCATGGCAAGGCGAAGAAGCCAATAAGGCAGATAGTGTTGCCCCAATGTTTCGCAAAGACTTTATTATAAAAGGTAAGGTAAAATTGGCAAAGGCTTACATCACCGCTATGGGTTTCTTTGAGCTCTATGCCAATGGCCAAAAGGTGAGCGAAGACCACTTGGTTCCCAACTTTACCAATTTCACCCGACGCAAAGGACTTGATCTGCCAACGAGTAACATTCCCATCAGCGATCATTTTCGCGATTATCGGATTATGTACCTTGCCTATGATGTTACTGCCCAGATAAAGAAAGGACAGAATGTGCTGGGTGTGTTGTTGGGTAACGGATGGGCAAATCCTGGTCATCGACTGATGGCATCTTTCGGTTCGCCACGATTCCTTTGTCAGCTGGATATCACCTATGCGGACGGAAGTCACGAGATTGTCATAACGGATGACAGTTGGAAGGTTAAAGCCTCGCCCATACAAAAGAACGACATATACGACGGTGAGATTTTCGATGCTCGACTTAACGACCCGTTATGGGCCTCTGTAGGTTGCAAGACTCATGGATGGCAGAACGCATCTATACGCAAGGCCCCGGACGGGAAGCTAACGGCACACGATTCCCCCACAGATTGTATTATAGAAACCCTTCATCCTTTATCTCTCAAACGTAATGAAGCTGGTGAATGGACGGTGGAGTTCGATCACGAGATATCAGGACGCATCCATCTGCGTGGTATTACAGGAAAGAGCGGTCAGCAGCTCAGTATCCAATACATATGCGAATCTCCTTTGGGTATAGATAAGCACATTTTCAGTGGGAATGGACCAGAAGAACATGCAGCCCGTTTTACATGGTACGTCTTCTCCAAGGCTGTGATTAGCGGCATAGACCATCTGACACCTGAGATGATAACGGCTGAGTGCATAGGTACAAATGTTCCTGTTGACGGTCACTTCTACAGTTCCGACTCATTACTGAACCGCATAAACGTTATATGGCAGCAGTCACAGAAAGATAATATGCACTGTGGCGTTGCTTCTGATTGTCCTCATCGCGAACGTGCTCCCTATACAGGCGACGCGCAGGTAGCATGTCCTACTGTCCTGGAAAACTTCAATTCCTCCGCCTTCTACCGTAAATGGGTTCGTGATATGAGAGACACACAGAATGTTGATGATGGATACGTTCCCAATGGAGCACCATGGCAGCCTATCTGTGGAGGTGGAGTAGGCTGGGGTGCCGCAATGAACATCATGCCTTGGGAATTATATGTCCACACAGGTGATGTGCGTGTACTATCCGATAACTACTTTGCCATGAAGGAGCAGCTACGCCATATGTTGCAATCCGTTCAGCCTGATGGCACTATGTTTCAGCAAAAGAAGAGTCCTGATGGCAAGTCATTATATTGGCTCAATCTGGGTGATTGGGCACCTCCCTTCGGACTTCCCCAAGATGATCTGGTGCACACTTTCTACCTATGGTACTGTGCTGAATTAACTGCCCAAGCAGGTAAAGTACTGGCGTCTACCGATAAGACATATGCCGATGAAGCTAATTCATACCAACGACTTGCAGATCGAACCAAGAAAGCTTTCCATCAAAAGTTCTATAATGCCGAAACAAAAAGTTATGGAGATTACGGCAGCAATGTCTTTGCCCTTTATATGGGTGTGCCTGACACTGTCAAAGCAAATGTTGTTCGCACGTTAGAGCATGAGATAGCTGATACTTACAAAGGACACCTCAACACAGGTATCTTTGGAACACGATTCCTATTTGAGGTTCTATTCCAGAACGGACTGGGAGAGTTGGCCCTGCGTGTATTGCGCCAACATGATTTTCCAAGTTATGGAAATTGGATAGAGCAAGGCTCCAGTGTTACATGGGAAATGTGGAATGGAGAAGCTTCACACAATCATCCGATGTTTGGAGGCGGACTTGTCAGCCTATACCGTGATTTGGCAGGTATTCGTCTGGATTCAGAGTATGGGCAGGCAGGCTACAGACATGTTACCATCCGTCCGTTCCTGAGTCACTCACTTCCACACATCTTCTACGAGAAACAGACTCCCTACGGATTGCTAAAGAGTGATATCCGTCTTGAGGGCAACACATACCAGCTTACCCTCACCATTCCCGTGGGCACAACGGCAACGGTTATTCTCCCTAGCCGTGAACCTCAAACGTTAACACAAGGTGTTCATACCCTTATGTACTAACAAACAAAAGACCGGGCATTTCGCTCGGTCTTTTTGTGATTGTCATCTATTTCTTTTTAGGTGTTGGCTTCATTCCCTTCAAGTAAATTCTCTCGCAATTGACCCAACTCCTCAGTTTGTTCCATTCATAAGGAATCCAGAGTTCATTCTTGGTAGTAATAGAAAGGATGTGATATCCGTCATCTAATTGTAAAAGGCTAAGGTTATAGCTTTCACTATAGTTTTCTTCATTGTCTATATATGCGAATGGTCTGCAATTACCTTCAACGATTGTAGTTGGATCTCCTGTGTGTGTGGTAGGGAATTTTTTTGTGAAGGTATAAGTATATAACTGTTCTGGATGATTGTTAACATAGTTATAAGCCACCGAGTCCAGTTGCTTGTATAGTTTTTCTGCTTCCTCCTTATATTTTAGCGGGATGTAATAATGCGTGCCTGTGGTCAGTCCAATATGTTCGTCAAATTCATTATAAACATACGAAATAAGCGAGTTAGTATCATCTATATCATGATCGTGTCGCCAATACACAGGGTATGTCTTTGCACCTTTCAATGTAATATAAGAATCTATAACTGTCATTATTTGCGATTTGAAAGCAGTCGTGTCAAACGGGTGTATATTCTCCCGATTGTCTATATCTGTAGGTAAAGTGAAAGTATGTGTGAAGTACCTATATCCTCTATATAGGCTAAAACTTGCACTCTCATAATATTCTTTATAATTATCACAAGAGTCTCCTTTCATACTATCAGTCTTATCGGCATTTCGACAGAACAACAAAGAATATTTAATAGTATCAAGTTTGTCTATGTGACATTCGTAATGATAGAATTTTGATGCTACTTTGTCAAGACTATTAAAGGTCTTACAAATAGAGTCGCAAATCAAATCCCAGTCTTTTTTAATAGAATGTAAGTATGAACTCCGCGAGTGTGTTATACCGGGTTCGAACATTGTTGATTGCTCATGTTTTATTTGGGCACCTTTTTGTTCAAGGTAATCTGCCAGTTGGCTGAGTTGTCTGTTAGGCTCCTGGGGGATTTGTTGACATATTGCTGTACCAGCTAATGCTATCAGGAATATAAGGGTAATTATTTTTTTCATAATGACATAGTATTAATGATTGTCTGTAAAACGTGCTATCTCGCTTTCCAGACGTTCCCCGCTTGAACGGATTTCCTGAGCTTGAGCTACTGCAAGAAGATGGGGACTTTGAGATTCTACACGTCTTTGTTGAATATTCTCTGTTGGAGCCTCTTCTATTATCTCAACCTTTGCCAGCATAGGTTCTTCTGTGGGTCCTTGCTGAGCAACAGGTCTGCGTCTAGTGGCTCTCTTGGGCTTTGTCGGAGTCTCTTCCTTTATTACGGTCTCGGCAGTCTCTTCCTTTACAACAGGCTTTACCTGTTTTATTGTCTGCTGAGCCACAAGCGGTTGTTTATCGGGCTCCCCGTTTGTCTTTCTTGGTGGAACAAGGAATATGGCAACAAATCCAGCAATGCAGGCTGCAATGGCAAGAGGCCAGAGGCGCAGCTTGCGAGGCTTTGGCTTGCAGAGGCGCTGATATTCCTCAGTTAAGTCGGCTTGGAAGATATCAATATCCTCGGCTGCCTGATGAATTAATTCTTTATCTATCATAGTTCTTGGTTTCTAAGATGGTTAAAAGTCTCTTTCTGGCTGTACTCAGCATAACACTGACACTACGTTTGGGAATTCCTGTCTGGGTTGATATCTCGTCCAGACTCAAGTCATCGCCCTTCATTCGGATGAGTCTTTGTTCGGATGGTGGCAGGCGTAAGATGGCAACCTCCAGCGATTCGCGCCCTTCTTGCTGTAACAGGGATGTGTCGGCAGAGTGGCAGGCTTCAGGTTCCTTTATGCCCTCCAGTTGCTCGGTCTCTCGGAGTTTCTGGCGCCTCCATACGCTCACACACAGGTTCTTGGTGGCCCGTATGAGCAGGTTCTCCAATTCATCGCCCTGCTGCCAGCCTCGCTTTAGCATCCGAACGTACACCTCCTGTACGATATCCTCGGCATCCTCCTCGTTATGGAAGAAGTCAGTGGCAATACGCATCATTTGGGGGCGCATCCTTAGCAGTGTATGTTCGAATTCTTGGTGTGTCATCTATAGTAATAACGCATAACTCCCTAAAATGTTAAGTAAAGGTAGCAAAATATTTTCTTATACATTATTAATTATATAAAGAAAGACTATTAAAAGTGGTAATTGCAATAAAATAAAAGAAGGAAAATGAGATGTAGGTTAAAAAAATATCAAATTTGATGGAATAATATGATTATTTTATCATTGTTTCGTCAAATTGTTATACCTTTGCAACAAATATAAACTAATAATGTGAAAATAGAATGAGGATAATATCACTCTTGTTGATGGTTTGCCTGACCGCTATGATGGCACAGGCACAACTGAAGAAACCACTGCCGTCTCTGCACGTTGAGGGACGATGGCTGGTTGATACACACGGCAACCATGTGGTACTGCACGGTGTAATGGATACACCCAGTATGTACTTCAACGATTACCGTTGGGGCTCTCCATGGGGGAATCCAGCCACTAACTACGACTCCAATGGTGCCACAAAGTGCAGGGCTTACTTCAAGAAACTGTTCACAGGACTGGAGAAAGCCAAATGCGACGTATTCCGCCTGCACATGGATCCTGCATGGACAAACGACCCCTCCAGTTCCTATGTCTATCCTGGTGCTGCAGGCCAGCCTGCCGATATGGGAGGCGAAGCAGATATCAAGAAGTTCAATCCCTCGCGACTGAAGAGCTTCCTGAAGACGCTGTACTTCCCCCTGGCCAAAGATGCCATTCAGCATGGAATGTACGTGGTGGTACGCCCCCCAGGCGTATGTCCTCCGAACCTGAAGGTAGGCGACTACTATAACAACTACCTGATGAACGTGTGGGATATCTTCACACAGAACGACTCTATCAAGAAATATGCCGGACAGATAAGCATAGAGCTGGCCAATGAGCCTGTCTCACTGAAGAATGCCGAGGGACAGGACGATGCAGCAGCTCTGCACGACTTCTTCCAGCCCATCGTGAACAAGATTCGCGAGAATGGCTTCACAGGTATCATCTGGGCCCCCGGAACAGGCTGGCAGGCTAACTACACCAGCTATGCCTCATATCCCATAGAAGGCTCAGACATCGGCTATGCTGTACACGACTATACGGGTTGGTATGGTTGCAGCGACTCGCATCCCGATCCACAGAGCAAGATCAACCAATTCCATAAGCAGGTGCCTGTAGTGGATTTCGCGCCTGTCATCATAACGGAGGTGGACTGGAGCCCTGAGAATCCAGATGCCGAAGGTCATACCAACGAACATGGAGAGTGGGTTCAACCCAACTACGGCACATGGTCAACGGGTTCTACCTCTAAGTGGGGAAAAGCCTACAAAGCCTGCCTGGACTACTATGGCAATATCTCCATGACGCTATCAGGCACACACTGTCTGCTGGATGTGGATGCACTGGTTAACAGCGGAAAAGTGACACCTGCCTTTGGCGGACTGGAGGAGGCATGCGGTAAGGCATGTTTCGACTGGTATGCAGAATACTATAATGTAGACTATGCACATCCCGACTACAAGAACGCTCCGATGAGCGACCTCGGCAACGGTAAGTACAAGAACCCCGTTGTGATGGCTGACTTCCCCGACCCAGACGTCGTTCGCGCGGGCGATACCTTTTATATGGTATCTACTACCATGCACCACTTCCCAGGGGCTACCATTCTAAAGTCAAAGGACTTGGTGAACTGGGAATATTGTGCGCAGCCTTTGGCTCAGTTGTCAACCACAGACCGTTACAACCTGCTGAACGACAAGAACGCCTACGCAGCCGGTATGTGGGCCTGCTCGATGACTTACCATGACGGCACCTTCTATATCCTCATCAACGGTAACGATGCAGGCGGCTTTGTTCTCTCGACCACTAATCCCGAAGGTACATGGGAGATGAAGAAACTCTCGCGCATCTATTACGACCCAGGTATGCTCTTTGATAACGGCAAGGTCTATGTGGCCTGCGGTATCAATGACATAAAGATATGCGAGCTGGACGAGAAGTTCAACTTCAAGCAGGAACGTTCTGTGGTGACACGCGAAGGATCCGGACTGGAGGGCTGCCACCTCTATAAGATTGGTGAATACTATTACATCTATGCTACATACGGTGGATGGCCCAGTGGTCAGGTTGCCTTCCGTTCAAAGAATATCTTTGGCCCCTACGAAGAGAAGGTGCTGGTAGAGAAACTCATCGACAACAAACCCAACACTATCCATCAGGGTGCCCTCATAGAGACACCGACAGGCGAGTGGTGGACCATCATGCAGCAGGACTTAGGCTGCCTGGGACGTTTCCCCAACCTGCAACCTGTGAAGTGGACAGACGGATGGCCCATCGTAGGTAACAACGGCGTGCCTTATGAGACAACGACAAAACCTGTTACGGGTGCTGCCACTAAGCGTCAGCCTTTGCCTACGAACGATAACTTCCGCAGCTACCCATTGGGTATGCAGTGGCAGTGGAACCACAATCCTGATGACGGGGCTTGGTCGCTGTTCGAGCGTCCGGGTTGGCTGCGTCTAAGAACCTCTACTACCGTATCGCGCCTGACTCAGGCACGCAACATGCTGACACAGCGCATCTTTGCCTACGAGAAGTCCCCATCCATGGGTACCGTACGTATGGATGTCAGCAATATGCAGGAGGGCGACCACGCCGGTATCTGCATCTTCCAGGATCCATACGCCATGTTGGCAGTACAGGTAAAGGATGGTAAGAAGCAACTGGTATGGCGACAGGATACCCTGCGCGTTCGCGATGACTTCACGCCCAAGGAACAAGTACAGGCTGTGGATGTGGATAGCATAGTTTACTTACGCGCAACTATCTCTTATTCAACCAGTAAGACACAGTTTTATTATTCTTTAGATAATGTTACATACAAGCCCATCGGAGGCGAGACATCACTGGGCTTCAGCCTGACTGTCTTTGTAGGAGCACGCTTCGGCATCTTCTGCTATGCCACAAGAGAAGACAGTGCCGGCTATGCCGACTTCGACTGGTTCTCGACAGAGAAGGATTACGACGAGTCGTATTACTTCCCCGATACCTTCGAAGGGTACAATCAGGATATGCTGACGGCAGAATCCCTCGAGTTGGATAAAGACAGTTATGAGGTACTGGTAGGTAACAGCACACCTTTCAGCCTGAAGGCTACCTTCCGCGACGGACATACAGAGGATGTGGCAGCTCAGGTCATCATAAAGCCCAGCATAGATAATGTGGTAAGTGCTGCACGCGGCAGATTACGCGGCCTGAAGGAAGGAACCGTAAACGTGGTTGCTTCCTACAAGGATCCCATGGGCAACCTGCTCTCGACGGAGTTCAGCGTACATTCTTCGTTCTTCCCATGGGGAAGCGAATACATTACCACGAACTTCTTTGCCGAAGGTACGTACATGGAGAAAACACATGTATTCAAACCCGGACAATACGGACAGATGGGATGGCAGTATACAGAAGGCGGCGACTGGAGCGAATATAAGTATCTGGTCATCAAATTCACCCGCGTTCATTCCTGTGGTGATGCCCACCTGAATATATTCACGGATAACAGTATCTGGGGCAACTGTTGTGCCTCTGAAAGCTTTGGCAGCAAGAAAGAAATTGTGATTAAACTGCAGGAAGCCAAGTATACATCGGGCGAGAAGACCGGAGAACCACTGGATCTGAAGAACATACACATCGTTAGTTTCTGGGGCAGCAACGGTAGGGGTAGCATCTCAGTAACTGATATGTATCTTACCAACAACGATGACTACTCGCGCGAAGAGACAACGGCCATTCAGGCCACAGAAACAACGCCTGCCATGGTTGACGTCTATGGAATTAATGGCGTATGCCTGCGCCAGCAGGTAGATACCAAGCATGCCCTGCAGGGACTGAGCCGCGGCATCTACATTGTCAACGGCAAGAAATGCATTGTTAAGTAAACCTAAGACTAACTCGATAATGCAGGGGGGGCGGACCTTTTTGGTCTGATCCCCTTGCTTTATTAGTACAAAACTCAGATAAAATTTGTATATTCGCGCTATATGTACTAACTTTGCAGCCAAACAAAAAGGAATATGAAAAGTATAAGAATATTGTGGGTAATTATGTTGGCTATGGTCTCTATGGCCTCTTATGCCCAAAAGGTTAATATCTATAATGCTGATAGTATTCAGAAGTATCTGAAGGAACGTATTGCCGAAACTAAAACAAGACAGAAGGCTGCGCGCGATGCACAGAAAGCAGTCGACAAGGAGATGCGTACCCTGCAGCGCGACCTGGAGAAGTCACGTGCTCAGGCTGTCAAGGACCGCCAGCGCGTGAAAGCTGCGCAGAAGAGCGGCAAGTTCTATCAGCCCAAGCCTTATGTACCTGCAGAACTGAAGGACCAGGACATCGAAGAGGCAAAACCCAACATGAGCAAGGAGGAACGTGCCCAACTGGAGGCTGAGCAGAAGCAGAAGGCACAGACTGCCAAGAACCAGGCTAAGCAGCAAGCCGAAAAGGCTAAGATTATGAGCAAGAAAGGCGGTGCCCGCGAAAGAGCAGAACTACGCGCATCGGCCCGCCAGCAAAAACAAAGACGCAAAGAGAAAGCTGCAGAAGATAAACTGAAGGCCAAAGCCGCAAGAGCCGAAGCCAAGAGGGTAGATGCAGTAACAGAAGCAACAGCGGCGACGGCTGCAGCGACAACAGCAACAGCAACAACGGAGAAGCCAGTTGAAATGGAGAAACCGGAAAAGCCCGTAACTCCAGAAACTCCGGAGAAGACAGAAACTCCGGAAAAACCCAAAGCCGAGAAGCCTGTAAAGGCTGAAAAATCACAAAAAGCTGAGAAATCCAAATCTGAAGAACCCGCTAAAGCTGAAAAAAAAGCCAAGGTAGAAAAGCCTGTATTAACTCCAGAACAGGTTGCTGAGGAAAAAGCCAAGCAGAAGGAACTGAAGCAGCAGGAGAAAGATTCTAAGAAGAAATACAGTCTTCGCGAGCAGCGTGCCAAGGCAGTAGCCGAACAGAAGGCAAAAGAACAAAAGGAAAAGGAAGAGAAGGAAAATAAAAGTGAGTAAACCCAGTCCTCATACAGAGGAGATGGAGGTCTATAAAAAGGTACATAATGCGCTATATTAGGATAATATCATTGCTGCTGATGGCAGCATGTCAGGTAGAGGGATTGGCTCAGGTGGCATTTTTAGAGAATATCCACTGGAAAGACGAATGGCTGCTATCGGGTGATAACAAACTGATCGGTACGGTCAATGCCACAGCACCCCTGGATGTAAAGATGAAATGCGAGAAAGAGTTGGTGAGCGAGAACACCTGGGAGATTACTTGGACGTTCACAGCCAAGCGCGATGTTCCCAACGTACGTCTGACAGCCAGTTTCGAACATGTATCCAAGCCTGAGTGGTGGATGATACCAGCCGTGTCCTATAACGGCAACCACTTGAGTCGCGGCATGGAGCCCAAGGGAGAAAAGCGCGACAGACAGTGGTACACATTCTCGTACAAACGTACCCCCATACCCGGAGCCATCTATAGCGAGGGAAAGGATTTCGCCATTGCCACATTCGGCAATGTACCAGAGAAGCCCGAAGATGACTATTCTTGTGGCATACAGCCTGAGCCTAACATCATAACACACCAGTTGTTATGGCCTGAGGAAGAAATGCCAGTATCATATTGCGCACAGGATCAGTATGCACCCGGATGGCAGCGTACCTACAACATGAAGCAGGGCGAGACACGCAAGCTGAGTATGTATTTGATTGTAGCACGTAAGGAGACCAACCATAATGCATATCGCCACATGTTGGATATGGCATGGTTGATGGCTGAACCGGAGAAACTGCCTGCACCCGATGAAGAGAAGCTTTGGGAGCAGAGTGTGGAGTTCTGCCATAACTCGCTCTGGATAGAGAATGATGATTACATGGGCTATCTGCTGGGCCTGAACCTGAATGAGAAAGGGGAATGGCAACAAGTGACCCGCAACTGCTACGAGGCAGGATGGATGGGACAGAATATCAGTCTGGCTGTGAGCATCCTGCATGATTTCAACAAGACAACCAATCACGTGTCCTTAGACCAGGGCATTGCCACACTGGACACCTGGGCCGATAACTGCCAGTTGCCTAACGGCCTTTTCTATACACAGTACGATGCGCTTATCAACAAGAGCAGTTGTATCATGGATGCCTGCAACTTGGGTACGGCTGCCTCGCAGTTCTTCGAGGCTGACCGTCTTGTAAAGGAGTTGCGTCTTGTGCGCCCCGGTTATCTGGGTGCAGCATGGGGCATCTGCAATTTTATGTTGGCCGATCAACAGCCCAATGGTTGCTACGGAAGAGGATGGACAGCTGACGGTCGTTGCATAGAACGCGAGGGCGGGGTAGGAGCCTTCCTTATCGCACCTATGCTCAAGGCTTACGAATTTTACAACGACAAGAAGTATCTCGAGAGCGCTCAACGCGCGTACATATATTATATAGGTAACTTCAAGAAGAACGGCTTCAGCACAGACGGCACATTGGATACCCGTTGTATCGACCGCGAATCCGCTTACCCACTGCTGACAGCAGCTATAGGGCTGTATAAGATTACAAATAATGAGGCTTACCTGAACGATGCCGTTGACGTATCGTATTACCTGAGCACATGGCTATGGCATTACAACATCAATTACGCCCAGGGAGATGCCTTTCAGCAATATGGCTACAAGACACTGGGCGCAACCAGCGTCAGCACACAGCGTAATTACTTCGACACGTATGCCTGTCGTTGGGTGAATGACTGGCGTGAGTTGGCAAAACTGACAGATGATTCGCAATGGAGCGAGAAGGCCGAAGCTATCTGGCGCAACTGTTGCCAGTTGGTAGGTGATGGTATTCTAAAGATTAATGGACATATCCGTCCAATTGGTTCACAGAACGATGCTTTCTATGGATCAACATGGTTTTCGCGTGCTAAAGGAGAAGTAATCCCCCCCGTTGTACAGCAGAACAGATTCAACGATTTTCTGATAGCATGGCCATGTGCATTTAGACTTGAAACTTTACGAAAATCAGTAGAATAAATAGCATTTCTGCCTTAAATTAATTAAAATATGTTAAATTAAACATGGTTTTAGGTAAATAATTTGGGTAAACATTTAATTTTAAGTATTTTTGCAATGACAGAATAACAAAATAAAAAAAACTGAAAAACAGAATTAACCATGGCTAATAAGAAAAAAGCTGAGAAAAGGAAGTTGTTAACTCCCAAGGAGCATGAGATTATGCTCAAATTATGGACTCTCGAGGAGTCAGGTGCAAAACAATCAAAGGTACGCGATATCTTAGAACTCTTTAAGGCTGATGGCTCAAGCATGGCTTACACCACGCTGGCTACCTTCATAAAGATTTTGGTTGCTAAGAAGTATGCTTCATCTTCTAAGACTGGTGTTATTATCTTCATCAAGTCTAAGATCTCACGTAAGGACTATGCAGCCCTTGCAATGAAGTATGCCTTGGAAGACTACTACGGTGGTGACAAGGATAAGATGATCGAGGCTATCAAGGAATTGTAATACCTTTATCTTTTGCCCCAAAGGCAACTGGTAGAAAAAACTAAAGGGACAGTGTTTAGACACCGTCCCTTTGTTTTTCTTCTAGCAATGCTAAATTACTTAGCAGCAGCAAGGCTAGCCTTACGGAATGCCTTCATGGCCTTCTCAATTTCCAGAGATACCTTACGTGCACGTGTACCTGCAGCCTTGTTACCATTCTCTGCCTGAGCAGCAGCGTCCTTTGCGAATGCGCCATAAGCGGCAGCAATCTGGTTGAGTAAATCTTTCATATGCTTTATTACTTTAGGTTTGTAAACACCGCAAAGGTACAAATATTAATAATACAACACAACATTTGCACAAAAAAAAACAAAAAAAAACAAGAAATGTTGGTTATAGGCTATTCTGACAAGCATTTTTCTCTGTTGAAAAGCATAAATTCACTTATTACAGGCAGGACAGAGACCCTTTACAATGTATTCTGCCTCGTCCATTGCATACCCTTCAGGTAGTGGAACAACAGGTATTGTATATTCCTCCAGACAATAGGTCTTGCCACATTTCCTGCAGGTGAAATGTATGTGGTTAAGATGCTGCTCGCCTTCGCAACGGCAAACACAATATTTCTGGAACCCGGTTCCATCATCTATCTCATGTAAGAGATGATGCTCGGCAAAGAGTCTCAGGGAACGGAATATGCTGGAACGGTCCATCTGGGGCAATCGTTCTTCCATATCCTGGAGTGTAAAAGCCTTATGTGTCCTGCTGCATTCCTTCCATACCAAAAGGCGAACGGACGTAGGCTTAATGCCATGATCCTCTAAATGTTCTGTATAATGTTCGATGTTCATATTATTGTAGTTGACGATTTGGTTGTTTGGGCAGCCTTTTACTTCGTTTTGACGTTTTGACGTTATATCATTATTATGACGTCTTTTTTTTGACCAACAGCCATAGTAATTCACCCCCAAAGGTAATTGATTTCTACGAGACAGCAAAGTTTTTTCATAATTTTCCATATTAACTTCTATGATAAAGACTTTGCATTTGGAAATTAATTGCTATCTTTGTGCCGCTAATATTTATATATGCGGATGAAAAGCTCTATAGTTATACTGTTTATGGGCATACTGAATGTAGCATTCAGTCATGCTTCAGAGCTTGTAAATCTGAGGGTTAACCGCATGACAGACCCTAAAGGAATTGTTCGTACAGGGCAATTCAGTTGGCAAATAGAAAGCGAAGATCACGGCGTGTACCAGTTGGCCTATCATATCAAAGTGGCCAGCACACCCGGAGGCTTGGAAGGTGGGCCGACACTGATGTGGGATAGCGAGAGACGCGAGAGTGCTGACATGACGCAGGTCTTCTACCAAGGACGCAGATTTCCCTACGAGAGTACCGTTTATTGGCAACTGGAGGTCTGGCTTAGTAATAACGAACATCTGCAAAGTCCCATCCAAAAGATAGAAACTGGGCGGAAAGCTAGCGAATGGAATGAAGCCCCTCTTACAAAAGGCAACGAAAAGCGTGACTATTTTTATTACCTCCGTTGGCTGAATGCGCTGCAGATGAAGCAGGCCGACAGCGGCGAGCTCTACCTTCCTATCCCCAACGACACAACAGCAATTCCCGTTGACAGTGTCGCAGCAGTCCTGTATAGTTTATATAAAGAGGAAGGGGACGTAAAGGCGATTTATGACTATTATCCGATGGTCAACCGCTGGATGATGCACCGATGCGAGAAAGACAGCACGGTTAGCCTACAACTGGTGAGCATGATGACAGAGATGGCACAGCGACAGAACCTGCAGGCCGATGTGACGGGATATAGTCGGCTCAAAGTAGATTCTACGGTATACAAACCTTATTGGTTATATGCCGACGAGCCTGCTTGGTGCGGTGGTGCTATCCGTCAGACAACCTCCAGCATTGCCTACAGGAGAGTGGAACTTACCATACCCTCCCTGTATGTCAAGACTCAGTCCATAGCTCATCATTGCCCCTATGGTACCATCGCCAGTGCGTGGAGTAGGGAGGAAGACGGAAATCTCTCCTGGGAGATACAGATTCCCGTGGGTGTTCAGGCCCGTCTTATCTATCCCAATGGATATACCGATGACGAGGGGTTGCAATCACGGGAATTAGGCAGCGGATGCTGGATGCTGAGATTATCACCACTCAGTTATAACAAAGAAAACAATTAATAAACAAAACATAGCATATGATACAGAACGACTTACAAAGACTGCGCTGGCAGTTTCTGGACGAGGCATTACGAGATCCTGTCCTGGAGTTTTTCATGGGCGAGCGCACAGCAACCAACGAGACAGGCAACACGCGAAGCCTCATCTATTATGTAAACAAAAGACTCAAGGAAGTAAACCGCGAATGGAGCTGCAGTAAGCGTATGCTGCAGAACGATGTCGTCTTTTTCAAGAAGAAGGGTGCCCGGCTGATGCCAAGCTTCCGTCGTGGCCACAAGCGTATTCTCCGTTATATCAACCTCGAGTGGAAGAATCCATTGTTGCGCACCTCACTTGGCTTGGACGTCGCACGCGATCAGGATACAGCACACACCGTTACACCACTTGCAGAAGGTCCTATCACATCCATCAACGTAAGAATTCTTGCAGAATTGGAACAGAACCTGCTGACACGCCTGCAGAACCCCGAGATAAGACAGCGACAGACTAACGCGCAGGAGGGAAATGTTACCATCCAGGTAAAAGTACCCATGAGCGATGACATAGAACGCATTGTACTCTCATACGGAACAAGTATAGAGGTATTGGGCCCTGTTGCATTACGTAACAAGATTCGCAAGACAGTTAACGAGTTACAAAAGATGTACAAGAAAGAGACATCTGCCGAGGCATCTAAGCCCGTTCAGGGAGACCTGTTTGGAGATATGATGTAAAGGCTATCTCAAACTTTGTATAATAAGAGAAAGAATATAAAACCAATAAAAACCACAATTAAGATTAACAACAGATGAAAAAGTTTCTTATTATTGCAGCCATGGGTCTCCTGGGTATTACAGGAATAAAGGCCGACACACCACGTGCGGAGTATCCACGTCCTCAGTTCGAGCGCACACAGTGGTTAAACCTGAATGGTACTTGGACCTATACCTTCGACTTCGGTAAGTCTGGCAACAACCGTGATTTCCGTAACAGCAAGGGATTCGACGGAAATATCGTTGTTCCTTTTTGCCCGGAGAGTAAACTGAGCGGTGTGGCGTATACAGACTTCATCAACTGTATGTGGTACCAGCGCACCATCAGCGTTCCTGCCGAGTGGGAAGGAAAGCAGGTACTGCTGCACTTCGGTGCCGTAGACTACGAGGCAACCATCTACATCGACGGTAAGGAGGTGATGCAGCACTTCGGCACAGGAAGCAGTTTCGAGATAAACATCACCAAGTATGTTCCTGCCGGTAAGAGCGCCAATCTGGTGGTTCGTGTAATGGATAATCTTCGCAGCGGTATGCAGCCTGGCGGCAAGCAGTGCTGGAACTACTATTCTGGCGGATGCGACTATACCCGCACCACAGGTATCTGGCAGACCGTATGGATGGAACCCGTGAGTGCTCAGGCTCTGAAGAATGTGTTTGCCATCCCCGATATCGACCAGCAGCAGCTTGTCATTCGTCCCGAATTCTATGCAGAGGCCAACGGTAACACCCTGACCGTTCAGGTCTTGGATGGCAAGAAAATAGTGGCTACCAAGACAGCCAATGCCGTTAATGGTGCCAACATTGTTCTGCCCATCAAGAATCCCAAATTGTGGAGCCCCGAGAATCCTAATCTCTACGATGTGAAATACACCGTTAAGAATGCATCAGGAAAAGTAATCGACGAGGTTAGCTCTTATGCCGGCATGCGTAAGATTCACTGTGCCGACGGTTATTTCTATCTGAACAACCAGCCTTACTTCCAGCGTCTCGTACTGGATCAGGGCTTCTATCCCGAGGGTATCTGGACAGCTCCTACCGATGAGGATCTCAAGCATGACATCGAAATGAGTAAGGCTGTCGGCTTCAACGGTGCCCGTCTGCACCAGAAGGCTTTCGAGGAGCGTTACTACTATTGGGCCGACAAGTTGGGTTATATCTGCTGGGGCGAGCAGGCTTCATGGGGTACCAACGTCAACAATCAGGAGGCAACAGGTAACTTCCTGCGTGAATGGACAGAACTGGTGGTTCGCGACCGCAACCATCCCTGTATCGTAACATGGACGCCACTTAATGAGACATGGGGTGCCCAGGCAGGTACCTATGTTCGCTTTGTGCAGGATCTCTATAATCTCACCAAGGCCATTGATCCCACCCGTCCTGTTAACGATGCCAGTGGCGACGGCCATGTAAAGACCGATATCTGGAGCGTACACGATTACTCACGCGAATACGACAAGCTGGTTGAGAACCACACCTTCAAGGACGGCGCTCCCCATTATCGCAACATGGGTGGCAAGAACTACCTTGCAGAATGGGAGGGTCAGCCTTATATGATCGACGAGTTCGGCGGTCTGGGATGGATTCCCAAGGATCAGCGCAGCAACTCATGGGGTTATGGCGCTCAGATTGAGACTGAGGATGAGTTCTTCCAGATCCTGGAAAAGGAAGTGGATGCCATCAAGGCATGCAAGAACGTTGTCGGATTCTGTTACACACAGATTACCGATGTAGAACAGGAGAAGAACGGCGTATACTATTACGACCGCCGTCCTAAGTTCTCGGCTGCTAAGTGGAAGGCTATCTTCGAGAAGATTCCCAGCATCATTAAAATTGAGAAATAGGCTTTAGGCTTTAGACCTTAGACTATAGTTAAATAAACAAAACAAAAATATTGTGCCCGACGATTCTGTCGTCGGTAAACAGTAAACTATGAAACACATGACGAAACCACATATTCCCTTCCCCAGCTTGAGAAGGCTGGGGTGGGGACTATTATTTCTCCTTTCTCTGCCAATCATGGCGCAGGAACAAAGCAAAGACACTGTTACCTTTGCAGTGTATGGCAACTCCATCAGCACCTACCACGATTTCCTGCCATCAGGCTATGCTGTCTATTATACGGCATCACGCGAGTTGGAGTGTGGCATGCAACTGGGTGATACGTACTGGATGCAGTTGAGTCGCATGACGGGAATGACATTCCTTGCAAACTCCTCTTGGAGCGGATCACGTGTCAGTTCTGATAACGGCGAAGCCGTATCGCCTTTCCTTAGTACAGCCCGCGTTACATCTATCGGCCGATACGGCAAACCCGATATCATCCTTATTGCAGGCGGCACGAACGACTGGGGCTGGCAACGCTGCAAGTTGGGCGAATACAGCACAGGACCTGTCTATAAGGATTCCGTTACTTTCCGAGGCGGTTATGCCATGATGCTATACCGTCTGCAAAAAAAATACCCCGATGCCAAGATTGTATGCCTGAGCATATTCCCCCGTTCAGCTGGTTACAGTGCCACGAACAGCATGGGATGGACTATGTCACAGGGTAATGCCAGCATCAAGAAGATTGCCCAAGACTTCGGTTGTTATTACATAGACTGTACTTCGGTAGCATGGAGCTCCGACTGGACCAAATATACCATCGATCAGTTACATCCCCGTCCTGCAGGGTGCAAACTGCTGGCCGATTGCATCTGCAAGGGACTGATAAAGGCTGGTGTCATTACGGCAGACCTGTGCCGTAACGCTGAAGTCGAGGAGGCACAGCCGTTGCTCGACCTTTCCTTCGATGCTAAAGGTATGGTCAATAACGGATCATTCGCAGGAAAAATAGGCTCGCATGGAAGGGCAACAACGTTGTATGATGCCGAGCATGATACATGGTACGGTTGTAGCCGGGCCAATGCGGCAGATTTCTATTATGTAAACTACGACAGTGATTCCGAACTGGCAAAAGCTTTCAGCAATAACGTGACATGGGAAGCGCTGGTCCGACTGGAGTCACTTGCCGATGCACAGGGCGCATGCAACCGTACCTGTTATTTCAGCAATGATCAGAACGGTGGCTGGACCTTCCATAATTCACAGTACGCCAACACCTTCAATTATACGCACACCACATCGCTTAAGAGCAGTGCAAAAGATTTTACCGGCGACTCTATCATGATTCCCGGCAAGTTCTATCATGTGGTATTGACAATGGACAGGACCAGCCATATCATGCGGTATTTTATCAACGGAAAGTTGGTTCACACCAGTACACGATGCGGTACGGACATGGCAATGCCTAAGTGTGGCGTGCCAACCGGCAAAAAGGGCATGTGGATCTGTCTGGGTGGCGATTGTATTTCAGGTAGTATGATCAATGGTTGTGAAAACAGTTCTGCCTCTACCTTTGTCTTTGCCCGCATCTATGACGGTGCACTCAGCGAGAAGGCCGCCATGGCGCTGTACACTCCCTATGTAAAACAGTTCACCGAACCCGTGCCAACCGTATCGGACGACCTTGTCTTAGATTGCGATTTCATGGAGAATGGGACCGTCAACCATGCGCTTAATTTCTGCAATACGCCCATAGAGATGGTAGGCAAAATACCTATTCAATGGAACGAAACAATACAATCGTACGAAGCTATATTTCAGGGTGATAAGAAAACTTTCTTCAAGTATCCATTCGGAAGTAATCCTGCAGCAATGAACCTCATAAGCGATGCCTATACCATAGAGGTTTATTGTAAGACAGAGAGTGCAACACCCAGCAAGCAAGTCCGCCCTGTTGGTTTCCCCGCAGGTTACGGAGCAGGTCTGCAGATGACATCCAAGGGTGAGGTAGGGTATTCCACAGTAACCATGGGATACAACAGTGTCGGTACTGTTACAAAGAAACAATGGAACATGACAGCTGCGGGCATACTCACAGACGAATATACACATTATCTGCTTGTCTATGACCGCCTGAAGCATTTCTCACGTCTCTACATAGACGGAAAGCTGGCCTCCAGTCATGTTGTCTGCAACAAGGAAGCATCACATTTCGAATGGGCTCCATCAGAATGGTTTGGCATTGGCGGTGAAGCCAGTGGTGTATACTCAACGGCTACCAGCAGTGGAGCATACGCATTCAATGGCAAGATAGCTGCAGTACGCGTATATGGCAGATCCATCACAGATGCTGATGCCGCTGTCCTCTCAGAAATGATGCATCAGCGCAGTCATACATACACCACAAACGCCAAAGGTATGGCAGCCGTTTGCGTTCCCTATGCAACAGTCGTTCCTGAGGGATATACCGCATATATCGTTCGCGAAATAGCCTCATCCGCTGTTATGCTTTTCCCTGTTGCCGAGGGTGGGGAAGTGCTGCCTCACGGAGCAGCCGTAATCCTACAAGGACCGGAAGCCAAGGCATCCTTCACCCTAACACCTGCAACACAGGAACTTATCGGTAGCGCCGTCTCTGTCGAGGACAACCTTCTGGCAGGCACCTATGCCTCCAAGGAGCTAAAGACAGGACAGGGCTATTATCTGCCAACCGCGGGATCCAGTTTCTATCGCATCTCCTCGACTCGGAAGATAGATCCGTTCACGTGCTGGCTGCCCAGCGACCGCAAGAATACCACACTTCCGATGGATACAACAACGCCTATCCGTCCTATCCAGCAGGTCACACAGAAGCCATTTGGCCAGCCGTACACCATCTCAGGACAGGCAGCCGGCAAATCATATCGTGGAATTGTGATCAGGAACGGACGAAAAGAGATTAAATGATAAATTGAAAAATTTTTTTTTGCATTTTATTTGTTTATATATAAATAAGGTGTATTTTTGCAACAGATAACCTGAAAACAGTTATACTATAAAAACTATTACTAACCCTAATTAAATCATTATTATGAGAAAAATTAGACTTTTCTTTTCCGTTATGCTATCGTTAGTAGCATGGACGGGCGTAATGGCTCAGACAGATGCAGAGTATGAAGCTGCAATGGCTGCCATCCAGGATGGTGGTGTTTACCGCATCTTCACACCTACTGCTAATGCCACGTATTACATTAATGCTGATGGAGCTTTGGTTTCCAAGGAGCAAGGAGAATTCTTCACCTTGACAAAGAAATCGGGTGGAGGCTATAAAACCGTGGGTATTCAAGTTTCCAGTGCTTCCAAGAGATTTACCAATGCAGCTCAAAACAACAACAAGGCTGTTTTGAATTGTGGTAAATTCTGCACATCCACAAACAATAGACCCGACTGGGAGTCTCAGGTATTCTTCCTCAAAGATGGCAAGTATGCAATACGCGCATGTAACGTTGCTTATGGCGAAAGTGGTTGGGCAGATTGCGGACGCGTTTTCTTTGATTATACCGTATCAAATGCAGATGCCAGTATTGCAGCAAAGTATTCATATGAACCTTCTTATATTTGGGAACTTGAGGGTCCTTTGAGTGTTATCACCGTTACTTATAAGGTCGTTGAATCTGATGGTACTACTGAGGTTACCTCTATTAAGAAGTTGCAGGAGGCTAACAGCAAGGTTGATGTACCTACCTCTTTGATTTCAAACTTCCTTTATGTATATGACATAGAAGGTGCTATTGGTGACAAGGATTGTACTATCACTATTAAGCGTGAGATGAAGAGAGGCGCAGTTCACAGTTTGGATGGTATTGCAAGTAATAAAACATACAACATCGGTTGCGAGCGTGGCATGTTCCTGACAAAGAATAGCTATTTGGCTTCTACAGCTCACAGTACTCTTAATAATGCTGACATTGCACAGTTTGCAATTGTTAACTACGAAGACCATTATTACCTGTATAGTGTAGCAGACAAGAAGTTCGTTACTAACAACGGTTATCTGTCAGAAATGCTTGTTAATGGTGTAAACGATGCTATTTGCATGACACCAAAGTCAGATGCATTGTTCTTGTATTATTTCCAAATAAACGAGTCTACACAGAATGGTCTTAATACAAATGGTAATGATCCTTACGGATATGTTATCAATACTTACATGACTCCAGATCCCGGTAATCAGTACTTCATGCTTGAGGTTGCCGACTTTGATCCCACAGATGCTGAAGCTGCATTGAAAGACTTCTTCCATCCTACATATTTTGTAACATACGTTGTAAAGGACGAAGCTGGCAATGAACTATATAAGTCTGAGGCTCTGCCCACAAGAAAAGGCGCTAAGATTTCTTCATTACCCGCAGAATTCCAGCGTCCTTTCACCAAGTATTCTGAGACTGATGTTATTATCAGCGAGACAGAGACTGTTATTGAGTTCACAGCTACATGGGATGGTCCTTTCCAGGTAACCACCGACGTCAATAATCCTAAGTGGTACAACATGACTATCCGTTCAGACTATAGCGTATTCGTTGGTGCTGAAGAGCCATATTATCCCAAGGCTTCTAAAGACCTGCAGAAGATTGCCGATGAGTACCAGTGGGCATTTGCCGGTAACGCTTATACAGGTATCATGGTATTCAACAAGGCCAAGGGCGTAGAATACACTCTTACAAAGGACGGCGACGCTGCTGTAATGCGCGAGGGTCTGTATACATGGACAATCGGTAAGAACGGTGACGGCTTCACATTGAAGGAGCCCAAGACCGACTACAACTGCATCAACCAGAGCGGTGGTGCTTCTGGTCCTCTGAAGTTCTGGAATAGCGCAAATGCTCCTACTGACAATGGTTCAACCTTCCGTATCACTGCTGTTCCCACATCATTCGACTTTACCATCGGTGATGCCGGTTATTCTACCATGTATCTTCCTTACAGCGTAAATGTTGTAGGTAATTCTTCAGTTCCTACAGCCATCGGCGCATGGACATTTAATAATCCCGAAGACCTGTTGGCTGGCAAGGGCATTGCCACTCTCCAGGCAACAAAGCACCAGAAGGGAAATGTTACAGTAACAGAACTTGCCGAAGCAGGTATTACTCCTGTTGCCGGACCTGCCGAGGGTAATGGTGCCGTTATCGTTCCGAAGGGATCCAGCTTACTGATGGACGCTAACATCAATACAACAGATATCAATAGCTATTCTGTCCTCTTTGATATCTGCGCAGATGACGCCACAACTTATATTCCTCTTTTGCAGAATAGCCTGACAGATAGTAAGGACGGTAGTCTGTTCATCAATAAGAACCAGATTGGACTTGGAGGATCGCTGAAATATAACGGCAGTATCGAAAATGGCAAGTGGTATCGTGTTGTATTCGTGGTACAGCCCAATGGCGGTTTCCTCTATGTTGACGGTAAACTGCTTAGCGGTAGCTTAAGTCTTGATGATGCATACAACAAACATTGGAAATTAACAACCGGAGCACTCTTCTTTGCTGACGAGGATGGTGAGGAAAAAGATATTAAGACCTCTGAAATACGCTTCTGGGATACAGTTCTGACTGCTGATCAGGTTGCTGCACTTGGTGCTGCCGGCACACCTGTTCCCGAGCTTAATGATGTTATTGCATCTGTTGCTACTCTGAATGGCGAATACATGAAACTGAACGAGATTGGCACTGTTGTTCCTGCTGCTACTCCTGTAGTTCTCAAGGCAAAGCCCGGTACCTATAACTTCGTTGTTGACAACTCATTGTTAAGCTGCGCTAAGGCTGTTGAGAAGACCACTGCACTTGCTGACAACACAATCACCGAAGAGGACTACAGTGTAGTCGGATACATCACAAACACTGATGGCAAGATCAGCAGAGATCAGCAAGTATTCTGGATGGCAGATGAAACTGATGGCGGCAAGGTATTCGAGGCATACTGGGCTAACATACCCGATCCTACAACTCCTCTCGTAGTCGGTCAGAAAGTAATCATCACTGGTAAGCTCCAGAAATATGTTAACAAGAGCGGTGTTGTTACCTGCGAGATTAAGAATCCAAGTGTTGCTGTTATCGACAACGACCTGAGAGGTACTTACGAGGAGATCGATGCTGAAGGTCAGTATGTACTGGCTAAGCCCGAGGGTAAGGAAGTTGGCTTCTACAAAGCTGCCAGCGGTAAGATTGCCGCTTACAAGGCATACCTCACTCTGTTCCTTAATGAGGGTACAGAAGCTAAGGAGGCATTCTTGTTCAATGCTACTGAAGATGCAACAGCTATCGAGAGTCTCACACCTGCAACTACTGAAGGCGATGGCGCAATCTACAATATTGCCGGTCAGCGTGTTAACAAGGCTCAGAAGGGCATCTATATCGTAAACGGTAAGAAGGTTCTCTTCTAATTCAAGATTTTAAAATTCAAATTTCAAAATTGAATAAATTATGAAGAAGACATATTTAATTCCTGCCTTTAAGGTAGAAGAGGCTGAGGTTGTCAACATGTTGGCAGAGAGCCTGGTTATTGATGGTGACACCACTGTAGATGGTGGCGATGCACTGACCAAGGAAGACAGTTGGGAAATCTGGTCAGACGAAGAAGAGGAATAATCTCTCTTACAATAATCTTATTAGAAGGCAGCTCCTGTTGGGGCTGCTTTCTTTTTTGTATAGGCATAAGAAGGGTAGGGGGAGCTATGTCAGAAAGTCAAAATCAGCCATAAAAGTGAAAAATACCAAAAACTGGGTATTTTATTTTGTACGTATAACTATTTTTGCTTACATTTGCAAAGTAACAAGTGTTTAACCAAGTAAAATTTATTAGATTATGGCAAAATGGATATGTCCTGTTTGCGGTTATGTTCACGAAGGTGATACCGCTCCCGAGAAGTGCCCCCAGTGCAAAGTTCCTGGAAGTAAGTTTAAGAAAGTGGAGGAGAATGCAGCTCTCCAGTTTGTAACCGAGCATGAGTTGGGTATTGCCGATGCCATTCCTGCAGGTGCTGAAGGTGATTTTGTTCGTCAGGGTTTGAAGGACCACTTTATGGGCGAGTGTACAGAGGTTGGTATGTATCTGGCTATGAGTCGTCAGGCCGACAGAGAAGGTTACCCAGAAATTGCAGAAGCTTTCAAGCGCTATGCCTACGAAGAGGCCGATCATGCTTCACGTTTCGCAGAAATGTTGGGCGAGGTTGTATGGGATACCAAGACAAACGTCGAGAAGCGTATGATGGCTGAGGAAGGTGCTTGCAAAGGCAAGATGGAGATTGCCAAGATTGCCAAGCAGCTGAACCTGGATGCTATCCACGATTCTGTTCACGAAATGGCCAAGGATGAAGCTCGCCATGGTGCCGGCTTCCAGGGCTTGTTTAACAGGTACTTTAAGAAATAAAGTAATAAATCGGCTGGCAACCACCTCACGCTGTCCAGTTGGGTAGGGGGGTACATGCTGGACGAATAAAATCAGGCTGACATCCTTGCGATGCCAGCCTGTTTCTTTACGAAGCGGGGACTCTTCTTAGTGAGTTTATGCTCAATATGTGTAATTGTTATTGACAATGATGCCTGGCAGCTCTGAACAATCTACATACGAGGCGGTGACATCGTAGAGGCCCTTGAACGAACAGAGATCCATGACAATGATACCACAGGGGTGTCCGCGCTGAACTGTATCCAGATATGACGCAGTACTTGGGACGAGAGAGCTGGCAACCAGGGCGTAATTGACGACTCCCATGTAACCGGAAATTTGGTTGACGTGCCAGGTGCCTGGCTGTTTGGGATTAGCGGCATCTCTAAGGTTATCTTGAATAAGATTTTCCTTGTTCTTAATGTATTCTTCCATGAGATCATCGGGGCAGTAGTGGTCTTGCACCATGAAGGGAGCCGTCACGTTGCCGTCGTTGTCGAACGTGAGCGTGGTAGTGTCGTTCTTACCGGGCCAGTCGTTGGCTCTGATGCCTACCTTGTATTGCTTGTCACAATCGTAGCGCATGATGAAGATAATCTTTCCGCGACAGTCGCCAAGCGTCATGTCTGGTGTCGGATTGGTCACTCGGTTTACCTTTTCGGCCTCCTGGGCTATGTCTTCTGGGTAACTGCTGTTGCCTTCAAACTTCAGCACGATAATGCATGTTTCCGTCGGGTGCTTTTTCAGCAGGTCGGAGATTTCTTCCAGTGCATTTCGGAATACGGTTCTGAGGAAGATGGGGCCATGGAAGAGTCCCAGGTCACCACCGCTATTTGCATAGGCTACAGCCTTGTCGGCCGAGGACATGCGGTCGAGGCGGAAATCGAAGCATCGCACACCGGCTGCCCACTGGGTGGGGATGTCATAGAATTGCGTCTTTCCGGTTACGGTACCGACGAGGGGATTGAGTGTAAAGGTAAACGAGTCGTGCGTGCCAGGAATTGACAAATCTCTGATTTTCCTGCCGTCGGTCACATTGGCCATCCAGTCGGACAGGTCAGGATCGATGTCCATATGCGCAAGATCCAATGGTATGAAGCAGTCCATCACATCGCTGAGTGTGGCCATCACGACATTGAGTGCGTCAAGGCCTTTCTCCTTGAGTTGCTCTATGACATAGGGCAGAACGGCTTGAACGGTACTGGGTATTTGTTCGATGAAACTCTTGATGGCATCAATATCCTTACCGACCTCATCGGCAAGTTCTGAAATGGCATCCTTCGCATTATCATAAACATATGTGGCAGCATCCTTAACTGTATCCCATAAATCTGAAAGCCAGCTTTGGAGCATGGGTGAATGAACGGTGGTATCAAATAGTTTGTCAACATCCGACATCCAGAGCAACTTCACATGATTACCCTCGACATGTACCAATAAGGTGTCTTTTATGGCTGGAAGATCGTCGTTACTAAACGTAACCAGTCGTTCTGCAACGTGGCCCGTGTGCGTCAGTTTCATCTCTACCTCAACACCCATCAGCTTATCGCCGCTAAGACCCCATTGGTCGGGGATATCGCTAACCACCTTCCACGTACCATTCAAGCAGGCTAATGAGTAATCACCGTTTGTTTCGGCACTACCAAACATCATATACTCCATCGTGCCGTCACTATTAAAGTTCCATACCCTCAGATGCTTGTGAATATCATAGTTGTCGAAGTCCGTCCAGACAGCATCGTCCTTTATCAGCAGCTCGGCTAATTGCTGTTCAGGTGTCAGCGAAGCAGGTTCTTCACTAGCCGGAGAATCGTTTACGGAACAAGAAAACAGCAGCATACTAACGCTGATTACAAGGATTGCAGCAATAATCCCATAAGCTTTTTTAATATTCATTCGGTATTAGGTTTAAAACATAAACATTCTGACGCAAAGATAATGTTTATTTTCTAAACATATAATATCATAACAAACGAATTAAACTTTGTTAACAATTGAAACCTTTCACCACTTTACGTGACCATGTTTTTCTTTATACCATATCTGCCAGCCGTTTACCAGATTCTGCCACAAGACATAGGCACCGGGTGATATGGCTGCCAGCGGATTCAGAAATGTCAGCGTTAGCCAAATACCAACAACCGTATTCTTCTGACCCAAAGCCTGTCCGGCACTGATACTGTCGTTCCAGCGACGGCCAACCAATTTACCCAAGGCAAACTGCAAGATACATACCCCCAAAGGCAGTATCAACAGCAGCCAAAGCACCCACCCAGTAATACTACTTTTTTCAATATTATGAAGGGTGATACCAGTTATAATGCTTAGGTTCACACACCATATATAGAAGCCGATATCCTTATGTTTGTTAAGTCTATTGACTACGTTGGGTATTATGCGTCGTGACAGCAGCGCCAGGAACAGCGGCACCACCAGAACCATAGTCACATTCCGCAGAATCATTAACATGGAAGACAGAAAGGTGATATCTGCACTGCGTTCCACCATAGGAAAGAAAAACGGAATAATAAACATAGTCACGATATTGGCAGTAATCGTAAACATTGTCAGCGAGCCAATGCTGCCGCCAAGTTTCTCTGTAACAACGACAACCGCAGCAGCTGTGGGACAGATAAAGCAGATAAACATTCCTTCCAGAATCAGTTTTATTTCAGCATTATCGCCAAAGAGCGAAATGAGCAGAACCATAAAGGCCGCCAGCGATGTACGTACCAACTGTATGACGAAATGCCAGGCACGCGGTTTCATCTCAGAGATCTTAATCTTGCAGAACGTAGCGTACAGCAACAGAAATAAGCCTACAGGGAGCCAGTCCGTAAGAATCGGTCCCATAGTACAACTTACCGGCTCCAGGCAGGAGATATGCGCAAATATCTCATAAATCAGTGCTCCAATGGCCATGGAAATGAACAATGAATTCTGTTTTATAAGTGCCTTTAATTTCATTTGACTAACAGATGTTATGTTTAGTATAACTTTGTACCCTTAACCAACAACAATCCCCACCGCCAATAGTATGGCTAAAATGAACATGTTCATACTCGTGAGCCCCAGGATTCGGTTCAATGCCTTTCCGCTGCGTATTCGTCTCATTTCTGCCACTGCATAGATGTGAAGCGACAGATAAAAGAGAGCAACAATCTGGAAGTATAGAATGCAGCCTTCAATTAAATAGCCCAGTAAGATGCTCAGCATGGCCGAAACCATACCAATAGCCCAATACAGGAATAGTCCGAATTTCTCGCCACACAATACAATGATTGTTCTTTTACCGGATATACGGTCCTGATCTCTGTCGCGAAAATTATTGATTACCAGCAAGGCATCGATGCTGATGCCGGAGATAAAGCCTAAGAGTATGGCCGGCGTTGTTATCGTGTGTGCCTGAATATAATAGGTTCCGCAGACAGGCACCAAGCCAAAGAAAACCAGCACCAGGATATCTCCTAATCCCCAATATGACAGCCCATACGTATACAGAAAAGCGAAAACGATGCACGCTACCCCAGTCACCAGCAATTCTATGCCCTGGTATGGCAGATCCTTCCAGCAGAGCCACAAAGCAGCTAATCCTGCCAAGGATGCTAAACATAATACCACTGCTATGCCCCTGCGCATAGCCTTGGGCGTGATCCAGCCCTGTGCACAGGCACGTTCTGGTCCCAGACGGTCCTCACGGTCAGTCCCTTTCTGGAAATCATACAGGTCGTTTATCATATTTGCCGCAATCTGCATAAAACCTGCAAAGAGCACACAGCAAAGCACTAGCCAAGGGCGTAACGCTCCGTCATGATAAGCCAATGCCGAGCCCAGGATAACGGGAATCATCGCACCGGTAAGCGTCTTGGGACGGGCAGCCAAAAGCCAGGGTTTAAATAGCCTCACACACGCCCCCTCTCTAATAGACAAGGGGGGATTTATTTTATTATTATCATTATTTCTTTCAATCATACCTCTTACTTCTTACTTCTTACCTCTTACCTCTTACTTCTTACCTCTTACTTCTTGGGGGTGAGGCTTCATAGGCTTTTTATATCCATAATCAACTTATCCACATTCTCTTTCTTGGTGGCCCAACTGGTGCAGAAACGTACCGTTGTGTGGTTTTTATCCGCATGACCCCAGACACTGATTACGTACTTCTCCTGCAGTTTCTTCAGGTGATCATTAGGAAGAACAAAGAACTGCTGGTTGGTCGGACTGGGCACAGCCATCTTATAGCCTTTCTGCAAGAGCGCCTCACGGATGCGTTCAGCTTGTTCATCGGCATGACGTGCCAAACTTAGATAAAGGTCGTTCTGCATCAGTTCCTCATACTGGATGCCTAACAGCCTACCCTTGGCCAGCATTCCCCCACCCTGCTTTATAAAGTAACGGAAATCCTTCTTCAGTGCAGGGTTGGTAATGACAACAGCTTCGCCGAAAAGGGCCCCCTGCTTGGTTCCGCCAATATAGAACACATCTGCCAACTTAGCCATCTCGGGCAGGGTAACATCACTCTCCTTGCTGGCCAATCCATAGCCCATACGAGCACCGTCCACAAAGAGCGGAACCTGATATTCCCGACATACCTTATGTATATCGGTAAGCTCCTGCTTGCTATACAGTGTACCGTATTCTGTAGGATAACTGATGTATACCATACCAGGCTGTACGGCATGCTCAGGGCCATCCTCGTGATAATGGTACAGCAGGCATTGCCGAACCTGTTCAGCTGTAATCTTACCGTTCGAGGCGGGAAGTGTCAGCACCTTGTGTCCGCTATGCTCTATGGCGCCTGTCTCATGAACAGCAATATGGCCTGTTGTGGCAGCTATAACGCCCTGGTACGGGCGCAAAATACTACTTATGATAGTGGCATTTGCCTGCGTTCCGCCTACCAGGAAATGCACATCTGCCTCTGGTGCCTCACAGGCCTTGCGAATCAGCTCTCTGGCATGTTCGCAATGTGGATCCTCGCCATAACCGATATTCTGTTCCAGGTTGGTCTCAACCAAACGCTGCATAATCTGAGGGGCGCATCCCTCGTTATAGTCACACTGAAATTGAATCTTTTCCATTAAAAAGCGTTATATCGTTATATTGTTATTATAACTTCTTGGCGGTCTTTTCCGTTATTACGTTAATACGACGTTTTGGCCGCCGTCAAAGTCTAAAGCTTAGAGTCCTACTTCCCCCTGTGGTCAATATATTTATAATCAGTAAACTGATTCCTTGGGAAGACGAAAACCTTTTCATCTATTCCGCCACTGCGGAAATTTGTTATCTTAACCGTCGTCGTAATGAAAGCCAACTTAATGGACAGACTTACGGGGTGCAGGTTACTCTTTCTGATAAGAGCTGTAACATAGCGTATGCCAAAGAACTTCGAATTTTTCACCTTGGCCGTCAGTTCATAGAACTCTCCCTTATCCTTATAGCTGTAGGCAAAGTTGTTCACATCGTACTTGAACATTGCCAGGTATTTATCCTTCTTTTCATCTTCGAAGTCGTGGATATCCACCTTCTTCTCCTTTCTGTCCACCATGTAGGCCACCTTGCCGTCCTCCCAGGCAGCAAAGCGCTTCTCGTTGTAGGTAATCTTCTTGTCTTTATACACGGCATCGCCCTGTGTCTTGTACAGTCCCACGATGTTTACGGAGTAAGTGAACGACGAGCCTTCTGGTCCGAAGACCATATTGAATACCTTATCGAACAGTTCACGAGCATCCGTCTTTGATTCTACCCCTGTCGCTGCATTAGCGTTTCCCGCCATAGCGAGTCCAAACATTATTATATATATAAACCTCATGTTTTCTGGTTATTAGTCTTATTGGTTGTGAATATATGATTTGCTACCACATAACCCATGCTCCACGCCGCCTGCAGGTTGAAGCCGCCTGTTACAGCGTCCACATCCAGCACCTCGCCGGCAAAGTATAGGTTGGGATACTGCTTGCTTTGCAGTGTATTGATGTTGACAGCCTTAAGCGACACTCCACCACAGGTCACAAATTCCTCCTTGAAAGGGCACTTGCCCGTAATCTGATATGTATCGGCCGTCAGCACGGTCAGCATCTTGTTCAGATGCTTGGTGTTCAGGGCGCCCCATCGCTGTGTCAACGGAATACCCATGCGCGTGAGCAGAACGCTCCAGTGCTTGCTGGTAAACTGCTGTGGGTAGGCACTGGTAATCAGCTTCTGCGCATGCTGCTGCATCATATCCTGCAATAGCTGGCGCACCTCTTGTTCAGATGCTTCGCCCATCCAGTTGATGCACAGTGCACTCTGGTAATCATGTTCGGCCAGGTATCGAGCGGCATACGAGGACAGCTTCAGGGCAGCCGGTCCGCTCATGCCCCAATGTGTAAGCAGCAATGCTCCCCTACTCCTGAACTTAGTGCCAGGGATGAAAGCCTGCACATCCTCCACCACTGTGCCCATCAACAACTGATGCCAGTCGCCCGGAACATTAAAAGTGAAGAGCGAAGGAACAGGTTGTTCTATGGGGATATCCAACGCTTCTAACATGCCGAATCCGGCAGGCGTGGCATGTCCGCCAGTAGTCACAACTATCCTATCCCATTCATTTAAGTCAACATACGTAACTTTCTCATTCAAATGCAGTTGAATACCTAATCCTTTTATATCATATAGCAGTGTATTCACTATCTGCATAGCGTCCTGCGACTGTGGGAAGACACACTCATCCTCCTGTGTCACCAGCCGTACACCTTCCTTCTCGAACCATGCACAGGTATCCGCTGCACTGAAGGCAGCTAATGCCCTGCGCATCAATTTCTCGCCACGCGGATAAACATCCAGCAGATTACTTACTTTATTGAAGGTATTGGTCAGGTTACAGCGTCCGCCACCTGTCACAGCCACCTTAGCCAATGCTTTGCCCTTACTCTCAAAGATATGGACATCGGCATTAGGTATCATTCGTTTCAGGTTGATGGCGCAGAAACAACCTGCTGCGCCCGCTCCTATGATTGCTATGGACAACTTATCTTCCATTTCCAACTGCGAAGTTACGTATTATATTTCAATTATGCAGAATTTTTTGATGCCTATATGTGTTTTTATCCATTTTTTCTTATTTTTGCACAGATTTACGGAAAAAGAAAACACATCATACTGACATGACAATCAAAGAGCTGTATCATCGTTTTCGCCAATGGCAGGAGAATCCTATGACATATCAGAAGAGTCAGGCGGCACACCACTGTCTGAATTGCGGAGAAGATTATCAGGGCAACTACTGTCCCACCTGTGGACAGAGTGCGGATACAGGTCCCGTGTCATGGAGAAATCTTCGTCAGGAGTGGATGGGACTCTGGGGACTGGGCACCCGTTCACTGCCCTACACCATCATTCAGCTGCTACTGCGACCGGGCTATCTGATGAGAGAATACATCAGCGGCAAGCGACGCAACTGCTACTCTCCTCTTGGTATGCTCGTACTGGTTGCAGTGGTCGTTACCCTGATAGACCATTGGCTGGACCTGGATTATAACCCCCAGGCTAACGCCGAACAGGCTACTGATGCGCTCTTATATACCCAGGTCTTTGTCTGGCTGGCGGAACACAAACACATAGCAGTGCTTTTAACCTATCTGCTGACCCTTGTACCTACCTATATTGTGTTCAGGTATGCACCACGATATCCCCGTCATACCCTACCGCAGGGATTCTTTATACAGGTATTCAATGCCACCCAGTATTTGTGTCTGCTAATACCATTAGGTCTGCTTTATAAGATGTTGATACTTTATCAGGCCGATATAATATCCGTAGAAGACTATCATTCATACAAGATGGCCTTGCTGCCCATACTGCTCTTCTTCAACTACAGACAGTTGTTCGGATATGGCGTGTGGGGAACGCTTTGGCGCACTATATCCTGCTTCTTAATCTGGTTCCTCACCTTCATTATCGTACTGTGTCTTGTTATGTTGGTGTATTTTTCGCTCCTTCACGCGGAGATACCATTAAACGAAGAAGAATGGAGCCCCCAATTCGCAATCAATGTATCTCTCTTATTAGCCGGCAGCATCATTTCTATCCTCTGCATCATCGTTCTCATAAATCGGCGAGGGAAAAAGAAGATGACAAACGATAGTATATAAAAAAAACGCCGAGGCACCCTATTACGGATACCCCGGCGTTTTCTTTTAATGACCCATGCAGCTGGTGACACCGAAGGTGGTGGCGATTGCTTACAGACAGATTCATGACAATAGTAGAACGTAAGCACAGAGTGCCAAAGCTTCCAAAAAGGGTTTTCCGGGTTTTTGTTAGAAATCAGAAGCTTAGTCAGAGGCGAGGCTATTCGTCACCATCACCTCCGACGTTGCCGCCAGAGTTGCCGCCGCCTGTGTTACCACCGGTGTTGGTGCCTCCGAGGACGTTGGCGTTTATGTCAGGATATGGCTGTTTTTGGCAGGTTGGGAGGCAGAAAAAGCGCGATGAAATTTGCAAAGCTTGGAAAAGTTTGATAACTTTGTCGGCAGAATCCGACACGCACAAGATATGAAATGTAGGATGATCAACTCTAAACTATAGAATGTATAATGAAAGAACGAGTCCCCTTCGTTGACTGGTTGCGAGCAACAGCCTGTTTTATGGTTATGCTGGTGCATGCCGCAGAGAATTTCTATGGAGTAGTCACTGAGAAAGCTATCGAGAGTATTCCCGGCGGAGCCGAGAAGTTGGCTGGATTTGCCACCAACACGGGCGGTATGGCTGGCGATAAGGCGGTGCTGCTGAACGAGGCAAACCGTTTCTGGGTTGCATTCTACGATGGCGGTGTAGCCCGAACCTGCGTACCATTGTTCATGGTGATGTCTGCCTTCCTGCTGGTACCCATGAAGACTGGCGTAAGTATGTCGCAGTTCTACAAGCGCCGCTTCCTGCGCATATTGCCCCCCATGGTTATCTTCATGCTGCTCTATGCAACCCTGCCCGTGCTGTGGGGCGAGATGACATGGGACGATACCCTACGCATACTGCCCACCCTGCCCTTTAACTTCCCCGAGAATGCCGGGCACCTGTGGTTTATGTATCCGCTTATCAGCCTATACCTTATTATACCTGTTGTCTCTCCCTGGCTGGAACGTGCCAGTGCCAAGGACGAACGTATCTTCATCGGCTTGTTCTGTCTGAGCACCATCATCCCCTGGCTTCATACCTTTGTCACCCCCGAACTGTGGGGCGAATGTTTCTGGAACCGCTTCAGTATGCTCTGGTACTGCTCAGGCTATCTGGGCTATCTGGTCATAGCACATTATATACGCTACCATCTGAACTGGACACGTAGCAAGCGCCTGAACATCGGTGCCCTTTGCTTCGTAATCGGAGCCGTGTTTACCGCCTGGTCGTTCTGGTGGAAGGGCGAACCCCTCTGCCCCATCGCCACCCCCGAGTTGGAATGGTCATGGGAGTTCTGTACGCCCAATGTGGCACTGGCCACCTTCGGTGCCTTCCTGCTGTTCAGTTGCATAGGCACAAAGGCCGACGGCACAGCACGTCAGGACTACAAGGCGCCCCGTCTGGTTACGGAACTGGCCAAGCTGTCCTTCGGCATGTACCTGATGCATATCTTCTATCTGAGCAACATAGCCTCCTATGTGGTGCAGGACAACCCCGCAGCCCCCATCCTCCCCGTATGGGCTGCCATTCCCTGTATAGCCATAGCCTGCTATATCTGCTGCGCTGTAACAACAAAACTTATTTCATTGCTGCCCGGCAGCAAGTGGATTATTGGATAAAAGGCCGCTCCAATTAAAACCGTAATAACGATATATCGAAATAACGAAAGCGGCCAAACGAAATGAAACGAAGTATAAAAATAAGAATGAAAACAATTAAAGAAATATACAAGATTGGACTGGGGCCCAGCTCCAGTCATACGATGGGACCAAGAAAAGCGGCCGAATTGTTTTTGATGCGCCACCCAGATGCAGCACGCACAGAGGTGACATTGTACGGCTCTTTGGCTGCTACCGGTAAGGGACACATGACAGATGTTGCCATAGAGGATGCCATACCCGGCATAAAGATTATATGGGAACCCAAGGTGTTCCTGCCCTTCCATCCCAACGGCATGGAGTTCCGAGCCTATGATCAGGACGGCAAGCAGACGGATAGCTGGCAGGTGTTCAGTATCGGCGGCGGTGAACTGGCCGAGGAGAGTCAGAACAGGCTGTCATCGCCCGACATCTACAAGCTGGATAAGATGACGGACATCCTGAAATACTGCGAACGCTCAGGCAAGAGCTACTGGGAGTATGTGGCAGAGACAGAAGGTAACGACATCTGGGACTACCTGCAAGAGGTATGGGAAACCATGAAGGCTGCCGTGGAGCGCGGCTTGGATGCCGAAGGTGTTCTGCCTGGCCCACTGAACCTTCGCCGTAAGGCTGCTGCCTATTACGTCAAGGCAACGGGATATAAGGACAACCTGCGTACCCGCGGACTGGTATTCTCTTACGCCCTTGCCGTGAGCGAGGAGAATGCTGCAGGCGGCAAGATTGTTACGGCTCCCACCTGCGGATCATGCGGCGTGCTGCCAGGTGTACTCTATCATATGTGGAAGAGTAAAGCCTTCAGCGATGCACGCATCCTTAGGGCCTTGGCTACAGCCGGTCTGATAGGTAATATTGTGAAGCAGAACGCCAGTATCTCCGGAGCCGAAGTAGGTTGCCAGGGCGAGGTGGGTGTTGCCTGTGCCATGGCATCGGCAGCTGCCAACCAGCTGTTTGGCGGTTCACCGGCTCAGATAGAATATGCAGCTGAGATGGGCTTGGAACATCACCTGGGCATGACCTGCGACCCCGTCTGCGGTATGGTACAGATTCCCTGCATAGAACGTAACGCCTATGCCGCTGCCCGAGCACTGGATGCCAATATCTATAGCACCTTCTCGGATGGTATTCACCGTGTCTCATTCGATAAGGTAGTGGAGGTAATGAAACAGACAGGCCACGACCTGCCCTCTCTCTATAAGGAGACTGCAGAAGGTGGCCTGGCAAAGGACTACCAGCAGATGTAAGGCCCCCTAACCCCCTTTAGGGGATAAGGATTAGGGATTAGGGGTGATAGTTGATAGTTGAGAGTTGATAGTTGAGAGTTGAGAGTTGAAGGCTGCGATTGAGCGAGAGAAGAGCGATGCTCGCATCAGCTATTCCGAGCGTGAGCAGGCTCGACCGCAGGTCACAGTTGAGAGTTGAAAATTGAAAATTAGAGATTAAAGTTTAGAGATATGGGAGATTATATTAAAAAGAGCCTCGAGGTAGGCGAAGAGATTAAGTATAACGGAAGACTGCACTGGAGCAGCATCTGGAAGTATATTTTCTGCAGTTGGGTAATGGTGATAGGCGGTCTGGCTGCTGCCAGCGCTTGCTACTACTACAAACAGGAGAATGTATATATCTACATCAGTCTGGCTGTTGCTGTACTGGGACTGATAATAGGCCTCATCGGACGTATTATACGTACACGCTCTGAGTTTGCCGTCACCTCTACCCGTTTTGTACAGAAGGACGGCATCTTCAACATCAAGATGACAGAGATTCCCCTGCAACGTATAGAGACCGTGAACTACTACCAGACCTTCTGGCAGCGCATGATAGGAACGGGATGCGTAGAGCTGGTCGGCAGCGGCGGCACCAGTCATCAGGTTCACCGCATAGAACATCCCATGCAGGTACGTAAAATGGTACTGAGTGCCATCAATGCTTGCGCTGTGAAGTCGGTATTAAACCCCACACCTACCCCACAAGCAGAAGAACCTGCTCCTACCCCAGCAGAAAACCAACCATCGTAGAAAAGCTGAATAAGGAGTATCTCCCCAATGCTGAAAACAAAAAGGCATATTGTTTTTCTATTTCTGCTATCGGCCCTCTGCGGGTGGGCAGAAAATACGGCATCACAAAAACTTACTGGAACACCTATAGGAACGGCGCTGTCTGTTGATTATGATAATAGCAGTCAGGCCAGCACCAGCGTCAACACGATCCGCAACGCTTTCGACGGCAATCTGAATACCTTCTTTGCCAGTTGGGACAGAAGCAACACATGGGCCGGACTGGATTTGGGCACGCCGCATGTCATTACGCGTGTGGGATGGTGTCCCAGGAACTCGAACGTAGGCCCGCAGCGCGTGGTGCTGGGTCTCTTCGAAGGGTCCAACGATCCGGACTTCATGACCTCCTACCCCCTCTTCCTGATTAGCAATGAGGGTACCATAGGCAATATGGACTATGCCGATGTGAACGTTAGCCGGGGCTTCCGCTATGTAAGATATGTGGGACCCAACGAGGCGCGATGCAACATAGCCGAACTGGAATTCTATGGCTACGAATCGGAGGGAGACGACAGTCATTTCTACCAAGTAACCAACCTACCGACGGTGGTTATCAATACGCAAGACCACATAGACCCTTACGACAAGATACATGATTTAGTTAGCTCATACACAATCATTTATGATGGTGGAAAAATGGTTCAGCATGAAACAGGAACAACCCGCCTGCGCGGCAATGCCAGTATCAGTTTCCCCAAGAAACCTTATCGTATTAAGCTGGACACCAAGAAGCACATGTTCAAGGACAGCGACATGAAGTCGCCGGCCAAAGCCAAGAAGTGGACACTTATCAACAACTACGGCGATAAGTCGCTGATGCGCAACCTGGTCAGCTTTGAGGTGTCACGCAGGATGAAGATGCCTTATACTCCCTGGAGCAAACCAGTGGATGTCATAGTGAACGGAGAGTACAAAGGCTGCTATCAGCTGACCGACCAGATTACCTTGGACAAGGACCGCGTGAACATCACGGAGATGACGGCCGAAGATATAGAGGGCGAGGCACTGACGGGCGGTTACCTGTTGGAACTGGACGGCTATGCCTATCAGGAAACATCGTGGTTCCAGACGCAGTTCGGATCACCCGTGACCATCAAATCACCCGACGAGAACAGCATCACCACAGAACAGCACCAATACATAGAGAACCTCTACAACCAGATGGAGGCACGCATACTGAGCAAGAAGTTCAAAGACCCTGAATTGGGATATCGGTCGTTACTGGACGAAAAGAGCTTGCAGTGCTACTGGCTGGTAGAGGAACTGACAGGAAACCCCGACGCCTTCCACAGCTGCTATATCAGCAAGGAGCGCGGAGCTGACAGGCTGAGGGTGGAGACGGTATGGGACTTCGACCTGGCCTTCGACAACGATAGCCGCTACTACCCCAACAGGGACTACGGCGACTACCTGTCGCTGGCACGCGGCGGAGCAGGCAACTCACGCTCGCTGCTGAAACGTATCTTCACCGATGATGCTTTCTGCGACTCACTGCGCGTTATGTGGGAAACGGCACGTAGGGATTGGGGCATCACAGAAGAGAGCCTGATAGCCTATATCGACTCCACAGCGCGCGAACTGGACGAGAGTCAGCGACTGAACTTTATACGCTGGCCCATACTGAATACACCCCAGCACCTGAACCCACGTGTGGCCGGCACATATGCCGGAGAAGTGGAATACCTGCGCGAATACATCCGCGAACGCATCCCCTTCTTAGACGAACGGACCAAGAATAACAGCGGCGAGGAGGAGCACTACGACATCGCTTCGGCAGCAGACCTGAAGAACTTTGCCGATATGGTCAATAGCGGCAAGAACTCCATATCTGCCACACTGACAAGAGACATCGACTATTCCAATTACTCCAACGAGATGATTGGCAAGAGCACTCATTTCAGGGGGACGTTCGATGGCAACGGACATAGCATAAAGGTAAAGATCAACGCTTCTCAGGAATATGCAGCCCTGTTCCGCTATCTGGACGGCACAGTCAAGAACCTGACCGTGACCGGCACCATCAGCACCAGTGCCAAGTTTGCCGCTGGCATTGCCGGGTCTACAGACGGAGGACGCATAGAGCACTGCACGGCCGACGTGACGATTACCAGCACCGTAAATGGTGATGGCACACACGGCGGACTGGTGGCTGTGAGCAACAACAATACCTATATCACCGACTGTCACATCCGCGGCAGCATGAGCGGCGCCAACACCGACTGCTGCGGTGGCGTGGTGGGCTGGGCCTCGGGAACAACCCTCATCAGGAACTGTCTGGTAAGCAGCGACATAACCGTCAAGACCAACGGCAGTGATATGCTGTCCAGGAATAGCGGCAATGTCACCTCTACCAACAACTACACATACGACACCTGGGGTGCTGCCAACGGGTGCGGCAACCTGACTTACTTTACCCTGGACGATATGTGTATGGGCAATGCCTGCTACCAGATGAACCTAAACAGCAAACAGCCGATTTGGTATCAGCGCTTGGGAACGGACGACGCTCCGTCGTTAGATCCAGCCCGAGGCATGGTATATTCCGTATCGCGCACACATTGCAACGGAACACCCTACGAGGCAGGGATGGGCTATACCAACAGCCAGGCCTTCGATCAACGGGATGCACACATCATAAAGGATGGCATATGCACCGTATGCGGCCGTTGCGACGAGACCACCATGCAAAGGGACGAAAGGGGATTCTTTGTACTGAAAAGTGCCCCACAACTGGAGTGGTATGCACGGTACATCGCCAGTGAGGACAACACGGCATGTGCCGTACTGGGTGCCGACATAGACTTTACGGCTTACAACACCATGATAGGCCTGGGTTCATCGTTCGCAGGATGTTTTGACGGAGCCGGACACTCCATAAAGATAAACGTGAAGCGTGATGCCAACTATGCAGGCCTTTTCAACGATGTAAGTGGCATTATCCAGGATCTTATTGTTTATGGAACCATACGGACAAGCGGCAAGTTTGCGGGTGGCATAGTCGGCAATATGCTGGGCGGTCAGCTGCTGAGATGCCAGAGCTATACCGACATCATCAGCTCGGTCAACGGTGATGGCACACATGGCGGTATCATAGGCCTGAACAGCGACTGCGGCGATATAACCGAGGTCACCGACTGTCTGTTCGGTGGAACTATCAACGGCGAGAATACCGACTGTTGTGGTGGCATCTGCGGCTGGGCATCATCACCCATCATGGTTGTCAACACGCTGGTGATGGGCAACTTTAATGTTGGCACCAACGGCGGCGACATCATCTGCCGAAACAACAGCCTGCTGCTGCAAGATAACTGTTACTACTTCTCCGACTGGAATGTGGATATACCCAGAGGCGTAAAGAAGACCAACTCCACGGATTACAAGAACGGTGCCCTCTGCTACCTGCTGAACGGTAACCGCAAGGACGGCGATATGGCCTGGTATCAGACATTAGACAGAGATCCCTACCCTGTTCCGGATGGCAACCATCTGCCCGTCTATCTGTGGCATGACGGGACATATCACAATGATGACGAGACAAGCCTCACCCCAGCCCTCTCCCAAAGAGAGGGAGAGCAGGCCGTTTACGACCTGAGCGGCCGCAAAATAGCCAACGGCCAACGGCCAACAGCCAAGGGCCTCTATATAGTGAATGGCAAGAAGAAGATAGTGAGGTAATAAACATACCTTTATACGAAAAGAGAACAAGAAGAGAAAAAAACTGCATAAGACTTCGTCTTTTTGATGAAAAAGAATTAACTTTGCGGCCTATTTTTAAGATAAAAAGATTAAACACATTTATGGGAGGTTTCTTCGGGACAGTATCAGAGCAGCCTTGCAAGGCAGACCTTTTTTACGGTACAGACTATCAGTCACACATGGGTACAAAGCGTGGCGGTATGGTTACGCTAAGTGAAGAAGGTGAGTTTTTCCGCAGTATTCACAATTTGGAAAATACCTATTTCAGGACTCGTTTTGAGGACGAACTGGACAAGTTCAAGGGTAACTCGGGAATAGGTGTAATCAGCGACACAGACGCGCAGCCAATGCTGATGAACAGCCACTTGGGACGTTTTGCCCTTGTCACGGTGGCCAAGATAAACAATCAGGATGAGCTTTGCCAGAAGCTCCTTTCCGAAGGACAGCACCTGAGCGAGTTCTCTTCGGGTAAGATCAACCCCACCGAACTTGTTGCATTACTTATTATAAAAGGTAAGGACTTTGTTTCAGGCATCGAGAATGTCTATAACAATATCAAGGGCTCTTGCTCTATGCTCCTGCTTACGGAGAACGGCATTATCGCGGCCCGTGATTCATGGGGGCGCACACCCATCGTAGTGGGTAAGAAAGAAGGAGCCATGGCTGTTGCCAGCGAGAACACCGCCTTCCCCAACCTGGATTTCGAGACCACCTATTTCGTCGGCCCAGGCGAGATTGTTCGCATCACGGCCAATAAGATGGACCAGTTGCGCAAGCCCAACAAGCGTATGCAAATCTGCTCGTTCCTGTGGGTATACTACGGATTCCCCACCAGCTGCTACGAAGGCAGGAACGTAGAATGGGTTCGTAACGAGTGCGGCAGACGCATGGGCGAAGAGGATAAGACCGAGGTGGATTATGCTTGCGGTATCCCCGACAGTGGTATCGGTATGGCCGTCGGTTATGCCGAGGGTCACAAGTGCCCCTATACCAGAGCTGTCAACAAGTACACACCGACATGGCCCCGTAGCTTCACCCCCAGCAATCAGGATATGCGTAATCTGGTGGCTAAGATGAAAATTATCCCCAACGCTGCCAAGTTGCGCGGCAAGCGTGTGCTGTTCTGCGACGACAGTATCGTACGCGGTACACAGCTTCACGACAACACCAAAGTATTACACGACCTGGGCGCCAAGGAGGTACACATGCGTATAGCCTGTCCACCCCTGGTTCACGGCTGTAAGTTCATCAACTTCAGTGCCAGCAAGAGCGACATGGAGCTTATCACCCGCCGCGTCATCAAGGACTTCGAGGGCGAGGAGAACAAGAACATCGATGCTTACACACGTACCGATAGCCCCGAATACAAGAAGATGGTTGACGAGATAGCCAAGCGCCTGAACCTCGATTCGTTGAAGTTCAGCAAGCTGGAGACTCTCATCGAATCTATAGGCCTGCCCAAGGAGCAGATCTGTACACACTGCTTCGACGGCTCTTCTGCCTTCACGCTGGAAGAGATCAATTCACAGGAATCCTTATTTTAGGTGACAGTTGATAGGTGACAGTTGAGAGTTGATAGTTGAGAGTTGATAGTTGACAGTTTATGTTGACGTTATCGTTGACGTTGATAGTTATTAACTGAAGAGTGATTATAATATAATAAATAATGGAAGAGGCATGGCTTCTTCCATTATTTATTAACTCTCAACTTTCAACTGTCAACTGTCAACTATCAACTCTCAACTATAGAACCTTCTGAATCGCCTTCTTAACCTTGTCGGCCAACTGCTGATAAGTGATATCCGACGTGGGGATGACAGGAGGCAGGTAATGCACCTCGATATGACGGGGATAGAGATACTTTCGATGTCTTGGAAGTGCGTCATAAGCGCCTCTGATACAGACAGGTATGATGGGAATGTTCAATTCCTTGCTTAGGATAGCAAACGACAGTTTGAAGTCCCCTAATTCACCGTCGTGCGTGCGACTTCCCTCGGGGAAGATGACAATATTCTTACCCTCCTTCAGCACCTGTGCCAACTTCTGGATACTCTCCTTCAGGTGAGCCTGCTCCATAATGATGGTATTGTTCTTGTCGGCCAAGGCACGACGGAACTTACTGCGGACATGTTGTTCGGTGGCAAAGAAATAACAGGTCTTAATCTGCCTACAGGTCAGTCCACTCAGCACCACCGGTGCATCTACATAGCTCTGGTGGTTAGGAGCCAGGATATAGGGGCCGCGGGCAGGAATCTGTATGCGACCGTATATGCGCAGCGAGTTATAGACGCGGAAGAAGAGCTTCAGGCATTTATTGACGAAGGAGAACAGACACGAAGCCTGCGGGATGCGCAGGTCGGGAACTGTCTCGTTAAGGAAACTGTGCCAGTCGACCTCCTCCACCTCAACCTTTGTCTTGCGTGAAGCCACATATTCGGCCATAGCCTTGATATCGGGGAAAGCAGACATATCCTCTACCAACAGCTTCATGCCAAAGGTGTGCTCGATGAATCCTTGCAGACCGACCTTATCAAGCGAATCCATTGCCAAGTCCGTCTCGACATGCGAAGAGGGCTTGACGGGCACTTTCTTCTCCTGTTCTATATATTGCTTGATTATACGATATTCCTCCATATCAGGCTCCGGTACTTCGTTGTATACCGGTTGCGAGGTACGACAGGCCTCCAGCAAAGCCTGCAGCTTGAAGCGCTGCAGCTTATCGAGCTTCGTCCTGGGCAGCTCACCCTTGTAAACCGTCAACGCCATCACCTTCTTGTAATTGGCAACAGAACGGTTGTAGGGTTCTATGACTTCGCGTTTCAGGGCCACCTCTATCTGTGTATCGCTGAGCAGAGAGGCCCATGGTGTCTGCGGCACAACAATGGCACGCAGCAGGTCGCCGTCCTGCATGACAGCCACCTCCTTGACATAGCGGTCGTACTGCTCCAGTTTATATTCTATCTCGCTGGGTTCGATATTCTTGCCGTTAGAGAGCACGATAATCTCCTTGGTACGGCCGGTGATAGTGACATGGCCTCTCTTGCCGATAGTAGCAAGGTCGCCCGTATGCAGATAGCCGTCGCTGTCTATGACAGCTGCCGTCTCTTCGGGGCGGTTGTAATAGCCCAACATCACATTGGGGCCTTTGGCACATAACTCACCATTGATGAGTTTGCACTCTATGCCGGGCAAGGGAAGGCCCACGCAGCCCGGACGGATATCCGTTGGACGGGTAAAGCAGATGATAGGTGCTGTCTCGGTCATGCCATAGCCCTCCAGTACATCCAGGCCAAGGGTCTTCAGGCCCTCGCCTATCTCCTTACTGAGTGCTGCACCACCGCTGACGAAATACTTGATGTGTCCGCCCATCTTCCTACGGATGCTACTGAAGATGATGCGTGAGAGGGTACGGCTACGGAAGAAGGCACACATACGGAAGAGGAATGCCGTGATGGCATTAGCGTCGATCTTCTTCTTGATGCCGCCATACAGCATCTGCCACAGACGGGGTACGCCAATGACGATGGCCACCTTACCCCGGCACAGTGTATCCATGAGGTCGGGAGCCGTCAGGCTGGGACAGATGGCCACACCGCCACCCGTCCAGAACGGAGCAACCACACTGCCCATCAGCGGAAGGACGTGATGGAGGGGTAAGAGAATCATGGTGCGGTTCCTGGTGGTAAAGATGCGCACATCCTGCGACACGCCCTTGATGTTTGCCATCAGGTTCTGGTAGCTGAGCATAACACCCTTGGGGCTGCCCGTAGTACCGGAGGTATAGATAATGAGTGCAACCTTCTGGTTATAGGGAACATCCAGCTCGGCCCACGGCAGGCGCTCGGGCAACTGACGGGTGCTGTCGGGCTGACATTTCATCCTTTCTTCTATCACATAGTAGGGAATGCGCAGCCCCGTCTCGGCCAGTGCCTTCTCTACGACAGGCACATTATGCTGCGAGGTCCAGATGCCGTGAGGAGTACAGTCGCGCAGGATATACGCAAAGTCCGACACGGTGCTACTGGCATCTACAGGAACAGCTACCCCGCCCTGCTGCCAGATACTGAAGAAGGCATAGATCCATCCTTCGCTATTCTCGCTGAAGACTATGATACGATTGTCGCCCGACGAGGGAATCCGCTGGGCAAACATGTCGATATACTGCAGGGCCTGCGCAAAGGTTACATTACGTTCGCCTGCTATAATGGCAATCTTTTCTAAGTTCGTTGCTGTTACTCCTTTCCCCATGATAGAACTTTATACAATATTTACTGAAGACAAAATTACAATAAAAACACCAACACACAAGAAAATGAACCTATAATGTGATTATTTTGTTCAAATTGCGAAAAAAAAGCCTATATTAAATAATGTATTAAGGGAAAAAACCGTAATTTTGTATTATGAAATGGAAACTATATAATCTCTGTATGAAGAAGGTATTTTTATTATCGCTTATTTGTCTTGTTATGATGGCTTGTGGAAGTAAAAAGGACGCATCCGACAGCGCAGAAGTACCCGAGAAAAAAGTATTAGTCCTGTACTATTCTCAGACAGGTGCAACAGCTACTGTGGCTAACGAGATCAAGTCAGCTCTGAATGCTGATATTGAGGAAGTTATATGTGAGAATCCATACGACGGAGACTTTGGAGCAACCATAGAACGCAGCCAGAAAGAGCGTGAGAACGGAGAGCTGCCTGTCCTCCAGCCTATAACCGTCGACATACAGACTTATGATGTCATCTTCCTGGGCTACCCGATATGGTTCGGCACCTATGCCCTACCCATTGCCGCACTGCTGAAAGAAGAGAACTTCGAGGGCAAGGTCATCGTTCCTTTCTGCACCTTCGGAAGCGGCGGCCTGGAAAGCAGCACAAGTGACCTGAAGGCTCAACTGGCTCAGTCGGAGATTAAGGAAGGATTCGGCATACGCAATGCCCGCCTGAAATATACAAAGGAGGAAGTGGACGACTTCCTGAAGCGTAACGGTTACCTGGAGGGCGAGGTGGAGGAACTGCCCGAATTCGAGGATCAGGAAGAGCTGACCGAGGAGGACAAGGCTGCCTATCACGAGGCATGCGACGGCTATCCCTTCCCCATGGGCACCCCTACAGCTGTGGCAAAGCGCACAACCGCAAAGGGTAAGGAATTCCGTTTCACCGCACAGAACCAGGAGGGCGCTACCTCAACTGTCTTCGTGGAGCTGCGCGACGAGGAAGGTGCAAAGGCAGAGTTTACTAAAGTCATTAGATAATATTGTTAGGATAACTTTTTAAGGTAAAAAAGATGAAATACGGATTCGACAACGAAAAATACATTCGTATACAAAGCGAACACATCAAGGAGCGCATAGCGCAGTTCAAGGGTAAGCTATATCTGGAACTCGGAGGAAAACTCTTCGACGACCACCATGCCAGCCGTGTGCTGCCCGGTTTCCAGCCCGACTCTAAGTTGCGCATGTTGCAGCAGCTGGCCGACTCGGCAGAGATCGTGATTGTCATCAGCGCTATCGATATCGAGAAGAACAAGATCCGCCAGGACCTTGGTATAACATACGACGAGGATGTACTGCGCCTGAGAAGCGAGTTCCAGAACCGCGGATTCCTGGTCAACAATGTGGTCATTACCCACTACAACGGACAGAGTTCAGCCGACCAGTACCGTCACCGCCTGGAGAGCATGGGCATCAAGGCCTACTATCACTATACCATCGAGGGCTATCCTCATAACGTGGACCTTATCGATAGCGACGAAGGCTTCGGTAAGGATGATTATGTAGAGACCACAATGCCATTGGTTATTGTTACGGCTCCCGGCCCCGGTAGCGGCAAGATGGCCGTATGCCTTTCCCAGCTCTATAACGAGCACAAGCGCGGCGTGGAAGCAGGATATGCCAAGTTCGAGACCTTCCCCGTATGGAACCTGCCCCTGAAGCACCCCATCAACATTGCTTACGAGGCTGCTACGGCCGACCTTAACGACGTAAACATGATTGACCCCTTTCACATGGAAGCATACGAGAAGGTGGCTATCAACTATAACCGCGACGTGGAAATCTTCCCCGTGCTGAACGCCATCTTCGAGGGTATCTATGGTAAGTGCCCCTACAAGAGTCCTACCGACATGGGCGTAAACATGGTGGGCTTCTGCATCTCGGACGATAAGGTCTGCAAGGAGGCATCCCTGCAGGAGATTGTTCGCCGCTACTATACAGCATTGGGCAAACTGGCCTTAGGTGCCTGCAACGAGAGCGAGGTAACGAAGCTGAAGCTTCTCTTCAAGCAGGCCAAGATAGATACCGACTACCGCAAGTGTACGGTAGCTGCCAAGGAGCGTCTGAAGGAAACTGGTGTTCCCTGTAGTGCCATCGAGTTGCAGGACGGCAACATCATTACGGCCAGCAGCTCACCCCTGTTGGGAACCTGTGCTTCTCTGTTGCTGAATGCTACCAAGCATCTGGCTGGCATCGACCATAGTGTTAAGTTGATCTCTCAGGAGTTGATAGAGCCTATCCAGAAGACCAAGACAGAGTACCTGGGTGGTCATAACCCGCGTCTGCATACCGACGAGGTATTGGTGGCCCTCTCCGTGCTCAGCCAGAACGATGCCAACTGCCGCCGGGCACTGGCTATGCTGCCATTGCTGAGAGGCTGTCAGGCACATTCAACCGTCATGCTGAGCGAGGTTGACCAGAAGATATTCAAGAAGTTAGGCATCGGCCTCACATGCGATCCCGTTCACAAAGAAGCGCTGTAAGGACCATTAATAAAAGCTAGTTTAAACTAGTAAAACTAGTTCTAACTAGTGACACTAGTCTAACTAACCATCTAAAAAGATGAAAATGAAAAAGATTCTATTCCTGCTTCTCCCCTTTTTGATGGGCGAGAGTATTTATGCACAGTGTGTGGTAAAGGCTGAGCTGAAGGATGTCACAGGTGATACCGCTTTTGTTCAGCTTGCTAAGAATGACCTCAGCGGTATAGAGAGGACAGATACGCTGAAGGTTAAGAAAGGTAAGTTCACCATCCAGAATAACGACAGCAAGATGCGAATGGCCCTTTGCAAGTTGAAGACAGCCGAAGGCGAGAAAAGCCTCAACATATATCTGGTACCCGGTGAGAACGGAACCGTTAAGGGCACAACAGATAAGCATGTCTGGGACGGCACACAGTTCTATAAGGAATATCAGGAACTGAATAACATGACTAATCCTATTCAGGAGAAGATGGACGAGATGGGCAAATCATACGAGGAACAGGTTGAGGCAGGAGCCGATGCTGATTCTCTCAAGAAAGTTATTAATCCTATCTATCAAGGGTTGATGGAACAGTTTGTGCAGGCCAGGATGGACTTCATTACTACTCACCCCAACAGCGGTGCCGGCGTAACAATGCTGCTTGGTTTCAAGGATGCAGAGAAAGCATTGGAGAAAATGACTGGTGTAGTAGCTGATGGCAGATATTCAAACATCATAGATATCGTGAAAGCCCATATAAAGCGCGAAAAGGCACGTGATGAAGCACGCAAGGTTGTAGCAGACGGCAAGATGGCTCCCGACTTCACCCTTAAGAGCATCGACGGCAGCGACCTCTCCCTGTCTTCTTTGCGTGGCAAATATGTCATCCTGGACTTCTGGGGCTCATGGTGCATCTGGTGTATTAAGGGCTTCCCCGAGATGAAGAAATACTACGAGAAGTACAGCGACCGCATAGAGATCTTGGGTGTTGACTGCAGCGATACCGAAGATAAGTGGAAGGCCGCCGTTGCCAAGCACGAACTGAAGTGGAAGCATGTCTATAATCCCAAGGATTCCAAGCTGACACAGCAGTATGCCATCACCGGCTTCCCCACCAAGATCATCATCGATCCCGAAGGCAAGATTGTAAAGACCGTAGTAGGCGAAGATCCCGCCTTCTACGAGTACCTCGACGAACTGTTTAAGTAAAGTCTATAGGTTAAAGGTTAAAAAGAATGGGAAGAAGCAACAACTTCTTCCCATTCTTTTTAACAGTGTCTCTCAACTATCAACTATCAACTCTCAACTTACTTAGTCCTTCCCGTATAGGCGTCGATGCCGGAGGTATCGATGGTCTGTGAGAAGAACTTCTCGGCTGCCTTGGCAACATCACCGGTCCAGGGCTGATTTCCATTGACCTGAACAACCCAGAGCTTCAGCTGCTTCTTATGCCAGTTGACCATACAGTTGGTACCCCAGGCACCACCATGGCCGAACCATTCGTTCTCGCCGTCCTTCTTGGGAGCATTCAGACCCAGGGAATAACCACCCAGATTGTCGGGACGGGTAGTTACAGCCAAGATGCTCTTAACGGTCTCCTCCTTCAGGATACGTACGCCATTGTCGCCAACACCCAGGTTCATCAGCATCTTATAGAACTTCAGCTGATCCTGTGCTGTGGTCCACAGACCTGCACCGGCAGAGGCAAACACATGACTGTCGTTATAGGGACGCTGCTCCCATCCATTCTCCAGACGATACTTGGCAGTCTGACCGGCCTTCACGTCGTACATCTCTATCTGATTCTTCAACTGTTTGTCTGTGGGCCAGAACCATGTTGACTTCATACCCAAGGGATCCAGGACTTCCTTCTTCAGGTAATCCTCCCACTTCATGCCGGTGATAACCTCAACGATGGCACCGCCGATGTCGATACCTGTATTAGAATACCTTTCTTTGGTACCAGGCTCGAACAAGATAGGAGATTCGGCAGCTATGCTGGCAACCTGACGCAGCGGTGCACCGCCTGACCAACCGCCACCGCGTACATCACTGCGCTTAGCGCTGCACTCGAAGGGGAAACCACCGGTATGGTTCAGTACCATGCGGACGGTCAGCACATTCTTGGCCTTGTGCAGGGTCTTAATGCCATCCTTCTCGCTATCCTGTACCCACAGGTCCTTGAACTCGGGCAGATACTTCGAAACGGGATCATCCAGCGAGAGCTTACCCTCCTCTACCAGCTTGGCAATGGTAACACCGCAGAAGCCCTTGGTCTGTGAGCACTGCATGAACACATTATCCAATCTGATGGGACGCTTCTTCTCTACGTCGGCATAACCGATACAGCAGGTCTCCTGCACACCATTGTTGTAGAAGATGCTGATAGCGCCGGGCAGTTCGCCTCTGTCCAGGTATGGCTGCAGTGCTTCGCGTGCATAGTTGGTCTTCGAATCCTTAACCTCAGTCTTAGCGGTGCCACAAAGGCAGAAGGCTACCGCCAGAAATAAAAACAGTTGTCTCATTTTAGTTCTTTTACCTTAATTTAGATTAATCAATATTCTTGTCGTCAGAATTATTACTGCTTGAGTGTGGCTGTCACGAACTCTTTGCCGGCTGCATTCTTCTGGTCCTTGCCAAACAGCAGCGAATACTTGCCCGTGGGCATATCAGACAGCACATAGGCATTGCAGCGGCGGCCAGCCACAATCTTGTCGGTAGCAGCCGTATTGACAGCCGTTGCCACGGCATTGGCCAATAGGCCGTATATACCGCCACCGCTTACATTGATACTGGTGTCGATAGAGATATTACCCTCGCGGGTGTATAATGTCTGTCCGGTCTTGGTGGATCGGAGAATATAGCGTATATGAACGGTAATCATACCGCCCACGTTGCTACGGCGCCAGTCCTTGATGATGGTAAACATGGCTGCATCGGCAGCTAAGATATCACGGAACTTAGACAGGTCCGACTCCAGAAAGAGCTCTGCATCATAGGCACTCTCCTGCTGGAAGAGCTCCATGGTCAGGTAGGGAGAATAGACATAATAGCCCTTCTCGCAGAGCGGTGTATACAGAGAGGTATAGAAATAATCCTTTGCCTCGGCATGATTGGTCTGATTGATGGGAGGCATGATAACGATAGAGAGCGGTTGCTCCTGATACATAAGAGGATATCTCTGATCCAGTGTCACAAGAGGGGATGAAGAGCCGCAGGAAACCAATATCAGGGCCACTACGGTCAGTATAGTCAGATTCTTCATTTTTCAAGCTGTTTAATGATACGTGAAATGTATATCTCTGATTCGGGATAGAGGGTTATCTCCTCCTTCATCATCTTCAGGCCCTCGTCTTTCTTGCCTGTCTTATACAGCAGGTAGCCATACTCGGCATACAGGCCCGGTGGCACGGTAGCCCTCAGTCCTCGCTGATGTTCTGTTACCATATTGTACTGGTCCAAGACCTTGGCCTGCAGTTTCTCGTTAGGATTCTTGCTGTACTGATAGACAATGTCCTCGTAGTTATACCACGAATACAGTGTCTTATTGGACGAACAAGATGTTGCGGCGAGTGCCAGAAGTGCCAGCACCACCTTATATATAATCTTTTTCATTACGGTAGGATTATCTGTTTAACTTCCTGAGAAGAGACAAAGATCTTCTTCTGATACAACACCTTACCATCGCTGGTAACCTTTATGTCACGAGCACCGGTGGCTATGCCGTACTGCTTTCCTTTGCGGCTGGCCTTCTTGGCCTTTACCACCTCGGCTTCGAACGATGTGTTATCGTCGATGACAACCTGCACTACCTTATTATAATACTGGGATGGGCTGACGAACAGCAAGTATGCCATATCCTCTTTTCCGCCCTGCTGTGCCACTGGCGCCTTGCAACCGGACAATGTCAATAACACTGTCAGTGCAGCAAATACATACGATAGTCTTTTCATTTTTTCTGCTCAATTATGTATTTCGACATATTCTCACTATCTATCTTCTCGCTACTGCTGACCTCCACGAAGGAATACTCCGTCTCGGGGGTATCACCGCCACAGGAGATAACCTTGGCAGTACCCACAGCCTTACCGGGTAAGGTAACCATAATGCCCGTCTGAGGATTCTTCACCTTCTTGCCCTGTGTCTTCACATCGAATACCATACCCTCCTTCAGGCCCTGGCTCTTACCGCCGGCAATGAGGGTAGCGTCATCGTCGCAAGAGAGGAAGTAGGTCTTCCAGGGGCTGTCCGTACACTTGTTGATGATATTCTCTACCAACTGGCCGATAGCCTCCGAGATAGCCTTGTCGCTCAATGTAGCATCATAGCTGGCCTTACCGCCCAGGCCCATAGTAGTCTTGGTGGTCAGTTCAGCAGAGCCCTTACCCTCGTCGGAATAGATGATGACACCCGTAGAGACATCTACCAGGCGGATAGAGACGGCAGCCTCTACCATCTGAGTCTTTTCGGCACCGAACATCTTGCTCTTGCCCGTATCCTTACGTCCGAACTCGGTGATGGAACCGATAATCATATAGTCGGCACCGATGGTGGCAGCACCGCCCCCGTTCTTCTGACATTCCTCCAGCAGGGCAGCCAGGTCGCTACGTTCCAACAGCAGGAACTTGCCCGAGGCAGCGAGTTTAGAGGAAAGAATATCCAGGGCCTGCTTACCCATGGGATCATTATCTTTATCATAGAAGATACCTTTGGCATATTGTGTCTCGTTCGAGAAACGGCCTATGGCCACCTTCCTCTTCAGTACCAGCCCATCGTCGGCAGTCGATACATTCACAGGCTCAACGATCTCTGTTTTCCGTTGACTGTAGGCATTCATTCCGAATACCAGCATCATAGCTAATAAAATCCAGTTTTTCATCTTAAATCAGTTTCATTTTATTAAAAAACATATATATCTGGGAACAAAAATACGATTAAGCGGGGGAAATACAAAATAAAAATGCTTTTATTTTAATTGTAAAGTTCTAAATCGTAACTTTGTAACGCTAAAAAAGAAAACACATGATATCAAACGAAGAAAAGCAAGAAATACTGGCTCTACTACATCAGGAGGTTGTTCCTGCCATTGGGTGTACAGAGCCTATGGCAGTAGCTCTTTGCGTAGCCAAGGCTGTAGAAGAGTTGAGAAACCTGATAGGTAAAGAACCCGGCTATCTGCCCGAGAAGTTGTCTTTGCACCTGAGTGCCAACATCCTGAAGAATGCCATGGGTGTCGGCATCCCCGGAACGGGCGGTATGATAGGTCTGCCCATCGCCATTGCGCTGGGTGCTGTAGGCGGAAAGTCATGTCTGGGGCTGGAGGTGCTGCGCGACTGCACGGAAAAGGAGCTCAGCATTGCCAAGGAATATATCAAGGAGGACCATATTGATATCAAGTTGGAGGAGCAGGATCCCGACAAGCTGTATATCCATGTTACGGCAGCAGCCGAAGGCAAGAGTGCAGAGGCAACCATCAAGGGCAGCCACACCAACTTCGTAGGTAACTCTTCCGAAATCTCTGCCGCACCCTGCTCAGAGGAGAAGGCTGATACCGGCATCCTGAAACTGCATAAGGTGTACGAGTTTGCCACAACCATGCCGCTGGACGAGATACGCTTCATCCTGGAGGCCAAGCGGCTTAACGAGGCAGCTGCCGAGGAAGGCCTGCGCGAGAACTACGGCCACCAGTTGGGCAAGACGATGTGCAGCCCCTTGGGACGCGGCATCATGGGCGAGAGTATCTTTGCCAAGGTTCTCTCCGTAACATCCTGTGCCTGCGACGCCCGTATGGCCGGTGCCAAGATTCCCGTCATGAGCAATAGCGGCAGCGGCAACCAGGGTATCTGCGCCACCATGCCCGTTGTGGTGTTTGCACGCGAGAATCATAATACCGAGGAGGAGCTGATTCGTGCCCTCACCCTCTCGCACCTGACGGCTATCTATATCAAGCAGTCGCTGGGATGTCTGTCGGCACTGTGCGGATGTGTGGTTGCCAGCACAGGCAGCAGCGTGGGCATCACCTACCTGATGGGTGGCAACTACGACCAGATCTGTTACTCCGTAAAGAATATGATAGCCAACCTTACCGGTATGATATGCGACGGTGCCAAGCCCTCGTGTGCCCTGAAACTGACAACAGGTGTCAGCACAGCGGTCATGAGCGCCATGCTGGCCATCCAGAACAATCATGTCACCTCGGCCGAGGGTATCATAGACGATGATGTAGACCGCAGCATCCATAACCTTACCAGCATCGGCTCTAAGGGTATGGACGAGACGGACCGCTTCGTCCTGGACATCATGACCCACAAGAAGTAAGGGCCTTCTTACCTTATCATCTTATCGATTTGCTTATCCGTCGCCTCGGGACAAATGGTCCTCAGTTGGCGACGGATGCGTTCATAGGACTCCTCGGGCGTGCGGTCGCACAGGCAGGCGTCACGCCCCAACAGGCGTTCGGGTGTTGTCAGCAACGACCAGCCCCAACCGTACTGGCGGTTGTGTTTGTCGCGCGGATAGACAAAATCCTCCGTCACTATGCGGGCCGCCATCTGCAGGCGGGTGATATAGCCGTCAAACTTGCTGCGCATCTTAGGTCCGTCGAAACCACAGGCAGCACGCAACTCGCGAGTGATAAGGCTCTCGCATTCCTCGAGCGTCAGCAGGATCGTCTCCTCTATACTACCCTCCCCGGGTGCAGGACGCGAGCTACGGCGATAGTTATAGAAGTCGGGCCACCATTCACGGCTGATGAAACCTGCCTTGCCAGCAAAAAACTTACCATAGACACAGTCTCCTTCGGTAACAACGGGGCCTTTCCATTTCCATAAGGGCCAGTCCCAGCCACCATCGGGAAACACCACATAGCGGCAGTCCTCATCCACCATCTCCTCGGCCGAATAGCCGCGGATGCCACTGTCCAGCAGGGGCAGGAAACCTATCTCCTGAATCAGTTCCATCAGTCCCATCTGCGAATGTATATTACGTCCGGCTTTTTGCATACTTATGTCTTTTTCTTGATGCAAATTTAGACATTTCAGTCGGAATATAAAGAATTATGCGTAAATTTGTGGCATAATTTATAATAAGGTATGCCTGAACAGCAACGGACCTATATCGCCATCGACCTGAAGTCGTTCTATGCTTCGGTGGAGTGTGTGGACAGAGGGCTTGACCCACTGACCACCAACCTTGTGGTGGCCGATGAGTCCAGGACAGACAAGACCATCTGTCTGGCTGTCACCCCACCCCTGAAGGAATACGGCATAGGCGGACGTGCCCGATTGTTCGAGGTAAAGCAAAAGGCCCGGGGCATAGACTTCATCATTGCCAAGCCCAGGATGGCGCACTACATCGAGGTCAGCTCCAAGGTTTACAGTATCTACCTGAAGTACATTGCGCCGGAGGATATTCATGTCTACAGCATCGACGAGGTCTTTATGGACGTGACGGCTTATCTGGGCACTTACAGGATGACGGCACACGAGCTGGCCATAAAGATGATACGCGATGTGCTGAAGGAGACGGGCATCACGGCAACGGCGGGTATCGGCACCAATATGTATCTCTGCAAGGTAGCCATGGATATCGTGGCCAAGAAGATGCCAGCCGACAAGGACGGTGTGCGCATAGCCGAACTGGACGAGATGACGTACCGCCGGCAGCTCTGGGACTACAAGCCCATCACCAAGTTCTGGCGCATAGGCAATGGCACAGCGGCCAAGCTAGCCAAGTACGGCATGGACACCATGGGCAAGGTGGCACGTATGTCCGAGCGCAGCGAGGAATTCCTCTACAAGCTCTTCGGCGTGAATGCCGAACTCCTGATAGACCATGCCTGGGGATGGGAGCCCTGCACTATCGAGGCCGTAAAGGCATACAGGCCCGAGAACAACTCGCTCAGCAGCGGACAGGTGTTGCAGGAACCCTACACCTTCAGGAAAGCCCGCGTAGTAATAAAAGAGATGGCCGAGGGCATGGCACTCAATCTGGTATCCAAACGTCTGGTAACAGACCAACTGGTGCTGACCGTCAGCTATGATGCCGAGAACCTGACACGTCCCGAGATACTGGAGAAGTACCACGGGGATATAGTCTATAACCACTATGGCAAGCCCGTTCCGAAGCATGCCCACGGCACCCTGAACTTTAAGAGCCCGACCTCCTCGTCGCGCCTCATTATGGAAGGGGCCGCAACGCTCTTCGACCGCCATGTGAATCCCGACCTCCTCATCCGCCGCCTGAACCTGACCACCAATCATGTGGTATTGGAATCAACTGTCAACTCTCAACTGTCAACTATCAACTGTCAACAGCTCGAGCTCTTCACTGACTACGAGGCCCAAGACCGCCAGCGCAAGGAGGAGAAAGCCCGGATGGACAAGGAGCGAAGGATGCAAGAGGCGCAGTTAAAGATAAAGAAACGATTCGGAAAGAATGCCATCCTCCGAGGCCTCAATTTCGAAGAAGGCGCCACTGCCAAAGACCGCAATAGCCAGATAGGAGGACATAAAGCGTAGAATGAAGAATGAAGAATGAAGAATGAAGAATGAAGAATTGGCTATTGGCCGTTGGCCGAAGATTAGAGATTAGTGATTAGAGATTAGTGATTAGAGACCCTGAAGGGGTCAAATATCATAGCGTAGGGCCTTGGCCCTACTTGCGGACCAGGTCCCCCGATCCACCGACCCTGAAAGGGTCAAATAACATAGCGTAGGGCCTTGGCCCTACTGATGGAGACCCCATCCCCCACCAATGCCCCTGTAAGGGGCTAATAACTAGGCCAAATTCCGCTCTGCGGTTTATCTAAATTTAAATTTAATGATTATGAGATTTCAAAGATTTTTAAACTACTTCAATAAATGTAGGACACAGAATTTTATGAATAATAGTGACGACAGTCGAAGACTGTGGTTTTTTAGCCCGAAGGGCGGGGTTTTTCCTCGATGAGAAAGGGAGCCCTGAAGGGGTTAATGATATTAGTATTAAGGCTGTCTGGATGCTTGCATACAAGCAGAATTAAA